>Ga0308166_1000831_pt1 | contig 36972 bp, 32 predicted proteins | sample PhyCR2_2_FD_202137 | JGI IMG/M metagenome (GOLD analysis project Ga0308166, IMG submission 202137) | Phyllosphere microbial communities from UC Gill Tract Community Farm, Albany, California, United States - DLSLCC.R2 | ecosystem: Host-associated > Plants > Phyllosphere > Unclassified | place...
ACCTGCTGGCGCTGTTCGATATTCCGAAAATTCTCTGGCCTCGTCTGCGCCTCTCGTGGCAACGCCGCCGTCATCATATGATTACCGGGCGCATGGATTTCTGCATGGATGAGCGCGGGCTGAAGGTGTACGAATACAACGCCGACTCTGCCTCTTGCCATACAGAAGGCGGATTGATCCTCGAACAGTGGCTGAAACAGGGCTATCGCGGTACCGGCCATAATCCGGCGGAAAATCTGCTTGAGGAGCTGGCGGGGGCGTGGAAGCACAGCCGCGCGCGGCCGTTCGTGCACATCATGCAGGATAAGGATCTTGAAGAGAACTACCATGCCCAGTTTATTCAGCGTTCGCTAACCGAGGCGGGCTTTGAGAGCAAAATTCTCTTTGGCCTTGATGAGCTGCGCTGGGATGCCGCCGGACAGCTTATCGACGGCGATGGCCGCCTGGTTAACTGCGTGTGGAAGACCTGGGCGTGGGAAACCGCCATCGAGCAGGTGCGGGAAGTCAGCGCCGATGAGTATGCGGCGGTGCCGATTCGTACCGGTCATCCGCAAAATGAGGTGCGCCTGATTGACGTCCTGCTGCGCCCTGAAGTATTGGTATTCGAACCGCTGTGGACGGTTATCCCCGGCAACAAGGCGATTCTGCCGGTGCTGTGGTCGCTGTTCCCGCATCATCGCTATCTGCTGGATACCGATTTTGTGGTCAATGACGAGCTGGCGAAAACCGGTTATGCAGTCAAACCGATCTCCGGGCGCTGCGGTAATAACATCGATCTGATAAGCCCGCACGATGAGGTATTGGATCAGACCAGCGGGCAATTTGTCGATCGCAAAAATATTTACCAGCAGCTGTGGTGTCTGCCGAAGGTTGACGGCAAGTACATCCAGGTGTGCACTTTTACGGTGGGCGGTAACTATGGCGGAACCTGCCTGCGCGGCGATGATTCGCTGGTGGTGAAGAAAGAGAGCGATATTGAGCCGTTAGTCGTGCTAAAAGACGACGAGTAGCGGCCGCAACCGGGCAGCGGCTAGCATCGCAGCCCGGCACCTGCAAAGCTTCAACGTACAACTAACACAACAACAAGACAGAAAAGGAAAAGCATATGCACGATCGGCGCCTCGCCGCCCGCGCGGGTGAACTTAAGCCCTCCGCCGTCCGCGAACTTCTCAAACACAGTAAACTGCCCGGCGTTATTTCGCTTGGCGGTGGTATTCCGGCTCCGGAACTGTTTGATACCGAAGGTCTCAACCTCGCGGTGCAAAAGGTGATGAGCGAACGTTTTAATGATGCGTTCCAGTACGGCCTTACCGAAGGTTATCCGCCGCTGCGTCAGGCGGTGAGCGAAATCTGCCAGTCGCGCGGCGTGGCCTGCTCGGCAAGCCAGGTGTACATCACCTCCGGCTCGCAGCAATCGCTGGATATTGTCGCCCGCACGCTGCTCGATCCGGGCGATGCGGTCGTCGTTGAACGCCCGACCTACCTTGCCGCGCTGCAGGTATTCCAGCTGGCGCAGGCGAACATCCTGAGCGTCGATACCGACGATAACGGCATGCTGGTTGAACAACTGGCCGATCTGCTGGAGACCACTAAGGTTAAAGCGGTCTACCTGGTGCCGACATTTGGCAATCCCGGCGGTAAAACCCTCAGCGACGATCGTCGCCAGCGGCTGGTAGCCTTAGCGAAGCAACATGATTTTGTGATCATCGAAGACGATCCCTACGGCGAAATCAGTTTCACCGATAAAGTGCGTCGTCCGCTGTATCAACATGCGATCGAACAAGGCTGTGAAGATCGGGTGGTGTACACCTCCACGTTCTCCAAGATCCTCGCGCCGGGAATGCGTATTGGCTGGATCGTGATGCCGGAATGGCTGGCGCACCAGGCGGTGATCGTGAAGCAGGCGGCGGATCTGCATACCAATATGCTCTCTCAGGTTATCACCGCTGAGTATCTGGGAATGAATCGCCTGAACGATCAGATCGCCCTGATCCGCGAAGACTACCGTAAGAAGTGCGTGGCGCTGGCCGAGGCGCTGGAAAGCCGTCTTGGCGAGCATCTTGAGTTTAGCCGCCCGGAAGGGGGAATGTTCCTGTGGGCCCGTTTCCGCTATCCGTTCGATACCATGGCGTGGCTGAAAAAGACGCTGGAAAACGGCGTGGTTTACGTACCTGGTGAAGCGTTCTACAACGATAATCCGGATACCCGCACCCTGCGTCTTTCCTATTCGACGGTTTCTGAAGCCGGTCTGCTGACCGCCGTCGAACGTCTGGCGAAATCGCTGTAATCTTTTGTCTCCGCACCGATGACCGGTGCGGAGAGCTTTAAATCGGGGGAGGGGTTACTCCTGCTCGGCGATGCGATCGTCAAGCCAGATAAGCATCAGGGAAGAGAGAAAAGCGACAGCAATAGTGCCAATAAACAACAACATAAAAATTTCCTCAGGGGTTTTATTATTTTTCTAATGTAACCGGTGAGTGGCTATTTTTGTTTGCAATGGTGATTTTAGTGTCACGCTGAGCCGTTGCAAGGGTAAAAAAATCATCAGCGTCAACATCGAAATTCAGGACGATTTCCCGGTATTTTCTGGCGTTAACGAGTTCTTTCGCTTCTTTCATACTACTGGCGATAATAGTAGGCATCAGTTTCATCTCAGTTTGAAAACTAGCAGGCAAAATAAAAGCTTGTTCGTATCAGATCAACTACTTTTTACCGTCACCTACGTCACAGAAAAAGGCATGGCTACGCTGGCTGGCGAAAAATGAAACATAATTTCTGTTTTCCGCGCAGCGGGCAGCGAATCATTTTGTTGATCTCACTAAAGAATGTGCAATCTTCGGTTAAAAATAATATCCCTGCTTATTTTAAGCATACCGACAAGCCAATTTCGTCAGGCGGGTAAACCTTCAACGATGGTTATCATGGCGTCGGCAACGTCCGCGCGTGCGGCGCGCGCCTGTTGATATTCCTCTGAGTGGTAGCAGGCCAGCGCGCTTTCCATATCGTCAAACTCAATAAGTACGTGCTTGGCGAAGGATTGTCCCTCCAGCGTTTGCGCCCGGCCGCCGCGAGCGACAAAGCGCGCGTGGTAGCGTTTGAACGCTGCTGGGGCGAGATCCATATAATGCTGATATTGCTCGGGATCGTGAATGTTGACGTGGGCAATCCAGTAAGCGGCCATGTTTACTCCTGTGAGGATAGAATCTGTTTGGCAAGCTGCGCGGCTTCGGTCAGATGCTCCAGTACCGCTTGTCTGGCCTGCTGAGGATCGTTGTTTTCGATGGCGTCATAGATGCGCGACATCCGTTGAAAGCCGGCAACTTGCCGCTCCGGCGATGCCAGCGTGAGCGCACGTAAACGGCTAATGCGGCTATTGAGGCGTTGAACGATTTCCCAGGCAATGGTGTGCTTAGCAACCCGGAACAGGGTTTCATAGAAGGCCTGTGAGGCTTCAACCCGTTTAATATCATCCTGCTCGCGCGAGGCTTGGGCAATTAGCTGGAGCTGCTGATATAGCTGGTGCTTATCATCATCGTTAGCGAGTCTGGCGCAATCGCTGGCGGCTTCTTGTTCAAGCAGCATACGGATTTTGTAGATCTGCTCTGCGCTTTCCCAGTTTAAAACGGCAACGATTGGGCCTTTTTTCGGCAGCGTCTCAATCAGCCCTTCGGCCTCAAGATAGCGGATCACTTCTCTGACCACGCTGCGGCTGACGCCAAGCTGCTCGGTAAGCTGGCGTTCGACCAGCCGGTCGCCAGCTTTGAAATAGCCGGCGATAATCGCCTGGCGCACTTTTGTGAGCGCCAGCTCGCGTAATGTGACCGGAACGGCGTCAATTTTGAGTGAATGGTTATCAACCATCAAATCCCTCTGTGTTTATCTGATGAATCAAAGCGGCAACACGGCTCGCAGAGGAGAATCGCTGTACTATTAACACCCTTTCGTCAGACGATGCAACGCTAGCCCACCGCGGAATACTGGCGATTGTCATCTCCGGGAACCAGAAAATTGCGCTGGCTCACAAATCTGCATTCTGCTGAAGAAAAAAACGCTACCCGGCTGCCGTTATCCTAACACTTTGATTTTAGTTCATTTCAAAGCGGCGAAATGTTCGCCGCTTCCCACCCCAGCGTTTATCCGGGTTTCTCACGGCTTAACGCCATGCCTTTTATTTAAATCTTCTATAAATCATTACGTTAAAAACAACAAAGCCTTGTAATTAGGTAATGTCGATAGTTCTAAAAAGCATACCGTATGATGGTATACCATATTTTGACATGTTAATTTCGCCGATGCTATACCACTTGCGAAACATTTAATTAGCAAGTTATTAACCTTTATTGAGGAGAGGCTATGCATCCGGCAATTCGTAAAACGTTAGTCACAACGGAAACGTTGTATGTCGATGGCGGTAAAGCAGCAGAAAAACCGCTGGTGATGATTGCCGCCGCCGCGGTGATCCGCAATCCGTGGGCGGGGCTGGGCTATGTCGATGACCTTGCGCCGCAAATCCGTGAATTCGCGCCAATCCTTGGCGAGCTGCTCACCGGCCTGATCCTCAAGGAAGCTGGTAGCGGTGAAAAAGTCGAAGCGTTTGGTAAAAGCGCGATCGTCGGCCTTGATGGCGAGCTGGAACACGCTTCGGCGCTTATCCACACGCTGCACTTCGGTAACCACTACCGCAGCGCGGTGCAGAGTAAGAGCTATCTGGCGTTTAACAATACTCGCGGGCCGGCGAACTCACCGGTGCTGATCCCAATGATGAACAAGAATGATGAAGGCAGCCGTGAGCACTACCTGACCATGCAGTTCAACATCTGCGATGCGCCGCGTTATGACGAAATCGTTATTGCGCTGGGCGCGGCGCTGGGCGGACGCCCGCATCACCGTATTGGCAACCGTTATTCCGACCTGAAAGAGTTAGGCCATGATGCGCAAAACCCAGCTGCTGTCTGAACGTCAGATGCGGGTTAGCTATCTGGAGGCTGGCGCAGGCGAGCCGCTGGTGCTGATCCACGGCGTCGGTATGAATGCGGCGTCCTGGTACCCGCAAATTGAGGCGCTGAGCCGCTATTTCCGGGTGATTGCGGTTGATATGCCGGGGCATGGCGATAGCGATGCGTTTCAGCAGCCGGTGATCTTAACGGACTACGTAGCCTGGCTGAATGATTTTTTGCGTACCCAGCCTGAGCGCCGTTTTGCGGTAGCCGGCCACTCGATGGGGGCGCTTATCGCCTCCGGGCTGGCCATTGATTATCCGCAGCGAGTGAGTCACGCGGTGGTGATGAGCGGCGTCTACCGCCGCAATGAACAGGCGCGCCGCGCCGTACTGCAGCGGGCCCGTGAACTGGCGGCCGGCGAGGCGCAGTTGGATTCGCCGCTGGCGCGTTGGTTCAGCAACGATGCGAAGGAAGCGATTCTGCGCGAACAGGTCGGCGGCTGGCTGGCGGAAGTCAATCTGCAGGGCTATGCCGCAGCGTATCAGGCCTTCGCCGGCGGCGATCGGGTCTATGCCGACCGTTGGCAGGAGATCCGCTGTCCGGTTCTGGTGCTGACCGGTGAACTGGATGCCAACTCCAGTCCACAAATGGCGCGGGAAATGGCAGCGGCGGCGCCGCTGGGTCAGGCGATCATTATTGATGGCGCCCGGCATATGGTCAGTCTGACCGATGCCCCACGCGTCAACCATGAAATGCTGAGCTTCCTGCAGTGCGGCTCGGCGCGACAGAGCAACAATGCCAATACGGCGGGACTTACTCATGCAAATAGATAAACGTAGACAACTCCGCGACGCTTTCGGCGCATTTATGACTGGCGTCACCGTCGTCACCAGCCGCGATAAAAACGGCGAGCCGATTGGCTTTACCGCCAACTCGTTCTCTTCGGTCTCGCTGGATCCAGCGCTGCTGTTGGTCAGCATCGATAAGCGTTCGGCCAATTTCAGCAACTTCACCGAGTGCGACTATTTCGCCGTCAATATTCTGGCGGAACAGCAGAAAGAAACCTCCAATATTTTCGCGCAGAAAGTTGAGGACCGCTTCGCTCTGATCGACTGGCGCGCGAGTGAAAACGGCACCCCGCTTATCGATAACAGTTCCGCGTGGTTTGATTGCGCGCTGCATCAGGTCATCGACGCTGGCGATCACGCGATTTTGTTGGGGCGAGTTGAAGGCTTTGATTCCGTTGGCACCGCGGGGCTTGGCTACTATCGCGGCGCTTATTTCACTCCGTACCACAACGCTGAGGTATTGATGAATCGGCTCAGCGTTGAAGTCAGCGCGTTGATTGAGTTCAACGGTCAGGCGGTGATGATGCCGCATGGCGATGGTTATCGTCTGCCGACCCGCAGCGTGGCGAAAGGCAGCGTCGACGACACCTTAAAAGCGCTCATGGCAGAGTTGGGGATTAATGCCAGCCCGGGCTTTGTCTATTCGGTATATGAAGACCGTCAGAACAATAAGCAGCATATCGTATTGCTGTGCGCGCTGCCGACCGAGCCGGAAAGTGAGCGACCGGCCCTGCGGCAGGCGCAATGGTACGACCTGGAAAAGCTGTCGGCGCTGCCGATTGGCGATTCAGCGCTGAAATCTTTAATGAACCGTTTTGTACGGGAAAGCGCCGTCGGCAATTACAGCATCTACTACGGTGACGAATTAAGCGGGTCAATCAAGCAATTCGCTAGCTGAATTTATACTGGAGCCCCAATGAAACTGTCTCTTTTTATTCATATGGAACGCATCTCGCCGGATGAGCCACAGGATAAGCTCTACAACGAGATGATGACGCTGTGTGAAATGGCCGATGAAGCCGGCATGCATGCTATCTGGACCGGCGAACATCATGGGATGAATTTTACCATCGCGCCGAACCCGTTTATCAATCTCGCCGATTTAGCCAACCGCACCAAACGGGTGCGTTTGGGCACCGGCACCATTATTGCCCCGTTTAACCATCCGCTGCGGCTGGCCGGCGAGGCGGCCATGACCGATATCATCACTGGCGGCCGTCTCGAGTTGGGGATTGCGCGCGGGGCATACAATTATGAGTATCAGCGTTTGATGCCTGGACTCGATGCCTGGGAAGCTGGGCAGCGAATGCGTGAATTGGTACCGGCGGTGAAAAAATTGTGGGAAGGCGATTACACGCATCAGGGGGAGTACTGGCAATTTCCTGCATCGACCTCCTCGCCGCAGCCTAAGCAGCAGCCGCATCCGCCGATCTGGATTGCGGCTCGGGACCCGAATAGCCATGAGTTTGCAGTCAGCAACGGTTGCAACGTGCAGGTGACGCCGCTGCATCAGGGCGAAGAAGAAATTGTCCGCCTGGCGGAGTGTTTCCACGAAACCCGTCAGCGCCTGGCGCCGGAGAAACCGCTGAAAATTATGCTGCTGCAGCATGGCTTCGTCGCTGAAGATGAAAATGACGCCCAACAAGCCGCCGAAGAACTTAACCGTTTTTATAACTATTTTGGCGCCTGGTTTAAGAATGAGCGCCCGGTAAGCCAGGGGCTGATTCAGCCGCTTAGCGACGAAGAGATCGCTGCCAATACCTATTATTCCGCCGCCGCCATGCGCAAAAATCTCGCCATCGGCACGCCGAATGAAATCATCACCCGGCTGAAAAAATATGAAGCGCTGGGCTATGACGAATTTGCGTTGTGGATTGATAGCGGGATGCCGTTTGAGCGGAAAAAGGCGTCACTAACCCGCTTTATTCAGCAAGTTATGCCCGAATTTCGTTAACAGGTGCCGAGATGGAATCGTTCGATCTTTATATAGACGGTGTGTTTGAGCGCGGCGCAGCGCGCTTTTCATCACTCAACCCAGCAACTGCCCAACCGTGGGCGGAGATTGCCGAAGCGCGGGAAGAAGAGGTTGATCGCGCGGTAGCTGCCGCGAAACGGGCATTTTACGATCCGGCCTGGCGTGGGTTAACCGCCAGCGCTCGGGGTAAACTGCTGATGAAACTGGCTGATCTGGTTGAGCAAAACGCCGATGAGCTGGCGCGACTTGAAACGCTGGACAGCGGAAAAATCATTCGCGAAACGCGATCGCAGATTGCCTACGTGGCTGAATATTACCGCTATTATGCGGGTCTCGCTGACAAGCTGGAAGGCCGCACGCTGGCGATTGATAAGGCGGATACTGAAACCTGGACGCGGCGTGAAGCAGTGGGCGTCGTCGCCGCGATTATTCCGTGGAACAGCCAGCTCTTTTTATCGGCGGTGAAGATCGGTCCGGCGCTGGCGGCAGGTTGTACTATCGTGGTGAAAGCGGCGGAGAGCGCTCCTACGCCGCTGCTAGCCTTTGCCCGACTGATTGCCGATGCGGGATTCCCGGCGGGCGTCTGCAACGTGATCACTGGCTTTGCCGGGACGTGCGGGACGCGGTTAACAACCCACCCGGACGTGGACCATATCGCCTTTACCGGCGGCCCCGAGACCGCTCGCCACATTGTACGCAACAGTGCGGAAAACCTTAGCAAAACCACCCTTGAGCTGGGCGGTAAGTCGCCCTTTATCGTCTTTGAGGATGCGGATTTGGACAGCGCCGCCAATGCGCAGGTTGCGGCGATATTTGCCGCCTCCGGGCAGAGCTGCGTCGCCGGTTCGCGCCTGCTGGTGGCTGAAAGCGTCAAAGAGCAACTGCTGGAGAAATTAGTCGAGCGGGTTAAACGAATTGTCATCGGCAGCCCGGACGACGCGGCGACGCAATTCGGCCCACTGTGTACCGAGCGCCAGAAGAGGCTCATCGAGCAGGTGGTCAGCCGCTCTCTGGAGCAGGGCGCCCGGCTGGTGAGCGGCCATTATGCCATCGATTCCCCAGGCTACTACTATCCGCCAACGATCCTTGATTGCTCGGCTACGCCGCAGGCGGAAAGCGTAGTGCGCGAGCTATTCGGCCCGGTGCTTTCGCTTGTCACCTTCCGTGATGAAGCGGAAGCCATACGGCTGGCGAATGCCACCGATTACGGGCTGGCTGCCGGCGTCTTTACGCGTAATCTCGCTCGCGCGCATCGCGTAACCCGCGATCTGCGCTGTGGGATCGTGTGGATCAATACCTATCGTATGGTATCGCCGTTGGCGCCTTTTGGTGGATATGGTCTGTCCGGACACGGGCGAGAGGGCGGAATGGAAGCGGCACTGGAATTTACCACCACGAAAACCGTGTGGCTGCGCACCAGCGACGAGCCGATCGACGATCCCTTTATTATGCGCTGAACCGGCGCTTTTCGCTCCTCGCGCTACGGTTGGCGCGACGGCCGGTTGCGGTAAGGCCAGCAGCGCCTTACCGCAGCTCACTTAACGGAATAACCCCAGCTTGTATTTCCGGGAACACTGCGTTCCCAGGGCTGGCTGTGCTCTTTTTTAGACATTCGAACCCTACACATTAAAGAAAAAAATCCCCATTAACGGAGGATAAAATGTCCCGAAGTCACGTAATTGAAAATAAGACGGTGGACTACGTTCCGGCCAATGAGCGACACGGCCAGGCGCGCAGTCTTTTCACCTTATGGTTTTGTACCAATATTGCGCCGCTGGCGGTGGTGACCGGCGCGATATCTACGCAAACTTTCCATCTTAATATTCTGTCGGCGATAAGCGCGATTATTGCCGGACACATGTTTGGCGGGCTTTTTCTGGCGCTCACTTCCGCACAGGGGCCGCGGGTTGGCATTCCGCAGATGGTGCAGAGCCGGGCGCAGTTCGGTCGCTACGGTTCGCTGCTGGTGGTCGCTTTTACCACCATGATTTATCTCGGGTTTTTTATTTCGAACGTCACGCTGTCCGGGAAAGTCATCAATAATGTGATACCGACAATCCCGCTGACCAGCGCCACGGTGATTGGCGCGATTGCCGCCACCCTGATCGGCATTATTGGTTATCGATTTATTCATCGAATTAATAAAATTGGCGCCTGGGTGATGGGCTCGGCGCTGCTGGTGGGGTTGGTGATGATGCTCACTCAACCCTTGCCAGCCGGCTTCTGGCAGCAAGGCTCATTCAGTCTTAACGGCTGGTTTGCAACCTTCTGCATCTGCGCGGTATGGCAGATGAGCTTTTCACCTTATACCTCTGATTATTCACGCTATTTACCAGAAAATATCGGTGTATTTAAACCGTTTATCTGCACCTGGGCTGGAGCCTGCTGCGGCACGATTCTGGCCTTTCTGGTGGGGGTCGTGGCGATTAACGTCGTCGGCGGTGAGGGCGATGCGATGGCGGCAGTGCGCCAGGCGACCGGGGTATTAGGACCAGTGCTTATGGTACTGTTTCTGCTAAATATTATTTGCCATAACTCGATGAATCTCTACGGTTCGGTGCTGTCGTTGATTACCGCCATGCAGACATTCCGCCCGCAGTGGCGGCCGGATGCGCGGGTGCGGATGCTGTTTTCTGCCGTGGTGCTGGTTGGGGGAGTGCTCGTCTCGGTGGCGGCGGCGGCCAATTTTGTCGCTTTCTTCCTGAATTTGATCTGGGCGTTAATCGGCGTGCTCATTCCATGGTGCGTCATTAACCTGCTCGATTTTTACGTTATCAATAAACAGCATTACGATATAGACGCCATTTTTAGCGCCGATGGCGGGCGCTACGGGCTGGTGAACCGCCGTGCGCTGCTGGTCTACTTTGGCGGCGTGTTGGTGCAGGTGCCGTTTGTTGAAAATGCTTTTTACACCGGGCCGTGGGCGCATCTGATTCCCGGCGCCGACATCTCATGGATGATTAGCCTGGTGGTCACAAGTTTGGCGTATATGCGTTTTCATCAACGGGGTGCAGTGGGGCATTACGGCCGGGAAAAAGCGCGGATAACCGGCCTGATGGATAACGGTTCCTGATCGGTGAGCGGGGCGAAATGCCCCGCTCACCGTCTTAAAGCTGATACTGCCAGGAGAACAGGAAGCGCTTTTCGGCTTCATCGAGATAGGTGTTGTTATCCTGCACGTAGGTCATAAATTTCACTGAGTTATGCTCGGTCAGGTTATATCCCACGCCGACCCCGGCGAAATAACCTTTATAGTTATCGCCATCGTCGTTTTTCGAGCCATACGATCCACCGGCGAAACCTAACAGGCGTAGATCGGCGCTCAAAGGTTTCAGAACAAAGGCGCCGAGATAACCGCTGCTGCCGGAGATATTCGTCGATTCAAAACCGTTTTCCGGCGACGGCATGCCGTTAAAACCCGACTGCGAACAGGCGCTATGTTGATCCTTATTACAGGCCATATGGTCGCCGGTATTATAGGTATAACCGGCCATCGGGAATATTTGAAAGCCTGCAGGTTCAAAACCAAAATAACTCAGCGGCAGGAACGTACCGATAGAATAGTTGGTTTGTGAGGAGTCATCGGGATAAACATTTTTCCCAAAGTTAAAGTTAAAAATACCAATGGGAAATAGCCATGAACCGCCGACGCGCCATTCCGTGGCGTCGCTATTAATACGCACATTGAGTTTCCGCGCTTCGTCAAAGGCCAGCGAGCCGGAAAATGCGAGATTGCTGTCGTCCAGATCGTAGTTATCTGACCACGTCACGCCGACTTTGGTGGTCACTTTAGTCGGGTCATCCGCCGATTTCTCGGCGTTGGTTTTAACTTCCCCCGTCTGGGCAAAGAGCGCGCCTGGCAGCAGACCGATACACAGCGCACATACCGGGAGATATTTAATAAGCATAAAAAATTCACAATTAAAAAATAAAATACAACCAACTACTGTACACGACGATATTCATCGCTAATATCACCGATATATTTAATTTTGCATTTCACCGCCGGCACTAGTTAATTATTCGAAACTTAATAAATAACCCGCACATAGCGGGTTATTTATGAAAGAGGGTACGTAATAATATTTATAGCAGGCCAATCTCTTTAGCGGTACGGTCCACGGCGCGTTTGGTTTTTTCAACCAGTTCATCGAGTTCGCTATGTCCAGCTATCAGCGCCGGCGCCATGATCATGCGCCCCAGCGTCGAGCGGATAATCACGCCTTCCTCAAAGCCGATGGTACGACAGCGCCAGGCCAGTTCGTTCTCGTTGGCAAAGCGTTTGCGAGTGGCTTTATCTTCGGCAAACTGCAGGGCGGCCACCAGCCCGGCTCCCTGCACCTCGCCAATAAGCGGATGGTTTTCAAACACCTCGCGCAGCGTTTTTTGCAGATAGGGGCCGCTATCGGTGCGAACCCGGGTGACGTGGTTTTCATCGCGCAAGGCTTTCAGGTTGGCAATCGCCACCGCGGCGGCCACCGGGTGGCCGGAATAGGTCAGGCCGTGTGGGAAAACGCCGCCTTTTTCCACCAGCACGTCGGCCATGCGCTTGCTCAGCACCAGCCCGCCCATCGGTACGTAACCGGAGGTTAGCCCTTTGGCAATCGATAGCGTATCCGGTTCAAAACCAAAGTACTGATGCGCAAACCATTCACCGGTACGGCCAAAGCCGCCAATCACCTCATCGGCGCACAGCAGCACGTCATATTGCCGGCAAATACGTTGGATCTCCGGCCAGTAGCTTTCCGGCGGGAAGATCATACCGCCCGCGCCCTGGAACGGCTCGGCGATAAAGCCGGCGACGTTTTCCGCGCCCAGCTCAAGGATTTTCTCTTCCAGTTGGCGGGCGCAGCGCAGGCCGAACTCCTGCGGCGTCAGGTCGCCGCCGTGCATAAACCAGTAGGGTTCATCGATATGGGCCACGTCCGGGATCACCCCGCCCATTTCATGCATGAACTTCATGCCGCCGAGCCCGCTTGCCGCCAGCGTGGAGCCGTGATAGCCGTTCCAGCGGCCAATCATCACCTTTTTCTCCGGCTTACCGAGGATCTGCCAGTAACGGCGAACGGTGCGAATCAGCACTTCATTCGATTCCGAACCGGAGTTGGTGTAGATAGCGTGGCTGTAGTGCGGCGGCAGTAGGCTGAACAGTAGCTCGGAAAGCTCAATCACCGCCGGGTGGGTCGTGTGGAAGAACATATTGTAATAGGGCAGTTTGGCAAACTGCGCCGCGGCGGCGTCCGCCAGATCCTGGCGGCTGTAGCCCAACTGGGTACACCACAGGCCGGACATTCCATCGAGGTATTTATTGCCGTCGTTGTCCCACAGGTAAAGTCCTTCGCCGCGTACCATGACGCGCGCCCCTTCGGCGTTCAGCGCTTTTTGATCCAGGAAGGCATGAATATGGTGAGCCGCATCTGAATGTTGGTAATCGGACGTCGAACGGTTCTGATTGCTTGGATTAGTCATTTCGTCTCTCCTGTCTGCTGAAACTGAAACCAGGTGGTTTTGAGGCTGGTGAATTTATCAAAGGCGTGCAGCGACAGATCGCGGCCAAAGCCCGACTGTTTGTTGCCGCCAAAGGGAACGGTGACGTCCAGCGCATCGACGGTATTTACCGAGATCGTTCCGGCGGTCAGCTGCGCGGCGACGCGATGGGCGCGGTGCAGATTGTCGGTCCACAGCGAGGCGGCCAGCGCATAGATATGGTTATTCGCCAGATGGACCGCCTCCTGCTCGCTATCGAAGGCGCAAACCGCCAGCACCGGGCCAAAAATTTCCTCTTTCCACAGCGCCATCTCTTCGTTCACGTCGGTCAGTAGCGTCGGCTGAACGTAGTTGGCGACGCCGTCTATTTCCACCGTACGGCCGCCGGTAAGCAGCGTTGCTCCCTCGTCTTGCGCGCGGCGGATAGCCGCCATCACTTTTTCGGCATGGGCGGCGCTGACCATAGCCCCCATGCGGCTTTGCGGTTCGAGCGGATGCGCCGGAGCCCAGGCCTGCATTTTTTCCTGTAGTTTGGCAATGAAGGCCGCGTAAATCGGGCGCTCAACCAACAGGCGGGAGTTTGCCGAGCAGACTTCGCCCTGATTAAAACAGATACCAAAAGCTGCTTTTTCAGCGGCCAGGTCGAGATCCTGGCAGTCGGCGAAGATGATATTGGCGCTCTTGCCGCCGCACTCCAGCCATACCTGTTTCAGGTTGGACTGGGCCGAATAGGCCATAAAGGCTTTGCCGACGGCGGTTGAGCCGGTGAAGGCGATGACATCGATATCGTGATGCAGTCCCAGCGCGCTTCCGGTTTCGGTTCCCAGTCCGGTCACCACGTTAAGCACGCCTGGCGGAATACCGGCCTCCAGCGCCAGTTCGCCCAGACGCAGGGCGCTAAACGGCGAGTTTTCCGAGGGCTTGAGGATTACGCTATTGCCGGCGGCCAGCGCCGGACCCAACTTCCAGGAGGCGAGGTCGAGCGGGAAGTTCCACGGTACGATGGCGGCAACCACGCCGATGGGCTGGCGGGTAATGGTCGCCAGCGCACCGGGCCTGGCGGGAGTCACTTCATCGTAGATTTTATCCACGCTTTCGGCATACCAGCTGAGGATGTGCGCGGCGCCGGGGACATCAATGTTCAGCGCATCGTTGACCGGTTTCCCCATGCTGACGCTCTCCAGCAGCGCCAGCTCTTCGCGATGCTGAAGGATCAGCGCCGAGAGGCGCAGCAGCGCGCGTTTACGCTCCTGCGGCGCCAGCCCCGACCAGACGCCGGAAGTAAACGCGCGGCGCGCGGAGGCGACGGCAATATCGATATCTTCTGTCTGCAGCGAGGTGACTTCCGCCAGCAGCGTATTGCTGGCTGGGTTAATGGCGGGACAGGTTTTACGGCTTTTCGCGACGTACGGTTGACCATCGATAATGGCGTGGCTGATAAAGCGCTGCTCCTGCAGCTTGCGCTGCCAAAAGTTTCTATCAGACATGAACCTTCTCCTTCGCATGTTGCGTAATTGTTATTTATTTGTTTCTTTGAGTTCATGATGCAGGAGGCCAATGCGGCGAGAAAGGACTAAAAATCTAGGCAACCTCTATAAAAATCGTTGTTAGCCAGGATTGGCTATTTTCTGTGATCCAAGGCGGGAGGTCGGGCGTTGTGATGGCGTTCAAAAATCGGGGAGGTGCAATTTTTCAATAGGCTGTAATGCAAAGAGTTTTTATTTGCGGTCAGTTTTCTACAACCCCGGAGCCTGCGTGCTTTTGGTGATATTAAATATTCTCAAATTAAGGCATTGAGAATATAAATACTAATTAAGGGGAAATGAATAACGGTGAAACGATCGAGTTCATCAGCCTGTTTTCATGAGCGGCAGCACGATTAATACGTTGTAATATAAGGTAGTTATATGCCTTGTTTTTTCTCATCCTGCTTATACTGGCCGAAGTACTATCCTCCGGCGCTCGCAATTTTTTCGCCAGGTATCTGTTAATTTTCTGTAAAAATCTGATCGCTGTCGGATTGTTGATCTTTTTCACGGCAGAGGGTTGCAGGTCAGGGTATTCATCGTTTAAAGCTAATCAGCCTGCCTCCTTGATGATAAAAAAATAAGGTATCACATGCCCCATTTCACCCTGAAACAGCTCAAATACTTTGTTGCCGTCGTCGAGGCGGAAAGTATTGCTGAAGCCTCACGCCAGCTGCATATCGCGCAGCCGTCAATTTCCATCGCCGTGAAGACGCTGGAAGATATGTTTGAGCAGCAGTTTTTTATTCGCCACCACGCCCAGGGGGTATCAATGACCCCGAGCGGGCAGCGTTTTTATGAAAAAGCCAAAGAACTGCTGCGGCTCTCTTATCAATTTGAACAAAACTCGAAGGCCGATAATGAGCTGGTCTCCGGAATTATTTCCATCGGTTGTTTTGAGACCGCCGCGCCGCTGTATATGCCGTCATTGATGGCCGGGTTTAAGAAAATTTATCCCGAAATCACCATTAAAATTTACGACGGCGAGCAGCACGAGATTGCTCACGGTCTGCACCGCGGGCGTTTTGACCTGGCTTTTCTCTACGACCTCGAACTGGATACCTCGATTTATACCGAGAGCCTCAACGCGCCGCAGAAACCCTATGCGTTGTTACCGGCGGACCATCCACTGGCCCAGCGGCACGCCGTACGGCTGTCCGAGCTGAGCAATCTGCCAATGATCCTGTTGGATGTGGTGCCAAGCAAAAACTACTTCATCAGCATTTTCAAAGATAAGGGCTACAACCCGCAAGTGGCCTACAGTTCGCCGTCGATTGAGATGGTGCGCTGCATGGTCGGCCAGGGGCTGGGCTTCTCGGTGCTGGTGACGCGCCCGGTGAACGACATGACCTATGACGGCCAGCAGGTACGCTGTGTGGAGATTCAGGATGAAATGGCGAATTCCGCGCTGGTGATGGCGCACCTGCGCAGTAGTGAACCGACTAAACCCACCAAACTGTTTATGGAGTATTGCCGCAACGCGGTATTAAGCCCGCCGCAGCAAGAAGTGAAAGTCGCCTGAATGAGCAAATTTACCCGCGATTAGCGCGGGTAAATATATTCATGTAATATTTTCTGCGTTTTATTGCCTATAAAAAAACGAAGCTCTGACAATATTTTTATGAGCCTCGAAGTCATGGTTATTTTTCCTTTCAAAATCTCGTGCCTGAAAAATAAATACCGCGTATTCGCGTGGCGGAAATGGCCTGAAGGCAGGTAGAGACCGCTGCATCATTATTTTATTCTCAGGTACTAAATTTATAATAATTTACCTGTGTATAACGGTTTATTAACCTCGGTCATGAGCAGAACATCATCCGAAGGACACATATATGACCGTAGAAAAAATACAAATTGAGACGCTGGTTGTTGGCGGGGGGCAGGCCGGTATCGCCATGAGCGAGCACCTGAGTAAACAGGGTATTTCGCATCTGGTCGTGGAAAAGAATCGCATTGCCGAAGCCTGGCGTACCGGCCGCTGGGATTCGCTGGTGGCGAACGGCCCGGCGTGGCATGACCGTTTTCCGGGCATGGAGTTTAAAGGCGGCGACCCCGATGCCTTTATTGCCAAGGATGATGTTGCGCAATACTTTGTCGATTATGTGCGCGAGTTTAATCTTCCGGTGCGTACCGGCGTGGAAGTCAAAAGTGCGGTGCGTAACCACGGGCGTCCGGGGTTTACCATTGAAACCACCGACGGCGTGATTGAAGCGCTGAATATTGTCGCGGCGACCGGGCCGTTCCAGAAGCCGATTATCCCGCCGATCGCCCCGCGCGACAGCGCCATCCATCAAATTCATTCGGCGAAATATTACAACCCGCAACAACTGCCGGAAGGCGCGGTGCTGGTGGTGGGCGCGGGCTCGTCCGGTGTGCAAATCGCCGATGAACTGCAGCGCGCGGGCCGCAAGGTTTATCTGTCGGTCGGCGCCCATGACCGCCCGCCGCGCGCCTATCGTAACCGGGATTTCTGCTGGTGGCTGGGGGTGTTAGGCCTGTGGGATGCCCCGGCCAGCGAACCCGGTAAAGAGCACGTTACCATCGCGGTTAGCGGCGCGCACGGCGGCCACACGGTTGATTTCCGTGAGCTGGCGCATCGCGGTATCACGCTGGTTGGTCTCACCGAATCCTTCGCTGGGGGCTCCGTCTCCTTTAAAAATAATCTCGTCGAAAACATTCGCCTCGGCGATGAAAACTACCTGGCGCTGCTGGATGCCGCCGATGCTTACATCGCCGCCAATGGCCTGGATTTACCGGAAGAGCCCGCCGCACGGCAATTCTTAGCGGACCCGGACTGCATGACGTCGCCGATCCTGTCGCTCGATCTGGCGCAGGCGGGGATTAACACCATTATCTGGGCCACCGGCTATGCGGTGGACTACAGCTGGCTCAACGTCAACGCTTTCAACGAACAGGGCCGTCCTCAGCATCAGCGCGGCGTCTCCAGCGAACCGGGTGTCTACTTCCTCGGCCTGCCGTGGTTATCGCGCCGGGGATCAACCTTTATCTGGGGCGTCTGGCACGACGCGAAGCATATCGCCGACCATATCGCTACCCGCCGTAAATATAGCCAGTACAAAGACGCCAGCCAGCGTTAATCATGACTTACTGAACAGGATAACCATTATGCCGACCCATACTCGTATTCGGATGTTCAATACCAAAGAGACTTACCCTAATCAGACGCTGGACAATGATTTATGTCAGGCGGTGCGCGCCGGTAATACCGTCTACGTTCGCGGCCAGGTAGGGACGGATTTTGCCGGCAATCTGGTGGGCCTTGGCGACCCTAGAGCGCAGGCGGAACAGGCGATGAAAAACGTCAAACAGCTACTGGAAGAGGCGGGGAGCGATCTGTCACATATCGTCAAAACCACCACCTATATTATCGACCCGCGCTATCGCGAACCGGTCTATCAGGAGGTAGGTAAGTGGCTAAAAGGCGTGTTCCCGATCTCCACCGGGCTGGTAATTTCCGCGCTGGCGCAGCCGCAGTGGCTAATGGAAATTGATGTAATCGCCGTCATCCCTGATGACGCGGCGAAATAAGGAGGCAGAATGACATTTTCGATTGCCGCACGCTGCCCGGAAAGCGGGCAGTTTGGTATCGCGATCAGCTCTTCAAGCATTGCCGTCGGCGCCCGCTGCCCGTGGCTGCAGGCGGGGGTAGGGGCGGTATCGAGCCAGAACATTACCTTACCGGCGCTGGGGCAACTCACTCTGGCGCAGATGGAGCAGGGGCTGACGGCGGAGAAAGCGATGCGTCGGGCGCTGGCGGAAGACGACTTTAGCCGCTATCGGCAGATTATCGCCATCGACGCCAGCGGCCAGACCGCGTGGTTCAGCGGCGATAAAACGCTGGGGACCTGGCATGTTGTGCAGGGCGATAACTGTATCGCCGGCGGTAATATGCTGGCATCTGAGGCTGTTATTGCCGCGATGGCGGCAACGTTTTCGCAAACCGAAGGCGAGCTGGCGACGCGGCTGGTTGCCGCGCTGCAGGCCGGTGTAGCAGAGGGCGGCGAGGCCGGGCCGGTCCATTCGGCGGCGGTGAAAGTGGTAGATGATTACTCCTGGCCGCTGGTGGATCTGCGCGTCGACTGGAATGAAACGGACCCGATTGGCGAGCTGGCGGCGCTGTGGCAGGCCTATGAACCGCAAATGCAGGCTTACGTGACGCGCGCGCTCGACCCGCGGGAGGCTCCCAGTTACGGAGTACCCGGCGATGAATAGTCGATTACAGGATATTCTGGCGCGGCTGCTGGCGTTTGACACCACCAGCCGCGAATCGAACCTGGCGATGATCGACGATATTGCCGATTATCTCCACGGCTTCGCAATCGAAACGCAGCGTTTTTATGATGCGGAAGGGCGAAAAGCTAATCTCTATGCACGACTGGGCCCCGCGGGGCCCGGCGGCGTTATGCTCTCCGGCCACACCGACGTGGTGCCGGTTGACGGCCAGCCATGGACGGTTCCCCCTTTTGCCCTCACGCAACGCGATGGCCGCTGCTACGGCCGCGGTAGCGCCGATATGAAAGGCTTCCTCGCCTGCGTACTGGCCGCCATTCCTGATTTTCTCGCCCAACCGCTACGCATGCCGCTGCACCTGGCTTTTTCCTACGATGAAGAGGTGGGATGTCTTGGCGTACGCAGTCTGGTCGCCCATCTGCAGGCTTCGGCAGAGAAACCGGCGATGTGCATCATCGGCGAGCCGACGGAGATGCGCCCGGTCTATGGTCACAAGGGGAAGCTGGCGATGCGCTGCGATGTTCACGGCCACGCTTGCCACTCCGCTTACGCGCCTGATGGCGTGAATGCGATTGCCTGGGCGGCAAAACTGATTGGCCGCCTGGACGAGCTGGGCGAGCAGCTGGCGCTTCGCCAGGATACGCGTTTTGATCCGCCTTTCAGCACCCTGCAAGTGGGGGTGATTAAGGGTGGCGCGGCGTTGAATATTGTACCTCAGCACTGTCAGTTCGATTTTGAAATTCGCCATTTACCGGATGTGTCGCTCGATGACACCCTGTCCTCGCTGCAGGCGTATGCCGAAGGCGAACTGCTGCCAAAAATGCGCGCGACGGCGGCGGAAGCGGCTATTACCTTTCAACCGCTCAGCCAGTATCCCGGCCTGTTGAGCGACCCGCAGTCGGCGTTCGCCGGCTGGCTGGCGCAGTGGGCCGAATGCGAGGATTTTTCAACGGTCGCTTTTGGCACCGAAGGCGGATTGTTTGATGAGGCCGGCGTGGCCACGCTTGTTTGTGGCCCGGGAAGCATGGAGCAGGGGCATAAGGCGGATGAATTTGTTAGCGAGGCGCAGTTGGAAAAGTGCGCGCAGATGTTGAAAAACCTCTGCCGCTGGATGTCAGCTTAAACGCCGGCGCGCCGCGAAGGCGGCGCGCTTTCTTGTAGTCCTTAAACCTTCTCTTTTGCAAAAGCCATGCTTTTAACACTCTTCGCTTTCGAGAAATAATAATAGACCGGTGAGACCACCAATAAACCTATAATCCAGGAGAGATCCGCGCCGCCGAAGGTGAGGGCGATTGGCCCGGTATAAATTGAGGTCGACATAAACGGTACTTCGACCAGAATACCGAGGATATAGCAGGATATTGCCGTTGCATTAAAGTAGCCGTAAATACCGCCATCGCGTTTAAAGAAAGACTCAACGTGATATTCGCCATGGGCCACTAAATAATAATCGACCAGATTAATTGCCGTCCACGGCACCAGCACATACAGCAGCACGGTAATAAAGTTAGTGTAGATTAACAGGAAATTTTCCTGGCCATAGATGGCGAGGAATATCTCCAGCAGCATGGTCAAAATAGCGGTGATAATGCGTGCCCGCGCCATCGGCGACCAGCCGTCGATAAAGGTCTGGCCGAGCGTCAGGGTACAGAGTACGCCGCAGTACAGCATCATCGAATTGGTGGCGGCGATCCCCAGCGCCAGCACGATAATCACTATCGCCCCCATGCTGCCGGTCAGATCCATAATCCCTTGAATAATATCGTCATTACCGATACAAATCGCCACCAGTACCCCGAGCACCATCGGCAAATAGGAGCCGAGAATGCAGCCAAAATAGCTGGCGTAAAAGACGCTTTTATCGTTGGTGCTGTAGGGCATATAGCGGGAATAATCAGAGACATAGGGCGCATAGGCCAACTGCCAGAGCGCGGCGATAGAGACGGCGCCGAGAAAACCGACGATGTTGAAGCCGCCGCGGTCGGCAAAATCGCCCGGCAGGCCATGGATGAAGACTATCCACACGAAGGTTGCCGCCAGTACGATACCGGAAATCCACGACATGATCCGCGCGTAGGAGTGGATGATCTTATAGCCAAAGATGGTGGCAAACAGGCTTAGCGCGCCAACCACGATAATCCCAATGTCCGAGTTCATCGGCTGATAAATCGCGTGCATCGACTGCCCGCCGAGCACCAGACTGGAGGCGGTAAAGCCGATATACATCAGTACGACAATCGAGACCACCAGCACGGAGCCATAGGATCCGAACTGGCCCTTGGTCTGGACCATTTGCGGCACCCCGAGTTTTGGCCCCTGCGCCGAATGCAGCGCCATAAAGAGCCCGCCGACCAGGCTGCCGATAAATAGCGCAATCACTGACCATAAAAAGGAAAGATGAAAAATCGTCACCGACATCGCGCCGGTGATGACCGTTAACAACATAATGTTGGAGCCAAACCAAATGGTAAAGAGATCGCCTGGTTTGCCGTGACGCATATTTAAGGGGATAGGTCTGATGGTATTACTTTCAAGATTCTCGACATTAACAGATTGATGTTTTGTCATGGTGCTCTCTCATTATTTTGGTCTTCATCAGCGTAAGAGTGATATTTCAATGAGGAGTACAGCTAATCTACTCATCACAACATTTCATTCACCATTTTTACAACTCTGTATCATTTGCGAAATGACAAAAAATATCGGTGCTGGATATAAAAAAACTGCTTTACCTGGCGCTGGAAAAACGCCGCATTTGTGCGTTGCGCGTTTTTTAGAGCTTTATGCTTCGTGCTTAATTTTTTACTGGCAAACCCGCTGATGGTTTTTTATCGGGCAGATAAAACTCTGCCATATTGCGAGGGGAGTAGAATGATGAACCATAGAGAGAAATAACAATTCCCTGTTTTTATTGCGGTCTAATGAGATAGATGTTTGACCCCATAAAATAATGGGGAAATAAAATAATTAGCTGATACATCATGACATTAGAATTGTCGTATTGAGTAACCTAAAGTCATACAGATAATGTGGATAAGGGCGTTATGCGAGGCGCTTCACAATAACCAACAGATAATCAATATAAGGGCAGGAATGCGACATCCTGCCCGAAAATAATTAATAACCGACTTTATAAACCCGTCCGCTTTGGATCCCTTCGACGCTGCGGCGGTAGGCCTGCGCCACCGCTGCGGCCGGTACGCTGGAGAAACCGGGGAAAAAGTCGTCATAGGCTTCGACGGATTCACTGAGCACGGTGGGGCTTATCAGGTTAATGCGGATCCCGCGCGGTAATTCACAGGCGGCGGCGCGAACGAAGCCGGCCAGTCCGGCGTTAACGGTGGTGGCATTCACCCCTTGAGCGATGGGTTCATCGGCGACGATGCCGCTGATAAGGGTGATGGAACCGCCATCGTTAAGATAATGCTGGCCGGTGAGGGCGAGGCGAATCTGCCCCAGCAGTTTATCCTGCAGTCCCTGGTCAAAATCGCGGTCGGTCATCGTGCTTAGCGGGCCAAAGTATAAGCTGCCGGCTGCTGAGACAATGGCATCGACTGGACCAATTTTCTCGAACAGCGCCTGCACGCTGTGCTGCGAGGTGATATCAACCTGCTCGTCGCCGTGGGTCCGGCCAACGCGGATAACCTCATGCTGGCGGCTCAGTTCTTCCGCAACCGCGCGGCCAACGGTACCGCTGGCGCCAATAACGATAATTTTCATCGCAAACTCCTCAGTGAAGTGAGCCTCTATTCTTTAATTAATCGATTGTCGGATAAACTGGCTAAAAGTTAGATGATTGCTAACCAGGGGTTTGTAATATGGACAAGCTGCGTGGAATGGAGACGTTTGTCGCGGTGGTGGAGTGCGGTAGCTTCACCGGCGCGGCGGCGCGTCTTGAGATGTCGGCGGTGATGGTCGGCAAATATATCGCCTTACTTGAAGGCCAGCTCGGCACCCGCCTGTTGGAGCGAAATACCCGCCGGCAAAGCCTGACCGATGCCGGGCGCGTCTATTTTGACGAGGCGCGGCGTGTGCTCGAGCAGGTGGCGAATGCCGAGCGTTCGGTTGAGCGATTACGGCTGGCCCCTGCCGGTACGCTACGGGTGAGCGCGCCGGTTTCTTTCGGCGCCAGCATTATCGCGCCGCTGACCGCCTCCTTTCTGCAGGCCTGGCCAGAGGTACGCGTCGAGCTTGATTTGACGAACCGCATGGTGGACCTGGTGGATGAGGGAATCGATCTGGCGATTCGTATCGGCGATATCCAGCGTACCGACCTGGTGGCGAAGTATCTCGCCCCTTATCGCATGGCGATCTGCGCGGCGCCGGATTATCTGGCGCGCCACGGCACGCCGCAGACGCCTGCTGATTTAGCCGGGCACCAGTGTCTTTCGCATACGGTGTGGACTGCGCGCAACGAGTGGCGGCTGCCGGGCGCTGCGGATGAGGTACGCTGGAAGCGCGATGCGGTGTTGCGCTGCAATGATGGCTACGCGCTGCGTATGGCGGCAGTGGCCGGCGCCGGGCTGTTATTGCAGCCGGAAGTGCTGCTGGCGGAAGATTTAGCCAATGGCCGACTGGTGCGTATTTTACAAAATTACACTCCGGAACCGAGGCCGATACACCTGCTGTGGCGCCAGGATCTGCGCCCGTTACCGAAACTTACCCGCTTCGTCGAACATTTGTTAAAGGAAGTGAACGGTATTTATAAGCTATGATTATCGTGTCTGATGAAAGCATTCATCGTGAAACAGTAATGGAGGTATGGATAGATGGGATTATTAAGTTTTGTGAAAGAAGCGGGCGAGAAGATCTGGGATGCCGTCTCCGGCTCCAGCAAGGAAGATCAGGCTGACAAGCTGAAAAAACATATTGATAGTCTTAACCTGCCTGGTGCCGAAAAGGTCAATATTGCCGTAGCGGACGATGGTACCGCGACGGTAACGGGCGACGTCGGTTCACAGGAAGATAAGGAAAAAATTCTGGTCGCGGTAGGTAACGTAACCGGGATTGGCCAGGTCAACGATAGCGTTACTGTGACGCAGAGCGGAGCGGAAAGTCGTTACTATACGGTTAAATCCGGTGATACCCTCAGCGCCATCTCGAAAGCGATGTATGGCTCCGCCAATGACTATCAGCGTATTTTTGAAGCCAATAAACCGATGCTGAAGCATCCCGATAAGATCTATCCGGGGCAGGTACTGATTATCCCGGCGAAGTAAGCCGTGAATCAGGGATCAATAGCAACGTTTTGATGGAGACTGTAATGGGATTATTAGATCAAATCGGCGGCGTGCTTGGCGGGCAGGCTGGCAAAGCTGAACAACTTCAGGCGATCATGACCTGGATTGAACAGCAGGGCGGTATCCAGGGAATCCTGGAAAAATTCCGCAACGGCGGCTTAGGTGAAATCGTCGAGTCGTGGCTTAGTCAGCAGAGTAATATGTCGGTGAACAGCGATCAGATTACCTCGGTGTTCGGCTCGCCTGCGCTGCAGGATCTCGGCGCCAAACTGGGCGTTGATTCGCAAACCGCCTCATCGCTGATTGCGGAATACCTGCCAAAAATCGTCGATGGCCTGTCGCCGCAGGGCGAAGCGCCGGCCCAGGGCGACCTGGTCTCCGCAGGGCTTAATCTACTGAAAGGTAAGTTATTTAGTTAAACGCTTGCCGTTTGAGTTTTAACTTATCACATAATACGGGCCTGAATAACGGCCCGTATTTTATTATCCGCCATAAATTCACCGCCTCGCGATTATTTATTCTGTATTACTAATTGACAACTTACCGCTGTGTTGAAAATATCATTATTTAATCTTACCGGAACGGTTATGATAAATTTTTATGATATTTATCGGCGTCCTGCCGGGCTAATTAGTTTTTTTATTTCCTGTAGCCATAAACAAAGTAATTTACCCTTTCGCAAAATAATGCGCATTATCTCCAAAACATAAAAACACCTGCACATCACAACCATTATTAATGGTTTCTGACTTTGGAGAATGCTATGCCGACCAAAGAATCATCGCCGCCGCTTATTGAGAAGCACACCATTGGCTATATTCCGCCAGAAGATCGCCACGGTAAAACCCGCGATCTCTTCACCCTGTGGTTTGGCGGCAATATCGCACCGCTGCCGATCGTCACAGGCGCCCTGGGGGTACAGATCTTTCATCTGAATCTGCTGTGGGGGATCGTTGCGATTTTAGTCGGCCATCTGGTTGGCGGGGCGCTGATGGCGCTGCACTCGGCGCAGGGGCCGCAGATGGGGATCCCGCAGATGATCCAGAGCCGCGCGCAGTTTGGATCTTTTGGTTCGCTGCTGGTGGTGGCGATCGCCGGGGTGATGTACGTCGGTTTCTTTGCCTCGAACATCGTGCTGGCCGGGCAGTCGCTGCACGGCATCGCCCCTGCCGTCCCACTGCCGGTGGGGATCGTGATCGGCGCGGTGGGATCCTGCGTGATTGGCATTATCGGCTACCGATGTATTCACATTCTCAACCGAATCGGCACCTGGGTGCTGGGCATCGGCATTATGGTCGGCTTTGGCTACATCTTCACGCATCTGAATACCGCCGATTTCTTAACCCGCGGCGGCTTTTCCTTCTCGGGCTGGCTGGCTACCGTGTCGCTGGCGGCGTTGTGGCAGATCGCCTTCGCCCCGTATGTTTCTGATTATTCGCGCTACCTGCCGGCGGATGTGCCCGTCGCCGCGACGTTCTGGACCACCTATCTTGGCTCGACGCTCGGTTCCAGTCTGTCGTTTATTTTCGGCGCGGTAGCGGTGCTGGCGACGCCGGTGGGGCTGGAAACCATGGATGCGGTAAAGCTGGCGACCGGCGCGATCGGCCCGTTGATGCTGGTACTCTTCCTGCTGAGCGTCATCAGCCATAACGCGCTTAATCTGTATGGCGCGGTGATGTCGGTGATAACCCTGGTGCAAACCTTCCTGTGGCGCTGGATCCCCGGCAGCCGCAGCCGGGCGCTGCTGTCGGTTATCGTGCTTATTTGCTGTGTGGCGGCGGCGATCTTCGCCTCGGCTGACTTTATCAGCCACTTTATCGATCTCGTTCTGGCTCTGCTGGTGGTGCTGGTGCCGTGGACCGCGATTAACCTGATCGACTTCTACGCCATTCACAAGGGCAACTACGATATTAACTCGATATTTCAGGTGGATGGCGGCATCTATGGCCGTTACAACCCGCACGCGCTGCTGGCCTACGCCATTGGCATCCTGGTGCAGATCCCGTTTATGAATACCCCGCTATACGTTGGCCCGGTCTCGGCGTGGTTTAACGGCGCCGATCTCTCCTGGCTGGTCGGCCTGCTGGTGACCTCGCCGCTGTACTATTGGCTGGCAAGCCGCGATAGCGCCTGGCGTCGCCGTCAGGTTGGCCTCAAGCAGGCGATGGATTAAGTTATAAAGCGGAGCGCCGCTGGCTGGCCTTACGGTACTGCAGCGGCGTCTGGCGCATCATCTTTTTAAAACAGGTAATGAAGTAGGTCACCTCGCCAAATCCCACCGCCAGCGCGATGGCATCAATGCTCTCATCGCTATTACGTAGCAGATCGCAACTGCGTTTTATTCGCCGGGTGAGCAAATATTCATGGATATTGCCGCCGGTCTGCTGACGAAAAACCCGCGAGGTATAGCTGCGTGAAAGTCCTAGGTCGCAAGCCAGCTGATCGAGAGAAAACTTGCTGGCATAGTGGGCTTCGATCCAGTTCATAATTCGCGAGGCGACGGTCTGCTGGCGCGGCGGGTAGCGTTGCGGCTGTTCGGGTAGAAACGTCATCAGCTGCATCACCAGGAACGCCACCTCGCTGGCGGTGGTCTGCCCGGTACTCTCCAGACGCTGAAACTGTTCAAGGATCCTTTCGATAAATGCCGCGTGCTCGCTGAGGTCGTAAATTTGCGCCGGCAGATTACTGGCGGCCAGCGCCGCGAACTGGGCCTGATGGCGCGGGAAAGCGCTGAGCGCGCTCTCGACGACCGACTGCTCAATGTGCATGGTGGTGCGGTGATAAGGATTTTTATCGCTATGATCGACCTGCACTTTGTGCAAACGGAAGGGCGGAAAGATAAATAATCGCCCCGGACGGGTGGTGTAGTGCTGGTTATCCACCACCACGATGCCGTAGCCGCTGGAAATATAAAGCAATTCAACGCATTGATGCCAGTGGTAGTAAAGCACGCTGGTGGTATACATGCGATTAAACGAAATGGCCTGCCGATCGAGCGTAATACGTTCCAGCAGTTGCGCTTCGCCCATTTTGCCTCCAGGACAACAGATTTAAATTTTTACGCCATCATTTGCAATTTATCCTCCGCGCGGCCGACAAAATCCAGCAAAAATGAAATGGCGGTTTAATTTTGTGAGTCCGCTCACTCAGCGCCGGGAATAAAAGCGGTTACTCTTCATCCAGACGTCGCACACGTGGCTTGATAAAAGCCTAATAACAATAACTTACCTCTATCCTCGTGTTATACGGGAGGACCCTGTGCAACCTGAAAACATTCATCTGGATAACCCACTGACAAGCCGGGAAGAGGTGCTACGGCTGGTCAATGAAATGTTGAACGCGGTGGCGCCTTATTTTAAAAACGACGCCAGCCGCATTGATTTAGCGAACTTCACCGCTCACTACGGCCAGCAGGTCGCGAGCATGGAAACCTTTTCCCGGCTACTGTGGGGCGTGACGCCGCTGTTGGCTGGCGGCAGCGAGCCGCAGCATTTCTCTTTCTATTTACAGGCGATAAAAAACGGCACCAATCCGCAGCATGCCGATTACTGGGGCGAAGTCGCGCCTTACGATCAACGCATTGTCGAGATGGCGGCTTACGGATTATTGCTGGCGCTGGCGGGCGAAACCGTACTGGCGCACTTCACTGCTGCGGAAAAAGAGAACTTATGGCGCTGGTTAAAGCAGTGCGAGACCCAGGATATCCCGGATAATAACTGGCACTTCTTTCCGATTCTGGTGCAGGTTGGCTTTCATTATTGCGGTATGCCGACCAATCCGCAGGCGCGGGAAGATCATTTCGCCGCCATGGAACGTTACTACCTCGGCGATGGCTGGTACTCGGATGGTCCGGGCCGCCCGCGTGACTATTACATTTCGATGGGCTTCCATTTCTATGGCCTGATTTACGCGAAGCTGATGGCTGATGTCGATCCGCAGCGCTGTGCGGAACTGCGTCAGCGGGCCGCGCGTTTCTCCTCTGACTTCGTCCATTTCTTTGCCGATGACGGCGCGGCGATACCGTTCGGCCGTAGTCTGACCTATCGCTTTGCCGAAGCGGCGTTCTGGAGCGCGGCGGCCTTCGCCGGGCTGGAAGTCTTTTCGCCGGGCGTGATGAAAGGCATCGTGTTGCGCCACCTGCGCTGGTGGCTGAAGCAGCCGATGTTCGACCGCGACGGCGTACTGAGCGTTGGCTACAGCTACCCGAACCTGGCGATGGCGGAAGATTACAACGCGCCGGGTTCACCGTACTGGGGGCTGAAAACCATGCTGGTGCTGGCGTTAGGCGAGGGCGACGCCTTCTGGCAGGCGGTTGAGTTGCCGCTGCCGCCGCTGCCCGCGCAGCACACAATAGCCCATGCGGATCAGGTGCTGGTACATCAGGCCGATCACCTGTGGATGCTAACTTCCGGCCAGCTGGAGCTGAACAACTTCGTTAATACCGAAGCGAAATACTGCAAATTTGCCTACTCCACCCGTTTTGGTTTCACCATTGAGCGGGGGCGCTACGGGTTGAACCATGCCGCCCCCGATTCGATGCTGCTGCTGGCCGAAAAGGATAATTACTGGCGCGGCCGCCGCGAATGCCAGCAGGTGGTCACCGCTGATGGCACCATTTACAGCCGCTGGCTGCCATGGCGTGACGTGGTGATTGATAGCTGGCTACTGGCGCTGGGCGACTGGCAGCTGCGCGTCCATCGCATAACTACCCACCGCGCGCTGGATTGTGCGGAAGGCGGCTTTAGCCTGGCGAATCGTCCGCTGCCGCAGACGCAAGAGAGTGATGGCGCCTGCTGCTTACGCAACGCCCGCGATATCTCGGCGATTTTCTGTTTACATCCGCACGCCCGCCGCGGCGAGACGGTGCTGACGCCGCCGAACAGCAATCTGTTGTTCGCCGAACGTGCGGCGGTGCCGGTGCTGCGCGGCGAGCTCGATGCGGGGAGGCATTGCCTGGTAAGCGCGGTATGGGCGGGGAATGCCGCCGACTTCGAACCGCAACACTGCCCACAGGCCTTCATTAGCGATGACGCGGTACGCTTCGTGACGGCACGACAAGAAACGACGCTCGTTCTGGCCCCGGAGGCATCGCTATGAGCACATCATCGTCCGTACGCGCCGCGCAGTACAAAATGAGTACCTTTATTTTTCTCTATTTTTTCACCTGGTCATCCAGCTTTGGCCTGTACGCGCTGTGGCTGAGCCAGAAGGTAGGTCTCGATAGCATTACCATCGGCAGCGTGTTCGCCATTAATGGCGTTTTCGCGGTGGTCCTGAAACCGGTGTACGGCTACATCATGGACAAAATCGGCATGAGCAAGTGGCTGCTCTATTTTGTCTGCGCCATTTCCGCGCTGATGGCGCCGTTCTTCGCGCTGGTGTACCAGCCGCTGCTGCAAAGCCACGCGACGCTGGGGATTATCATCGGCGCGCTGTATTTGAGCCTTGGCTGGTACGCCGGGGTGGCGGCTTCCGAATCTTATGCCGACCGCTTTAGCCGTCTGTACGGGCTGGAGTTTGGCCGTATCAGAATGTGGGGTTCGCTGGGCTGGGCGATGGCGGCTTCGGTCTCCGGACTGCTGTTTAACTTCACGCCGCTGGCTAACTTTTTGCTCAGCAGCGGCACCTCGGTACTGATGCTGCTGGTGCTGATTAGCCTCAAAATTGGTGATGAACAGCTGCGCAATAACAACGTCATTTCCGCGAATAAGATCGTCTTTGCCGATGTGTTGATGCTGCTGAAAAATCGCAAATTCTGGATGTTCAGCCTCTACGTCGCCGGAGTCGCGTGGATGATGTTCATCGCCGAGCAGCAGTTCCCGCGCTATTTCGTCTCGTTCTTTGCCACCAAAGAGCAGGGCAACGCCTGGTATGGCTATCTGAGTACCGTCCAGTCGGGGATGGAATTCGTGATGATGATGTTTATCCCGTGGCTGGTGAACCATTATGGCGCCAAGCGCGGCCTGCTGTTCTGCGGCTGCGTGGTGGGGGCGCGGCTGATTGCCTCCGGCTTGACCAACGACCCGATTGTCATCTCCATTATCAAACCTTTTTACGGCGTTGAGATCGCGCTGCTGCTGATTTCAGTTTTCAAATACATCGCCGAACACTTCCATCGTCGGGTTAACGCCACGATGTACCTGCTGGGTTACCAGGCAATGATTTACGTCGGGTCGATTGTGGTCGCGCCGCCGGCGGGTTACCTGTACGACAAAATCGGCTTTGAGCATACCTATCTGCTGATGGGCTGCTGCGCCCTGACGTTTACGCTGATTTCCGCTTTTACGCTATCGCGCTGCCAGTCGAAGCGCGATGCCTCACGACCCTTTACTCCGGCTTTAGATACCGCCTCGGTTGAACCGGCCAAACATTAATTCAGGAGTTGTTATGACCAAATCTATTATCACCGAAGCGCTGCGGCCGATAGAACTGCATCAGGTCGACCGCCTGGCGTTGAGCCAGAAGCTGGAAGACGCGCTGGCCCGCGTGACGCGCAAGCTGGACAAAAATATCGTTGCCTTCGGCGATAAGTTCCCCGGCGAAGCTTGTGAAAACGGCATCTGGCCGCGTACCGATAACGTAGAGTGGACCACCAGTTTTTGGCCGGGCCAGCTGTGGCTGGCGTGGGAGATGACCGGCAAAGCGCACTACCGCGAAGCCGCCGAGCGCTATTTACCGTCGTTCGCCCGGCGTATTGAGCAGCGTATCGACACCGCGACTCACGACCTCGGCTTCCTTTATTCGCTCTCCTGCATCAGCGCCTGGCGGCTCACCGGCAATGAAGCCGCTCGCCAGTCGGCGCTGCTGGCTGCCGAGCGCCTGATGGAGCGTTTTAACCCGACGGCCAAAATTATCCAGGCGTGGGGCGACTTAAACGATCCGGAGCAGCAGGGGCGAATGATCATCGACTGCAATATGAACCTGCCGCTGCTGTACTGGGCCAGCGAGCAGACCGGCGACCCGCGCTACGCGCAGGCGGCAACGGCCCACGCCGGGCAGGCGGCGAATTATATCGTGCGTGAAGACGCTTCGACTTATCACACCTACTATATGGATGTGCAGACCGGCGAGCCGCGCTTTGGTAACACCCATCAGGGCTACAGCGATACCTCATGCTGGTCGCGCGGCCAGGCGTGGGGCATTTACGGTTTCCTGCTGAGCTATCAGCACACAGGCGATAAGCAGATGGTTGAGCTGTCGCGCAGCCTGGCGCATTACTTCCTCAACCGCCTGCCGGAAGATGATGTCTGCCATTGGGATCTGGCGTTGCTCGGCACCGATGCCGTGCGCGACAGTTCGGCCGCGGCGATTGCCGCCTGCGGCCTGCTGGAGCTGGTCAAAGCGCTGCCAACGCTCGACGCCAACCGCGCGTATTACGAAGAGATGGCGCTACGCATTGCGCTATCGCTGACCGACAACTACCTGGCCCACGACGATGACCCTACCGAAGGGTTGCTGCAGCACTCGGTATATCACATGGGCAGCGGCAAGGGCGTCGATCAATGCTGTAGCTGGGGTGACTATTTCTATCTTGAGCTGCTGGCGCGGCTGCGACAGATTTGGTACCCGTACTGGTAACCCTCAAGGAATGGAGAGCGAGATGAAAAGCGTAGCCGTGTTATTAGCCCCCGGATTTGAAGAGGGGGAAGCGATAGTCACTATCGATATCCTGCGCCGTCTGAATATTGCGGTGCAGACAATTGCCTGCGGCGAGAGTCGCGAAGTGGTGAGCTACCACGCTATCCCGATGATAGCGGATAGCACCCTGAAGGCCAGCTTCGATCAAACCTTTGATGCCGTGGTGTTGCCGGGAGGCCCGGAAGGCAGTGTTAATCTGGCGAAAAGCGCGGAGGTCATTGCCTTCGTTCGCCGCCACGATGAAGCGGGTAAATATATCTGCCCGATTTGCTCCGCCGCCGCCCGCGTGCTGGGCGGCAATGGGCTGCTGAAGGGGCGTCGCTATGTCTGTTCCGGCGATCTTTGGCAGCAGGTGAGCGATGGCGTGTACGTGGATGCCGACGTTGTGGAAGACGGCAATCTGCTCAGCGGCCGGGGGCTGGGCAAGGTATTTGATTTTGCTTTCACCCTGGCGGCGCGGTTACAGGGCGATGAAGCGCCGGCGCGCGAACAGGCGGAACATATTTATTATCCGTGGTACTAGCCGCACGATATGCCGATGAAGGTTTCACTGCCCGTGTCATGCGGGCAGTGACTGGATTAGTGGCAGCCTTGTTTGCCTTCAGCCTTTTCGCGACTGATATCTAACAGCGCGCTGCGAAAGGAGGCATTAAACATCGGTCCATGCCCCTGGCCCGGGAAATCCCAAACAGCGGCATCCACGCCTTTCTCTTTTAGCGTAGTCATCGCGGTATTCACTTTAGTTAGCACGTGATTAGCGTTCGAATCCCGCTTATCGCCCGGCGTCGCTGACCCTTCCATGATCACCAGTTTTTTGGCGCAGTATGACGCAGGTGTAACTGCAGTGATGTGGTTCAGCAGAGAAAAGTTGTCCCGGCCAAGCGATGGGCTGGCGCTGTAATACGACTGGAAGTAAGCAGACGACAGCCAGGAGTCAAGCACGAACAGGCCGCCGTAGGAGTGGCCCCACAAGGCGCGGCGCTGTGGGTTAATATGCAGTCCTTGTTCCGCAATAACAGCGATACGCGTTTCCAGCAATTGACGGAAATCCTCACTGCCGCCGCTTTTGCGGCCAGCATAAGTTTCATTATTCTTTCTGACTGCCGGCGTATAGTCGTAGGCCCGGCCGTTTAAATCGAAAGGCAGGTTGGTCTGATAACCGACTGCGACGATCAGCGGCGGCGATTGCTCTGCCAACTGCTTGAATAGCTCATCAGACAGACGGTCCATTACCGCATTACCGTCAAGCATATATAGCACGGGATAGCCCGTTGGTGGCGCGGCTTTGTTCGGTATGGCCGTCCATACCCGATAGTGGCGGGCGCCGTCGGCGGAATCGAACTGATTGACGCTGAAGTGGTAAAACGCTGAACCCTTATCGGCGATATTCGGCCCCAGCGGTTGCATATCCGGCCTGGCAAAACCTTGCGCGCTGTAGATAAGGGGAAGGCAAGAAAAAATGGTAAAAAGCGTCCTGCGCGGGCGCGTGGGGCGAGACTCGCGGGCATACATCTGATAATTTTTCCTTTTCCGCAGGTGAATTTAATTTTTTAGCAAGCACATACCGTTGCCCAAAGTGCGCTATTGGCCCGGCCGTCTTCCCCAGGAAGAGGTTGGTCAGCGAGCCTGGCGATGTCCCATACCGTTTCAGGTATACCGTGCCAGATAAACCATTAGTGCAAACAGCAATAAGAATAATTACCAATATCATTTGAAGATTGCAATGATTAGTAAGAATCGAATGGAGGTGGGAAGACGTATAGGACAAATCTCAGCTATAGGGTGTGGCGGGATGTCAGAAAGGAGCAGTGCACGGCCGGAAAGTAAGGATAAAAAGGGAATGAGCGAGGAGAGGATTGGTGAAAGATATGGACCGATGCCTGCAATCAGTCACGCTATGCGACGCGCTCTGTTTGTGAGTGACTGTTTATCATTATTAAAGGTTGATATGTAAATATATAGATGTAAAACGTTCTGGATTAATGTTGTCGCGGTAGAGATATTTACTATCATGGTTCTTTTAATAATAAATTCCCATCCCCCTTAAACTAGGGTTTATTATTATTTTCCATAAACTTCCAGGTGTTTTTTTTGGTAAATATAGTTGCATATGGATTTTTATAAAGCATATTAATGCGGCAGGTTTTCAGGCAGGAGAGCGATTTACGATGAGGGAAATATTACAACCTTCCACTGGGAAGTGAGGGAATGTCATAAGATAATGTGTCCATGGAACCCCCTGTCTTCGGTAAAGATGATAAGAGGAGCTTACGCTTTACGTGGATTTTAATTGTTTTTCTTCTTTGTAATGATTGAATCATACACTCGCCATAATGACGCTATCAACATCTCAGACACCCGGATGTCTTTTGTCTGCAGGAAACCCCTCAACGGTGTCCATGTGCATTAGAGAATTGTCGTAAGCCTTTCATACTACAGGTATAACCGGAGCCACTTCTGGTTAACGTTTTTCTGGGACGCTCTCTGGCTGGTGAGCAGGCAGATGACCAGATCGGCGTCCAAAAATGCCGTTTTTTTCACTTCTCAATTCTATATCAAGTTGATATTTATCAATGAGTTAGTGCGTTTTGATAAGATAAGTAAAGATAACTTTAGAGGTGGGGTGGATGTTGATAAGAATAATGAAGCTAACTTCATTTTAAATTACGCGCAAAGCTTACTATCTTGGCATTTAATTCAATCTATTACTTTCTTTACTCTCAAGAGGAAAGAGGTTGTAGACGCTGGTGGTTTATTCATCGGCGCAGTGATAACGCGTTTTGAGTCGGTAGTAACATTCCCGGGTACGGGGATAAACACATTGTTTTTTTCGGAGGAAGAGAGGGCGGTCTTCTCCTGAAACATTATTCATCCCGCCAGAGAAAACATTATGGAAACTAAAGAGTTTGTTTTAAACGAAAAAAAATTCATGTTGGTAAAGTTACAAGCGTGGAATCGCCTGATGTTTGTTGCGGATTTACAGAAAGATATTCTTACACCGCTTCTGGATAACTTGGGTGAAAAATCTCTTGAGGGTGTTTTTTCAGCTGTATCCGAACAGGGTACTAAGCCAGATGTGATGAAGCTATTAAAGTCACTCTCGGGTGTTATTGATAGTCGTAATTTAGAAAAATGGGTAAAAAGAGTACTCTCTGAGGGAATGATTGTTTCTATCAAAGATGATGAACAAAAAGTAAAACTATCTTTTCACGAACTCACAAAACTATTCTCGGCTCCGCAAGATATTATCATGCTGATGAAGGAAGCCATTGTATTTAATCTCGATGGTATTCTCGACATTATTAAAGGTATGGGAGGGAAAAAGGCTGATACACCGCAAATAAGCTAAAGAGGAGCTAAGGAGAATAGCTCTTCAAACTATAAGGAAACACATTGAATCAGAAATGGAATAGGGACGTTCCTGGGTGAATTTGAACATATCGCCATGTGTTTTCTTTTATTTTAATAAATATGGACTGAATTTATATGAATGGAACAATAGATTTTTTCTCGCCAACAGGCGAAAAACTCGCGAGTACGGCAGAAATGACTGGGGCTGCCCCGGTTGAAAGTGGAGCGATCCGCTTACCTGTATCTGCGAGAGATGTCACGGGCGTACAAAAGGATAAGAACGCCCTTAATATCTTAATGAAAGATAATCAAAAAATCGTCATCAAAGATTTTTTTGGCGACACCAAAAAGAAGCTGGTTTTTGACGACGGTAAGGAGATTTTTGAGGCTGATTATCTCGACAAAGAACAATTCAACGGTCTGCAATTTAAACCATTACAGAGCTTTGAAGAGGTGTTTGCCGGGGCTGAAACCGCCGCGAACGATAACGATGTTTATGTATGGGTCGTGCCATTAATCGCTGCAGTGGCAATCGGCGGTCTCGCCATTGCTGCCGTAAATGATAACGACGGTGGCAGTGATAATAGCGGAGATCGGTCCAAAGCCAAACTCAAGGAAGCAAAAGAGGGCGCCAATCAGGCGATCGACAACATGGCGTACCTGAGCGGCGAACAGAAAGAAGCCGCTCACCAGGCCGTTGAAAATGCGACCACTGTAGATGAGGTGGAGAAAGCGCTGTCCGACGCCACGGCGAAAAACCTTGAAGAAGCCAAAGCCGATGCCAATCAGGCGATCGACGGCATGACGCACCTGAGCGACGAGCAGAGAGGGGCGGCTCAACAGGCGGTGAACGTTGCGACCGGCGTTGTGGGCGTAGAGGAAGCGCTTGCCGAAGCGGTGGCGAAAAACCTTGAGGAAGGCAAAGCCGACGCCAGTGAGGCAATCAACGCCATGGCGTACCTGAGCGATGAACAGAAGGCTGAAGCTCAGAAAGCCATTGATAATGCGACCACCGTAGACGAGGTGCAGAAAGCGCTGGCCGATGCCGTGGCGAAAAACCTCGAGGAAGGCAAAGCCGACGCCAACGAGGCGATCGACAACATGGCGTACCTGAGCAACGAGCAGAAGGTCGATGCGCACAAAGCGATCAACGATGCGACTGACATTGCGGAGGTGGAGAAAACCGAGGCCGATGCCGCGGTAACAAACCTTGAGGCAGGCAAAGCCGACGCCACCAAGGCGATCGACGACATGGCCTACCTGAGCAACGAGCAGAAAGCCGAGGCGCAGCAGGCGGTGAACGACGCGACCGACATTGCGGGCGTGGAAAAAGCGATGGCCGATACCGCGGCGAAAAACCTTGAGGAAGGCAAAGCCGACGCCTATCAGGCGATAGACGATATGGCCTATCTGAGCGATGAGCAGAAAGAAGCGGCCCGCCAGGCGGTGAAAGACGCGACGGATCCGGCAGGTGTGGAGAAAGCGCTGGCTGATGCCGTGGCGACAAACCTTGAGGAAGGCAAAGCCGACGCTCACCAGGCGATCGACGACATGAGCTACCTGAGCGATGAGCAGAAAGAGGCGGCTCACCAGGCGGTGAACGACGCGACAGGCTTAGAGGGCCTGGAGCAAGCGCTGGCTGATGCTACCAGCGATAACCTTGATGGCGCGAAAGACAGCGCTAACAAGGCGATCGACGCTATGGATAACCTGAGC
>Ga0308166_1000832_pt1 | contig 36969 bp, 40 predicted proteins | sample PhyCR2_2_FD_202137 | JGI IMG/M metagenome (GOLD analysis project Ga0308166, IMG submission 202137) | Phyllosphere microbial communities from UC Gill Tract Community Farm, Albany, California, United States - DLSLCC.R2 | ecosystem: Host-associated > Plants > Phyllosphere > Unclassified | place...
AAACTCAGCGAGTAAGGCGGAGGCGCTATGGGCGTAAAACAATGGGGTGTCGCGCTGATAGGGTGCACCACCCTGTTGCTGACGGCCTGCACGGTGGTGGATCTGGATGAAAACGGCAAGCCAATCATGCCTGTCGATCCAAATGCGAAACAGAATTTCGACAATCTGACCCCGCAGCAGATCGCGCAACAGACCTGGCAATCCCGTGTTATGGATGCCGCTAACCAACATGCGCTGGATGCCAGCGCGTTTGCCAGCCAGATGAAAACCGCCAGCGGCGCACCCAGGAGCGTTTTTGTTCGCCTGACCAGCCAGGTGACCGCCGTTGATATCGGCAACGCGCGCGAGCAGAAGCTGACGTTCACGATCGACAATCAGCCGCTGACGATCCAGCTTGGGCCGGTGATGCGTGGCAACGCCATTCGCGATGCCACCGGCTTTAAGTTTGAAGACTTTACTAACCAGGTTCAGTTCGCCCAGCTCTCCCGGGCCTATAACCGCGAGGCCGCGAAGCATTTGCCAAAAATCGATGCCAGCTGGAGCGGTAAGCCTGCAACCATGCTGTTTGCCGTCACGCTGGCCAACGGCAAAGCCCAGGATGCTGCCGCCCTGGATGTCAAACAGGAGGCCCCGTAATGAACGTTACGCCAGTGGATGACATTATCCTGCGCACGCGCGGTATCTCGATGCTCTTTCCCGGCACCGTGGCGCTGGATAACATTGACTATAACGTCTGGCGCGGCAAGGTTAACGTCATTATTGGCGAGAACGGGGCCGGTAAATCGACGCTGATGAAGATCCTGGCCGGCGTCCAGCAGCCCAGCATTGGCGAGATCCTGCTGAACGGCGAGCCGGTGCACTTCCCAAGCACCCGCGCGGCGGCGGCCCACGGGATCGGCATGGTGCATCAGGAGCTGAATCTGTTCGAAAACCTTAACGTAGCCGAAAATATTTTTCTTGGCCGCGAACTGCAAAAAGGGGTCGCGCCCATCAATGAAGGCGAGCAGGAGCGCCGCGCCACCGAGCTGCTGCTACGCCTTGACCAGCCCATCTCTCCTCGTGAGCTGGTCGGTAACCTCAAGGTCGGCCAGCAGCAGCTGATAGAGATCGCCAAAGCGCTGGCGGAGGATGCGGATATTCTGATCCTTGATGAACCCACCTCGGCGCTGAGTAAAACCGAAGTGGAGATCCTGTTTCGCGTGATCCGCGAGCTGACTCGCCAGGGGGTGACGATCATTTACATTTCGCACCGTCTGGAGGAGCTGATGGCCATCGGCGACGTCATTACTATCCTGCGCGACGGCAAGTTCCAGGCGGAAGCGAAGGTAAAAGATATCGACGTGCCGTGGATCGTCCGCGAGATGCTCGGTAGCGATCCGGTAAGTAACTTTCTCGAACCGGGCCGCACCTTTGGGCCGCCGCTGCTGGAGGCTGAGCACATTACCTGCGTTAACGCTGCGGGCAACACGGTGGTCAACGACGTTAGCTTTAAGGTCCATGCCGGAGAGATCGTCGGTATTTACGGCCTGATGGGGGCCGGACGCACCGAGCTGTTCGAGTGCCTGCTGGGCACCGAGCGCAACTACTTCGGCAAGCTATGGCTCGACAGCAAGCCGGTGCCCCAGCGTCTGGCGACCGCCGATCGCATCCGAATGGGCATGAGCCTGGTGCCGGAAGACCGCAAGCGGACCGGGATCTTCCCTATTTCCTCAGTGGCAAGCAACCTGACCATCGCCAGCCTGTGGCGACGCCTGCAGCGTGGGCTCACCATTGCCAGCAAAGAGGAGGATGCCGTCGTGGCGGGCACCATCGGCGATCTGTCGATCAAGGTCTCCTCCCCGCAGGTAGAGATCCAGGCCCTCAGCGGCGGCAACCAGCAGAAGGTGGTGATTGGCCGCTCGCTGCTGACCAATCCCAGGGTGCTGTTTCTTGATGAACCGACGCGGGGCATTGACGTCGGCGCGAAAGCGGATGTGTTTCGCATGATGGTCCAGCTCTCGCAGCAGGGTATCGCGGTGGTCTTCTCCACCTCGGATTTAAAAGAAATTATGGCGGTTTCCGATCGTATTCTGGTGATGTCCGGCGGCAAACTCACCGCCGATATCGTTCGCGATCGGGCCGAAGAATCAGCGCTGGTCACAGCAAGTGCTCAGGGGTTTTAAGATGAAAACAGTCCAGTCGGCTACGTTAACGCCGCGCGGCGCGGCCTCGCTGTCCCGCGAGAACATCCTGCTTATTCTGTTGAAGCTGCGTACCTTTATCGCCCTTTTTCTTATCGTCGGCTTCTTCACGGTGATGGTGCCAGGGTTCCTGTCGGCAGGCAGCATGGTGATCATGATCAAGCATATCGCCATCAACGCCTTCCTGGCGCTCGGGATCACCTTTGTGATTATCACCGCCGGGATCGACCTCTCTATCGGCGCGACGCTGGGCCTATGCGGGATGATTGCCGGATGGATGATCACTAAAGGCATCGTGCTGCCGATGTTTGGTATTGCCATCTTCCCCAGTGTCTGGGTGATCGTACCCGTGGTGCTGCTGATCGGCGCCCTGATCGGCGCGGCCAACGGCTGGATCATCACCCGCTACAACGTCGCGCCCTTTATCTGCACACTTGGCACGATGTACGTCCTGCGCGGGGCGGCAATGTTGACCTCCGATGGACAGACCTTCCCTGGCCTGTCGGGCAACCCACTACTGGGCAATACCGGCTTTGATGAGATCGGGGCCGGGACGCTGTTCGGCATTCCGTGGGCGATCTGGATGATGATCGTACTGGCGCTGATTATCGCCTACGTTGCACGCCGCCTGCCCTTTGGTCGCCACGTCTATGCCATTGGCGATAACGAGCGCGCCGCCGAGCTCTCCGGGGTCAAGGTCAAGCAGGTTAAGATCCTGGTCTATATGCTCTCCGGCCTGTGTGCGGCGATTGCCGGGATCGTGGTCTCCGCGCAGCTGGTGGCCAGCCATCCGGCTAACGGCACCGCTTTTGAGATGAACGCTATCGCGGCGGTGGTGCTTGGCGGGACCTCGCTGGCAGGCGGGCGCGGCACCATTCTCGGCACGCTGATCGGCGCTTTCGTGATCGGTTTCCTTGCCGATGGCCTGGTCATGATGGGCGTCAGCGAGTTCTGGCAGATGGTGATTAAAGGCATCGTGATTATCGTGGCGGTTATCATCGACCAGATGCAAAACCGCATGCAGCAGAAAGCCGCGGTGGTGGCGCAGAAAGCAGTAATGGAAGGTAAGTAACCTGCACGTCTTCCCGGGCTTAGCAACCCGGGAGAGGCGAATTACTTCTTCATCAGGCTGCGAGCGGTGGCGAAGTCGGTAATTAACACATCGATATAGTTACCCTCCAGCGCACCGCGAATCGCATTGCTTTTCTCTAAGCCGCCCGCCAGCGCAATAACGTGCTGGCAGGCGCGGATCTGCGCCAGCTCCATGCCAATAACCGGATCCTCCTCCTGGCTCAGCACCGGGTTACCGGCGGCATCGTAGTAGTGGAGGCAGATATCACCTACCGCCCCGCGCTCTGCCAGCAGCGTTAGCATCTCTTCGTTGTAGTAGTTACCGGAATTTTTTAACAGCTGAGATGGCTCAAGCTCGCCAATGCCGACGATGGCAACATCCACCTCGTCAAATTTGGCTACCGCCGCCGCCACGTCCGGGCTGTTAACCAGCCGTGCGCGCTCCTCCACCGAGTGCTCTATGCTCTGAGAGGGCAGCAGCCACGCCGGACAGCCGAGGTGCGCCGCCAGCTGCTGGGTGAGGATCGTCGCCTGCACGTTGCCGTTGGGGCCAACGCCGCCCAGCAGCTGGATCACTCCCGCCGCCCGGATATTCTGCGGGTGCATCTCGTCCACCATGCAACGAATGGTGCTGCTCCAGGAGGAGATACCCACCAGATCTTCCGGCCGCAGGCGCGTTTCAACATAGTGCGCCGCCGCGCTGCCGATGGCGTGTTTAAGCTGCCCGTTGCTGGCGTTCTCGCCGATATCCACCACGATGGCCTGGCGAATGCCAAAGCGCTCCTCAATCGCCTTCTCCAGTTCGACAAAAATATTGGTCGGTTGGACAACGGTGATCTTAACCAGGCCCTCTTTCTGGCAGCGCGTCAGCGCGCGTGAGACAAAAGATTGTGACAGGTGCAGCAGCGAGGCAATTTCAGACTGCTTTTTGTTTTCGCTGTAATAGAGCGTGGCGATCTTCACCAGCAAGCGTTGTTCATCCTGCTTCGACATAGCGTTCCCCTTGATTTTCTGTCTGTTATTTTTATGCATACCTGAATAGATAACAAGCACGCCTTGCTTTCGCTTGCTGAACCAACTGTGATCGTTTTCTCCTTTCTCAGAAAATAGGCTATGCGCGTGGTGACAAAGGGAAAAGTAGCGCATATCTTACCTTAATGAATAATAAATCATAAATGAATATATATTCAAGTCGATGACTGGAGAGAGAGCAATGTCCCGAATTCCGCAGAACCTGACCATGGGCGTTATTATTGGTAACCGGGGATTCTTCCCCAGCTATCTGGTGGCCGAAGCGCGCGAGCAGGCCACCGCGCTCTTTGCCCGCCTGGGCATTAACACCATTATGCTGGATGAGACGCAGACCGAGCTGGGCGGAGTTGAAACCCGCCAGGATGCAAAGATCTGCGCCGAGCTGTTTCGCGCCCATCGGGATGACATTCACGGTGTGGTGGTGCTGCTGCCTAACTTTGGTGATGAGAAGGCGGTGGCCGAGACCCTGCGTCTTTCGGGCCTCAACGTGCCGGTGCTGATCCAAGCCGAAGAGGACAACCTTGATAAAATGGGGCTGGCGACTCGCCGGGACAGCTTCTGCGGCAAGATCTCCCTTTGCAACAACATGCGCCAGTACGGCATCCCCTTTACGTTAACCACTCAGCACGTCTGCGCCCTCAGCGGCGAGGTGTTTGAAAAAGATCTCCGTCGCTTCGAGCAGATTTGCCGCGTGGTGAGCAGTATGCGCGGCGTGCGCGTTGGGGCCATCGGCGCGCGCCCGGCGGGGTTCAACACCGTGCGCTACAGCGAGAAGCTGCTTGAGCGACTGGGCATCGCCGTAGAGACGCTGGATCTTTCCGAAGTCTTTACCCGGGTTAAACAGCTGCGCGATGACGATATCCGTGTCGATGAGAAGCGCCGCCTGCTGCTCGACAACGCCGACGCCAGCGGCATCCCGGCGGATAAAATTGTTACTATGGCGAAGCTGTTTGTGGTGATCAGCGAGTGGGTGATTGCTAATGATATTGATACTACCGCCATCCAGTGCTGGACCTCGCTGCAGGAGAACCTGGGCATCAACGTCTGTTCGATCATGAGCATCATGTCTGGACAGCTGATGCCCAGCGCCTGCGAGGTGGATGTGATGGGGGCGCTGTCAATGTACGCCCTGGCCAGCAGCAACATGAGCCCCGCCTCAATCGCCGACTGGAACAACAACTTCGGTGACGATCGCGACAAATGCGTCCTGTTCCACTGCGGTAACTTCGCCGCGGCCAGCCTTGAGGATCCGCATATGGGCACCGCGGATATCATCGGCACCACCGTTGGGAAGGAGAACACCTGCGGGGCGGTGCATGGTCGGCTGAAGAGTGGCAATCTGACCTACTTCCGCCTGAGCACGGACGATCTCACCGGCGAGATCAAAGCCTACGTCGGCGAGGGCCAGTCGGTGGACGATCCGCTGGATACCGTCGGCTGCCGGGCAGTGATTCAGGTTCCACATCTGGAGAACCTGCTGGCGTGGATCTGTCGCAACGGTTTCGAGCATCACGTCGCCATGAACCACTCCGCCAGCGCCGAGATTTTGCAGGAGGCTTTTACCCGCTACCTCGGGGTGAATACCTATCTTCACCGGTAGAAGTCAGGGTGATGCCGGGCGCTTGCCCGGCATAAAACGCTAATGCTCATCTTCATCCTCAAACCACGGGTCGATAGGATCCTCGTAATGCGTCCACCGCTGCGGACCTTCGGCCATCTCCCGATCCGTCAGCAGGGCCGCATCCAGCCGCGCCCGCAGCCGCGCCTCGTCCATCTCCATCCCGATAAACACCAGCTCCTGGCGGGCATCGCCGACGCCCTCAACCCAGTTAGCCATAATAAACTGCAACGACTCCTCATCTTCCGGCCAGCGCTCCCGGGGGATGCTTGTCCACCAGCTGCCCGCCAGCCCCTGACGGGCTACGCCTCCCGCATGAGACCATGAGCCAGCAAGCTCGGGTCGGCTGGCCAGCCAGAAGTAGCCTTTCGAGCGCACTACGCCCGCGAGTTCGTTTTCCATTACCTGTGCAAAGCGGGCCGGGTGAAAAGGCCGACGAGCACGATAGGCAAAACTGGTGATGCCATACTCCTCCGTCTCCGGGGTATGCTCCCCGCGCAGCTCTTTGAGCCAGCCCGGCGACTGGGCGGCTTTAGTAAAATCAAACAGGCCGGTATTCAATACCTCGCTGAGCGGCACCTGACCGAACTGCGCAGTCACTACTTTCGCCCCCGGGTTTAGAGAGCGCAGAATAGCCAGCAGCTTACGCTGCTGCTCGTCGCTAATCAGATCGATCTTGTTAATCACCAGCACATCACAAAACTCCACCTGCTCGATCAGCAGATCCACCACGCTACGGGCATCGTCCTCTCCTAACGACTCTCCCCGCGAGTGGATGCTCTCCTCAGAGCCGTAGTCGTTAAGAAAATTAAACGCATCGATGACGGTAACCATGGTGTCGAGACGGGCGACGTCCGCGAGGCTTCGCCCCTCATCGTCGGCAAAAGTAAAGGTTTCCGCTACCGGCAGCGGCTCTGCGATACCGGTGGACTCGATCACCAACTGGTCAAATCGCCCTTCCCGTGCCAGTCGGTTCACCTCAATCAGCAGATCTTCCCGCAGCGTGCAGCAGATACAGCCGTTACTCATCTCTACCAGTTTCTCATCGGTGCGCGACAGCTCGGCTCCTCCGCCTCTGACCAGCGCGGCATCAATATTGACCTCCGACATATCATTGACGATAACAGCGACGCGCCTGCTCTCCCGGTTATTCAGGATATGGTTGAGCAGCGTGGTTTTCCCTGCGCCTAAAAAACCGGACAGTACGGTGACCGGTAATCTTTTTACTTCGCCTGTTGTTATCCGTGCTTCTGCCATTTTACTCACCCTTCGTTATTTTGTTAATGTTATAACATAACAATCAAGAGTGGAAAAGAGGATATTAAATTGACATCAATTGTATTTAGATCAATATTTATATCCATGTAACGAGACGGTTAGCTTGCTGTTTCTAAACCGGACTCTGAGTGAAAATAGTGACGATATGAAACACGATAAAATTGAGGCCTGTGGCGTTCCGCCGCAGAGCGAAGCACCTGTAACAGTGGATCAGTTCCTCTGTTTCGCCCTCTATTCCGCTTCTCTGGCTATGACCAAGCTCTACCAGTCGCGACTGAAACCTCTGGGGCTGACCTACCCGCAGTATTTAGTTCTGCTGGCGCTATGGGAAAAGGATAATGTGACGGTTTCTGAGATTGGCGCACGCGTGCAGCTCGACTCCGGTACCCTCAGCCAACTGCTGAAGCGGCTTGAAGAGTCGGGGTTAATTAGCAGACGGCGTGACGTGGGCCGCGATGAGCGCAAGGTGCTGATCTCGCTCACCGAGCAGGGGGAGGCGTTGAAGATTCGCGCCGCCGGCGTTCCGGCAGACATGATCTCCGTGATGGATACGCCAATTGAAGAGCTGTCCGATCTGACGGTTAGGGTAGCCGCACTGCGGCAGAAATTGATTAACGCTATCCCTTAAGGGCCGGTCGGAGTAAACGCTTTGGAAAACTTACAGTTTGAGAGCAGTGAAGATATTCACGCGCTGATAGGACAGATGGCGTCACAGATGCTGAACACCGGTAAGCCGCTGGAGGCACAAAACATGATGGCCTTTCTCCAGGAACAGGCAGAGCAGACCGCTGACGGCATGCGTAAACAGGACTACGTTATGGCCATGCGCGCAATCGCCGACAGGGTACGATGATCCCTGCGGCGGACTTCCTGCGGAAGTTTAGTGCGGATTGCAGTAACGTCAGGCTATCAGTGGATCATCTTACTGCTGGTATGATATCCACTGCCTGCCTGAACGCTGCCGTACTCCGAGGATTGCGCCATAAGGCTGCTTTGCACTTCAACGACGGCGTTGGTACACGCCTGCTTTCTGAACGCCATTTTCTCTGAAATGGCCATAAGCTGAAGTTTTTCCATCAGGCTGTATGGTGTTATGGGATCGCCTTCGCTCAAAAGAGCGAGAATGGCTTCTCCCAGCACAATATCAGTCAATCTTTTATCATTAAATCTATTCATATCTGTGCCAGTTGCTTCTTTTGCCGGAAATCTAAAACGGTACGACGCTAAACAATCTAGCCCGCAATGTACAGGGATTTTCTTCTATAACACCCTGATTTCATTATCGTACACCCCACAGCGATCGTGCGGCTTTCGTTATGGCGATACCGTGAAACAGATATGCGGGTAAAAAAGGTATCCTCGACAGTGTAGCCTCCCTCCCCGTTTCTGCCAGCCTTAAGAATCATTCTCAGATGAGATCTTCCTATCAGAACCCTCACCACATAGCGAGATTGTTCTATGCTGTTCCCACTATTCACCGCAGATAGTGGCTGTTGGTTCGTAAGAGGTACATCCTGCCGTTATCCGCTTATTGGTCAGCTGGCTTTTTCATCGCTTTGGTAAGCATCTCGGCCGTTGCTGGTCGCTCATGGAGTGGTCTGGTCGCCATCTCACTCAGATAGGCCTCCAGCAACCGGGTGCGTTTCTGCTCTTCTGCCAGTCGATTACGTTCTTCGCGCCGCTTCGCATAATATGTTTTTATTGTGAACCAGGATGAAATTGCAGCCTGGGCAATAAAAACATAATCGTGCAAAGAGAGAACGGAAAAAACAGTGAGTATGGATAACAAACCGTGAGGCAGATCGTAACCTTCTTTAAGTTTCATAAGCTGTATTTCCATGTCCGTATAAAATCGATTTCCGGCTCATCTATACCGGTTGCTTCTATATGGAATAACCCCAACCGGATGACCGTGTGGGATATTTTTGTCGACGCCTGGGTTAACTGCTGACATCGTGGAAATAGTAATCGCGCCATAAATTATCCTTATTAGCGCCGCATTTGCTCAGAAACAGCTCGCGAGGTGTTCAGGCCCGCAGCTGGGTTACGACTCTGGATCGTCTTCCACTATCACTCTATAGCCCGCCATGCTTGCCAGGTCGATCAGTACCTTCAGTGAAGCGACATACTCATCGTCGTAGAGGATCCTGACTGAAGCGATCTTACCGTTTTTGCAGGTGAACAGTACGCGGCCATTCTCAGGAATGTGTCTACCAGCCTCCGTCTTATCGAACATGCTCACCTCCAGGCAATAGCACTGTACAAATCTACAGTAGTTATACCTTCACCTCCCAATAAGTGCAAATTTTAGATGAGAGCGTAGGTACGGCTACGATTACCAAAGTTATTAATTATAGTAATATTATCATGTAATAAGGCTAACCTTGGCGCTTCATTAATTTTGCGAATAATATGCTCTCATGAGAAAGAAAACCCTTGATGCAGCTGAGGCTGACGCAGCCAAACGTCTTCGTGACATTTGGAACGAGAAGAAAGTGACTTTGCGCCTGACGCAGGAGAGGGCCGCAGAGGCGCTTGGCTTTAGCACGCAGGCGTCAGTAAGCCACTACCTCAACGGAACGACGCCGCTTAACACCGATGCGACGCTGAAGTTTGCTGCACTGTTGGGGGTCAAGCCGGAAGAGATCCGTCCGGATCTGGCAGAAGCCATGAACTACGTGAGAAAGTCAGGGGAGTATGTTGACGACCGCACCGGGCCAGGCTGGACGCTGCTGGGCGCTGAGCACACGGAGCTGGTTAACCTGTACGACAGGCTGCCGCAAAGTGAAAAAGAGAGGCATTTGGCTGATTTAAAAGAAAAAATAGCTGGCTTCGACAGACTGTTTAAAGAGCTGCTGGCTACCCGAAAACAGTAATCTGACCTCTCTGCCCCCTATCCCGGCGCTGGGATTTATTTGCTCTTATTAATCAACAGAATACAATAAATATTGCCATTGTTAATATATTAGTATTGACTCATAATATTATTATTACTAATATTAATCATATCAACCCTGCACTCACCCTGCGGCAGTTGCTCAGATAACACGTTCTGACAGCCTGGAAAGACAGGCAACAGTGAGGCGTAAAAAAGTTGTCGCATTGCCCCTCCGCTGACTGATTAACGGCTACTCAAGCGCATTTTACGCGTAAGGGCGACAAGACGCTGAGTGCGGCAATAAATTGTAAACAGCACAAATCCCCGGCTATTAAACACGTTCCGGCAAGCATAAAGAGCAAGAATAACAGCAACAAGTGTCCACCCGCTTCCGCTTCCGGTCAGCAAATGATGCAGCCCCTGCAAAACCGCCAGCCCTAGCAGGATGAGGTACAGTGATAAGAACCCCGTCATTCCGGCAGTAAAGCCCTTGGCCAGAAGCACGCATGTACGTATTAGCGCAACTATCATTACCAGCGACGGCGCAAAAAAACTCAGCGCATGTAGCGGCGGTGATAAACCAGGCAGAGCATGCAGAAAGGGCAGCAGGTTTAAGGCAAAGGCCACCAGGAAAAGTGGAAATAGCGTTGCCACCGTGTAGGGGTTCTGCCGGGGAAGTTCACCAGGCGGGCGCGAAAAATAACGCTCCAGCGCGGGTGTGGTATGGTTCAGTAAACTGGCATCATGACGCGCGATAGCGCTTTCGATCTCTCGTCCATGCTGTAGAAGATCGGAAAAGATGCTGCCCGCTAACCATGGTAATAATCGCATTCGTATTTAATCCCTCAGGGCAAATGTCGTTTCGCCATTATAAAATACTCCTCCCGCCACGCGATGCGGTCAGGAGGAGCATTCCTGGTGAAGCCTGCGGTGGCTTAAATACTCAGCCCATTCAGCCTGTTCATTACCTCGTCCGACAGGATCAACTGCTCGCTGGCCAGATTCTCCTGCAAATGCTGCGGCGATGACGTACCGGGGATTAACAGAATGTTGGGTGACCGTTTCAGTAGCCAGGCGAGTGCAACCTGCATCGGCGTTGCCTGTAACTCGCTGGCGATGTCATTGAGTTGTTCCGACTGTAACGGCGAGAAACCGCCGAGCGGGAAGAACGGAACGTAGGCAATGCCCTGGGCGGCTAACTCATCGATAAGCGCATCGTCCTGCCGGTTGGCAAGGTTGTACATGTTCTGAACGCAGACAATCGGCGTCATTTTTTGTGCATCAACGACCTGTTTGGCAGTAACATGGCTGAGACCAATATGCTGGATCAGCCCGCGCTCCTTCAGTTTGATCAACGTTTCCAGCTCTCTCTCCAGCGACCCCTCCTCCGGATGATGCACGTTGAACATGCTGCGCAGATTGACCACCGGTATCACGTCCAGCCCCAGGTTATGTAAGTTATCTTCTACCGCCTGGGTCAGCTCTTGCGGGCTGAATGCTGGAAGCCATCCGCCCTTTTCATCACGCCGTGCGCCCACTTTCGTCACGATGCACAGATCGTCAGGATAGGGATGTAGCGCTTTTTTAATCAGCCGGTTGGTTTCATGTGGGCCGTAAAAATCGCTGGTATCAATGTGATTAACGCCAGAGGCAACGGCGTCACGCAGAACCTCAATCGCCCGCGCTTCATCTTTAACCGGCCCAAAAACACCCGGCCCTGCCAACTGCATGGCACCATAGCCCAGGCGGTTTACTTCGCGGTCGCCCAGGCGGTAACGCATAATGGGTTTTGACATGGTGATCTCCTGTGTGAGTGTGCCTTGATTGTACGACCAAACCTTCTGTGCGACTATTCGGGCAAATGAAAACGTACCCCTACCCCAAATTACTTTTAGCAACAGTCTGTGGATTGGGCTGCATCTTTGCCTGCTTCGCATGGCGAGCCACGGTTGATGAAAGCACCTTTCTGGCCAAGAAAACGCTCTACACGCTGGCTGCAATGACGTTTATAGTGGGTTCCGCACTCTTTTTTAGCATCAAAAAATGGGGGAAAGGCCCGCCATTTTACGGCATCAAAAATAACCTCAAGGTCTTTGCCGGATCGCTACTAATGGCGATTTTTTTTAGCTATATCCTGGTTATTACGGTGGTCTGGTTGATACCGGGGACAATAACGATTTACTCGGCTCCCTATGTGTTTTCAGGGAGCGGCCGTCATAGCTGTAGTGGCGCTGACGTTGACGATCCGGATCTAAATAGACGCATTAAAGTGTGCGAACCCGTAGGCAATTACTTTGGTAGAGGAACCATGGTCGTCACTAAGCGTAGTAATGCTTTAGGTATGACCGTGATTTATGCCGCGACAAAATCGTGAACCGACACGAATTAGATTAACCGAGCGGCAATTTAGTGTTTAACTCATCGATCGGTACCTGCTTACGGCGTCTTGCGATCGGCGCTATAGGCCACGGCTTTCATCGCGTGCAATGCCTCCAGACGGGCCCTGAGTGCCGCGTCAATATTGTCATAGGCGGTGCTGCCCAAGGGTAGACGCAGGGGTGGGCTGTCCGCATCAGCTGCGGCAATCATCGCCGTCACGCATTTTTCCGCATCGCCTTTAATGACAAACTCACCAGAACGTAGTGCTTCTCGCATTTTCCCTGCTGCTGTCTCTTGGTACTCAGGTAAAGCATCAGCCATATCCAGTCCGGCACCAAACTGGGTTGCCGTGGGGCCAGGCTCTACGAGCAAAAAGTCGATGCCAAACGCGGCAACTTCCTGGCGAACCGCTTCGACAAAGCCCTCAATGCCCCATTTACTGGCGTGATACAAACTGAAGTTGGGATAGGCAATCTGGCCGCCTTCCGAAGACACCTGCACAATGCGCCCGCCTCCCTGCTGTCGTAAAAAGGGGATTGCCGCACGAATCAGCTGAATTGAGCCCATAAGATTGGTGGTTAACTGCCGCTCAATTTGTGTATCGCTCAACTCTTCCGCTGCACCAAATAGCCCGTAAGCTGCATTACTTACCACAATATCAATCCGCCCCGCCTGAGCAAACGCTGCTTCGACGGCGGGCCTGATGGTGGCGGTCATGCTGAGATCGAGCACCCTTACCTGCAAACGATCGCCGTACTGCGTGCGCATATCAGCTAATGCAGCTTCACGCCGAACGGTTGCCACTACCCTATCACCGCGGGCCAGTAGTTTTTCACACATCAAACGCCCAAGGCCGCTAGACGCACCGGTAATTAGCCAGGTTTTCATGATTGTCTTCTCCGTTTAGTGAACCGACGTTCATCATATACCCGATGATTGGTGGCATAATCTCCGCAAACTGGCATGGGATAGTGGGAAATATTCAACAATGAAACGTCCTTCCTGGAACGAACTGCAGGCCGTGAAAACCATTGCTGAGCAGCGTAGCTTTCGTCGTGCCGCGGAGGTGCTCGGGCTCAAACGCTCTTCGCTCAGCCATACGATCAAAAGTCTTGAGGCGACGCTTGGTGTGCGACTTTTCCATCGTACAACGCGGAGCGTGGCGCTGACCGAAGCAGGTGAAATGCTCATTGCGCGCCTGACGCCGCTGCTGGCAGAGATGGATGAGCTGCTTAATGACGTGACGGCGAGCGGTCATCAACCCTATGGCACTCTGCGTATCAGCGCCAGCGATGCCGCGATCCGCCTTCTACTGGAAAAGGTATTGCCGACGTTTATTCAGCAGAAGCCGGGGATTGAAATTGACTTAGTCGCACAGGGTCAGCTGGTAGATATTGTCGCGTTAGGGTTTGATGCGGGCATTCGACTGATTGAAGATGTACCCAAAGACATGGTCGCCATTCTCCTGAGCGGCCCCCTGCGCTTTGTCACCGTGGCAGCGCCCGATTACCTGGCAGAGCGACCGAAAATCCAACATCCTCAGGATATGATGCAGCACACCTGTTTGCGGCAGCGCTTGCCTGGCGGCAAACGCTATCACTGGGAATATCAGCAGCATGGGCAGCAGCTTGCACTGGATGTCCCTGGCAGTCTGACACTCGACAGCAGTGCATTAATGGTAGAGGCTGCCGTTGCCGGATTAGGCATAGCCTATGTTCCGGAACTGTATGCGCAGCCGTGGCTGGCTAACCAGCAACTGGTGACGCTGTTGGACGACTGGGCAATTGCATCGCAAGGGATCGCGCTCTACTTTCCGCAAAATCGACATATGCCCGTTGCGTTGAGGTTGTTTGTCGATGCGGTAAAAGCTGCACCACGCGCCTGAAGTAAAATCCATCTTTCCAGACAGCATTTTTAGGTCGCGTAAATTGGGGATGGAATTCCCAAAAGAAAAAAGCCCCGCGATATTGCTATCGCAGGGCTGTTCCGCATTTGGCGGAAGCGCAGAGATTCGAACTCTGGAACCCTTTCGGGTCGCCGGTTTTCAAGACCGGTGCCTTCAACCGCTCGGCCACACTTCCGGAATGAGGCGCACTATAAACACCTCGATGCGCCGTGTAAACCCCTGTGATATCTGTTTGCCTGAAAAATAAGCAATATGCTGCTAATCGGCTGAAAGAACAGCACATTGACCATTAAATCAGCACAATACTCAGTGTTTGGTGATGTAGAGATCTTTTGTATAGACGTAACCGAGGTTGTTGGGATCGAACCCGCCTACCCATGGTTTTACCAAACGCGCTCTGACATAGTGGTAAACCGGGATCGCCGGCACGTCCTGCGCCAGTATCGCTTCTGCCTGCTGATAGTCCTTGCCGCGCTCGTTAGCGTCCTTTGCCTCTGCAGCACTGTGCATCAGCTTGTCATAGGCCGGATTGCTGTAGAGGGAGGTATTCTCGCTGTCACCGGTGCGGAAGGTATTCAGGAAGGTCGCCGCATCGTCGTAGTCTGCTATCCACGCATAGCGCACGGCGTCGAAGTTGCCGGTGTGCATGGTGTCAAGCATGGTTTTCCACTCCTGATTTTGCAGCTTCGCCGTCACGCCAAGATTTTTCTGCCACATCGAGCTGGCGGCAATGGCGATGCGCTGGTGAGTTTCCATGGTGTTATAGAGCAGGTTAAAGGTGAGCGGATGCGCCGCGTCGAACCCGGCTTCGGCCAGCAGCTTTTTCGCCTCGGCAATTCGTTTATCTCGCGGCCAGGCGGCGTAGTCCGGCGAGGCGATCTTCACGCCGCCAATCTCCGGCTGGCTGATGACCCATGCCGGGCGCTGCCCCTGCCCCATCACCTTGTCGGCAATGATATCTTTATCCAGCGCCATATTCAGCGCCCGGCGTACCCGCGCGTCGTTGAAAGGCGGCTTAGTGGTATTGAACTGGTAGTAGTATGTCGCCAGCTGCGGCGTGATATGCACCTCTGCGCCGAGAGTTTTTTTCAGTTGGGCAAACTGGTTTACCGGAATGGTGTTGGTCATATCGATTTCACCCGCCTTGTAGCGGTTGACGTCGGCAGTCTCAGAGCTGATAGGCAGATAAGTGACGGTGTTAATCACGGTGTGCTTGTCATCCCAGTAGCGCGGATTACGCACCGCAACAATCTTCTCGTTCACCACCCAGTCGGTAATTTTGTACGGCCCGCTACCGACAAAGTGCTCCGGCTTGGTCCACTTATCGGCAAAGCGGCCAATCAGCACCTTATCAACCGGCACCAGCGACGGGTGTGCCAGCATGGGCAGGAACGACGCCGTGGTCTGGTTGAGGGTAACCTGCAGCGTGGTATCGTCCAGCGCCTTCACGCCCAGCGTATCCGGGGCCTTTTTACCCTGCGCAATATCCGCTGCGTTAACGATATGCATATTGCCTGGATAGGTGGCATACGGGGAGCCGGTAGCCGGATCCACCAGACGCTGCCAGCTCCAGACCACGTCCTGAGCGGTGATGGCCGTTCCATCGGACCAGGTGATACCCGGCCGCAGGTGGAAGGTCCAGACGGTGTTGTCCTGATTCTCCCACTTCTCTGCTAATCGCGGCTCTACGCTGCCGTCTTTTCTGATGGCGATCAGCCCGTCGAATAAGTCGCTGATAATATCGAATTCGACGTTGCTTTCGACCTTATGCGGATCGAGCGAGGCCGGCTCGCTGCCGTTATTGCGCACCAGCGTTTGCTGCTCCGCCAGCGTAGTGCCAGCTGGAACCTGCGCTGCCAGTGCAGCGGTACTTATGCTTATAATGCCCGTTGCCAGTAGCGAGAGGGCAAAACGGTGACCTGTCTGTGGTTTCATATCATGCCTTAATGGTGTACTGATTAACGTTATCCCTGACACTCTTAGCGCTCGCCAGACAAGAAGGCAATACTTTTCAGGCACCTATAAGAGGTTGATCTGTTTAGTTCCGGCGAAAATGCGATCGTACTGCCAAAAGTGAAATTTAAAGCAGGCTCTGCTGAGGGTAAGTTATTGTTGTTTGGGTAAAGATGGGTAAAACCGCTTTAAGCTATCGTTCTGTTTACCTATCCTTCATCCTTAATTACATCTGTCATAAGAGAGTGACTCATGGATCGTATTGTTAGCGCTTCACGCGGGCGTACATCGCTGCTCAGCACGCACAAAGTGCTGCGAAACACCTATTTTATGCTCAGCCTGACGCTGGCGTTCTCCGCGATCACCGCGACAGCCAGTACGGTGCTGGGCCTGCCGTCACCGGGGCTGATCCTGACCCTGGTGGGCATGTACGGCTTAATGTTCCTGACCTATAAGCTGGCGGATAAGCCTGCCGGTATTCTGGCCGCCTTCGCCTTTACCGGTTTCCTGGGTTACATCCTCGGGCCGATGCTTAACGCTTACCTCTCGGCAGGCATGGGCGATCTGATTGGTCTGGCGCTAGGCGGTACCGCCCTGACCTTCTTCTGCTGCTCGGCCTACGTGCTGACCACCCGCAAGGATATGTCTTTCCTCGGCGGAATGCTGATGGCGGGGATCGTGGTGGTGCTGATCGGGATGGTTGCCAACATTTTCCTGCAGCTGCCAGCCCTGCATCTGGCGATTAGCGCGGTGTTTATCCTGATCTCTACCGGCGCAATCCTGTATGAAACCAGCAACATTATTCACGGCGGCGAAACCAACTACATTCGCGCCACCGTCAGCCTCTACGTCTCGCTGTACAACATCTTTGTCAGCCTGCTGAGCATCCTGGGCTTCTCCAGCCGGGACTAACCGCTTAAGCATCACGTCAAAGCCCCGCTTATGCGGGGCTTTGTTTTTTGCTACACTGCAGCGGTTTTTAGCTGACCCGTGAATGATTATGTTGAGCTTTGAAGGTAAAGAGATAGAGACCGATAACGACGGCTATCTGAAAGAGAGCAGCCAGTGGAGCGAAGGTCTGGCAGAAGTGATTGCGGCGCAGGAGTCTATTACCCTCTCGCCTGAGCATTGGGAAGTGGTGCGCTTCGTGCGCGACTTTTATCTGGAATTTAACACCTCACCGGCGATCCGCATGCTGGTAAAGGCGATGGCAAACAAGTTTGGCGAGGAGAAAGGCAACAGCCGTTACCTCTACCGCCTCTTTCCGAAAGGCCCGGCCAAACAGGCCACCAAGATTGCTGGCCTGCCTAAACCGGTGAAGTGCATCTAGTAGCGGATACCAAAGTTGGTCCACTCTTGGGTGGGCTGATGCGGCTCGGTTAAGACGTTGTCGACCCGAGCGCTGCGCGGCCCCCCTGCTTTCAGCCACTCAATCAGCTCGGCTAACTTCTCTTCGTCACCGCAGGCAAGAACCTCAACGCTGCCGTCATCCATGTTACGCGCGTAGCCGGTCAAGCCAAGGCGATGCGCCTCGCGCTGCGTACTGTAGCGAAACCCAACCCCCTGCACGCTGCCGTGAACCCAGCATTTAACGCAGGCGGATGCTTTTTCATTCGTTCTGTTCTCGTCAGTCATGATGCCCCTCCTTCTCTGATTCACTAAGGGTAGCGTATGCCACCGCCACTATCAGACTTTTCCCTACATACCGCTTCGCTTCTGTATACCAGACTAAAAGTATTAACTCTCATTGCCTGTCTGTCTTGCCAGTACCTTGATGGTGCTGGCATTTTTTTATCTTCCCATCTGCCGAATTGCTTTTCCTGCGCTAACCCAGGAAAATGGCGGCCATTTTCTTCATAAAGACGATCAAATTTATTATGAGCGTACGTTTAGTGTTAGCCAAAGGGCGCGAGAAGTCTCTGCTGCGCCGTCATCCCTGGGTCTTCTCCGGTGCGGTTGCCCGCATGGAAGGCAAAGCCAGCCTCGGTGAAACCGTTGATATCGTTGACCATCAGGGAAAATGGTTAGCTCGCGGCGCGTACTCCCCTGCTTCGCAGATCCGCGCCCGCGTCTGGACGTTCGATAAAAACGAAAGCGTAGATATCGCCTTCTTTAGCCGCCGCCTGGCGCAGGCGCAGCAGTGGCGCGACTGGTTGGCGAAGCGTGATGGCCTGGATAGCTATCGCCTCATCGCCGGTGAGTCTGACGGTATGCCCGGCATTACCATCGACCGCTTCGGCAACTTTCTGGTGCTGCAGCTGCTGAGCGCAGGCGCAGAGTATCAGCGCCCGGCGCTGGTGGCGGCCCTGCAGGAGCGCTACCCCGAGTGCGCCATTTATGACCGCAGCGACGTGGCGGTACGTAAAAAAGAGGGGCTGGAGCTGACTCAGGGCCCGGTGAGCGGTGAGCTGCCGCCGCCGTTGCTGCCGATCGAAGAGCATGGCATGAAGCTGCTGGTGGATATCCAGGCCGGACATAAAACCGGTTACTACCTGGACCAGCGCGACAGCCGACTGGCGACCCGTCAGTACGTGGCGGATAAGCGCGTGCTGAACTGCTTCTCCTACACGGGTGGCTTTGCGGTCTCTGCCCTAATGGGCGGCTGTGCCCAAGTAGTGAGCGTTGATACCTCCCAGGAGGCGCTGGACGTGGCCCGGCAGAACGTAGAACTCAACAAGCTCGACCTGAGTAAAGCGGAATTTGTGCGCGATGACGTTTTCAAGCTGCTGCGTAAGTATCGCGACAACGGCGAGAAGTTTGACGTTATCGTGATGGATCCCCCCAAGTTCGTTGAGAACAAAAGCCAGCTGATGGGCGCGTGCCGTGGCTATAAGGACATCAACATGCTGGCGATCCAGCTATTGAATCCCGGCGGCGTGCTGTTGACCTTCTCCTGCTCCGGCCTGATGACCACCGATTTATTTCAGAAAATCATCGCTGATGCCGCAATAGATGCGGGTCGTGATGTACAATTTATAGAGCAGTTCCGTCAGGCCGCAGATCACCCGGTGATCGCTCCCTACCCGGAAGGACTGTATCTTAAAGGGTTTGCCTGTCGCGTCATGTAGCTTGAGTTCTGGAATCTTATCCCCATATTGGGGATAAGTACTGTTTCCTGGAGGTGACTATGATTGCCAGCAAATACGGCATTGGCCAGCAGGTGCGCCACTCTCTGCTGGGATTTTTGGGCGTAGTGGTGGATATCGATCCGCAATACTCTCTTGATGAACCCTCAGCTGACGAGCTGGCCGTTAACCCGGATCTGCGTGTCGCCCCGTGGTATCACGTGGTGATGGAAGATGATGACGGACAGCCGGTGCACACTTACCTGGCCGAAGCTCAGCTTAGCGGCGAAGTGCAGGATGAACATCCGGAACAACCCTCTATGGATGAGCTAGCACGCTCCATCCGCAAACAGCTTCAGGCGCCCCGGCTGCGCAACTGACATGACCCCGCCAGCGCGGGGTCTTTTTTTAGCGGGTAAGCCCCAGGCGTGGAATTTCAATCGCCGGGCAGCGATCCATCACCACGTTTAACCCCGCCTCGCGAGCCAGCACCGCTGCCTGCTCGTTGATTACGCCCAGCTGTAGCCACAGGGTTTTCGCCCCGATGGCAATCGCCTCCTGCGCTACGCCCCAAGCCGCCTCCGACTGGCGGAACACGTCCACCATATCGACCTTCTCGGGGATTTCCGCCAGCGTCGCGTAGCCCTGCTGGCCCAGCAGCGTCTTTCCCGCCACCTTCGGCGAGACCGGGATAACATGATAGCCCTGATCGAGCAGGTATTTCATGACCCGGTAGCTAGGACGGTCAGGTTTATCGCTTGCGCCTACCAGCGCAATGGTGTGGGTTGATTTCAGAATGCCAGCAATATCGGTCTCTTTCATAATCATCTCCAGGCTATTTTCTCAAGTGTATGCCAAACCCGGCCCCTCGACCATCTATCCCATACCTCTGCATGAGGGTAATCAGAAGCATAACTCTATATGTTACTAAACATACCTTTAGACATGTTCAGACACGCTTCTAACCCTAAAAAACAGCGGAGATTTTATGAGAGCCGGCTTTGCCACCGCACTGATTGTCTGCTTAATGCCGGTTACCGCTTTCGCAACGACCCTGCGCCTGGCAACGGAGATCGATCTCCTGATCCTCGACGGCAAAAAGGTTTCCAGCTCCCTGCTGCGTGGTGCGGGCAGTATTGAACTGGAGAACGGCCCTCATCAGCTGGTATTTCGGGTAGAGAAAAGTATCCGCATGACTAATCGCGAGCAGCGGATGTGGATCTCCCCGCCGCTGATTGTCAGTTTTAATACCCGCGATATCAATCTCGTCAACGTGACGCTGCCCCGACTGGAGACGCAGAGAGAATCAGAGCTGTTTGATGCCTCGCCGCAGATTTCGCTGCTGGATGGTCACGCGGTCGCTATCCCTGCCAGGATAGATATTCTGCCGATAACCGAGACGTCAGAGGGGATCGACTATGAGCGTGATACCGAACGCTACAACAAACAGGGACAGCACGCCTCGCTACCCCATTTCGCCACGCAAATGGCGGATGACAGAACGTTGCTCTCCAGCGTATCGGAGCTGGACGTCCCCCCGTCGCAGGATCTAACGGAGCAGCGGTTAAAGTACTGGTATCAACAGGCCGATAAGCAAACCCGCAGCCGCTTTATGGAGTGGGTGAAACAGCAGCCTCCCTCCTGAGGGTGCGTTAACTCACATTCCCTTTTCCAGTCGCGCTTTTTTTACGCCTTTCTCTTGCAGCATCAAACGCTTCCAGTAATCTGTAGCAAATTCAATAATGGAATCGGATTATGGAACTGACGACACGTACGCTTCCGGCACGCAAACACATTGCGCTGGTGGCTCACGATCACTGCAAGACCATGCTGATGAACTGGGTAGAGCGCCACCACGCGCTGCTGGCCCAGCATGAGCTGTATGCCACCGGCACCACGGGCAACCTGATCCAGCGCGCCACCGGCCTGCCGGTAAACGCAATGCTGAGCGGGCCGATGGGCGGCGATCAGCAGGTAGGGGCGTTAATCTCTGAAAGCAAAATCGACGTGCTGATCTTCTTCTGGGATCCGCTCAACGCCGTGCCGCACGATCCGGACGTCAAGGCCCTGCTGCGCCTGGCAACGGTATGGAATATCCCGGTCGCTACCAACGTCTCTACCGCCGACTTTATTATTGAGTCAGCGCACTTCGGCGACAGCTTTGATATTCAGATCCCGGACTATCAGCGCTACCTCGCCGATCGTCTTAAATAATGCATCGCCGGGTGACGCTTACGCTTACCCGGCCTACGCGTTTTGTAGGCCCGTGCAAGCGCAGCGTCGCCGGGTAAAATCACGGTTTGCGAACGACCGTCACGCCTAACTGCTTCAAATCCTCTACAAACGGCGACGGCGCCTCTTTGCTGAACAGCAGCCAGACGCGCTTGCGGGCGCGGGTCATGGCCACATACAGCAGACGGCGCTCCTCGGCGTCCGGATAATCCTCCGGCGCAGGTAGCAGCGCCTGCTCCATCACCGACTCCCGCGCCGGGGCCGGAAAGCCCTCTTTGCCCTCCTGCAGCCCCAACACAATGACATAGTCCGCCTGCTGTCCTTTGCTGGCGTGGATGGTCATAAAGTCCAGCGTCAGCTGCGGCCAGCGAGTTGCGGCCTTCTCCAGCACGGCGGGCTTAAGGTAGTGATAGCGCGCCAGCAGCAGGATCCGCTCGTCCGGCTTCGCATAGCCGCTGAGCTTATCCAGCAGGGCATCGAGCCGATCCTCAGCCAGCAGCGTCACGGCGCTCTTTTCGCCTGCCGCCAGGCTGTTAAGCGGCTTTCTGAGCTGGTGCGGGTTCTGCTGGATAAAGCGGTTGGCCACGTCGCCAATACGATGGGTAAAGCGATAGGTGGTATCCAGCACGCAGCTTTCCCCTTCGCCAAAATAGTGATGAAACGCGGTGGTCAGAGAGAGCTGCGCCCCGCTAAAGCGGTAGATCGCCTGCCAGTCATCACCGACGGCAAAGAGCGTAGTGTTTGAGTTCTGCTTGCGCAGCGCCGCCAGCAGCGCCGCACGCTGGGGGGAGATATCCTGGAACTCATCCACCAGAATATGCTTCCAGGGGCTGATAAAACGCCCTTTCTCCAGAATATTGATTGCCTGATGGATTAAACCAGAGAAGTCGATGGCGTTTTCCGCCTTCAGCGCCGTTTTCCACGCCTTGAGCAGCGGGGCCATCAGCTTCACCCGCTTTGAAAACAGGTTACGCACCTCTTCTGGCGCGGAGGCGATCATCTCGGCCTGCGCGCCGCCGTGCATGCGCATCAGACTCACCCAGCGGTCGAGCCGCCCGGCAAGGCGGCGCTGTAGGGCTTTATCGTCCCAGAAATTCCCTTCCGGTACCTCCCACTCCAGCTCCTCTTCCAGCCACAGCCGCCAGCCCTTCGCCTGGGCTTTTTTCTCGCTGCACTGTTGCTGCCAGGCCTCGATAAACAGCGCCTGCCGGGCGTCGGTATCGTTCTCCAGCGCGCTGATGGCGGGCACCTTTTTACTGCCGTGCTGAATAATGGCGAGCGCCAGAGCGTGGAAGGTCTGGGCGGCGATCTCATCGGTATTGAGCCGCTCGCGAATACGCGCGTCCATCTCCTGGGCCGCTTTCCGGCCAAAGGCCAGAAGCAGGATCTGATCCGCTGCCGCTTCACCGCGCATCAGCAGCCAGCCGGCGCGGGCCACCAGCACCGATGTCTTGCCGCTGCCCGCTCCGGCCAGCACCAGCAGCGACTGCTCGCCATTCACCACCGCTTCCGCCTGGGCTGGGTTAAGCGGGGAGGATTCAACGCTGGCAAAGAAAGGCGCGTACTGCACCAGCATTTTGCGGGTGTACTCGCGATTATGCGCGGCCCGGCTGGCTTCAACGTCTACCAGCCAGCGCTGGCATTGCTGCCACGCTTCGCGGCAGTTATCGAACTCATCAAGACGGGCCTGCGGCAGCGGCAGCGCCGCAAAGGCGTGACGGATCCGGTCCTGCAGGCCCGTGGTCTGTTGGCGGGTGAGCCATCTGTTGACCTTCATGCCGCTGGAGAGAGTCTCTACCGTCTCCTGCAGCACCCCTGCGGCCACCTCGCTCATTTGGCTGCTCCATGCCTGCCAGTGGGCGTTAAGATGTTGATAGAACTGCTGGGTTTGCGCCCACTCAGTACCGTGCAGGCGCACCACTTTGGCATCGGATAGCACGAACTCCAGCTCACCCCAGACCAGCCCGCGCTTGCAGACAATCGCCAAAAGTTGATTATAGGGAATAAGATACTCATGGCGATCGCCGGAAACCTTCACGCCCGCGTGGAGCATGACCGCCCGGTCATAGGGGTGCTGGGCCAGACGTTTTCCGAGTGAAGTCGCTTTCAGTTCCATGATGTGCCGTTTCTCTGGTCATAACGTTGCCCGTCAGTGTACCCGTCAGAGAATTTACGCTCCAGCGTAAAAAGACGTTACACTTAGCAAGCCTTTTCCTATGGCAAATAACTTTGAGGATGTATGCGTACTGTACTGAATATTCTTAACTTCTTTCTGGGCGGCTTTATGACGACGCTGGCCTGGATCCTGGCAACGATGATGAGCGTTGTCTTTGTCATCACGCTGCCGCTGACCCGCTCATGCTGGGAGATTGCGAAGCTGTCGCTGGTGCCGTATGGCAACGAGGCGATCCATGTGGATGAGCTCGATCCCTCCCGCCGTAACGTCATAATGAACACCGGCGGCACGCTGCTGAATATTATCTGGCTGGTGCTGTTCGGCTGGTGGCTGTGCATAATGCATATCCTCGCGGGTATCACCCAGTGCCTGACCATCATCGGTATTCCGGTGGGTATCGCCAACTTTAAAATCGCAGCCATTGCTCTGTGGCCGGTTGGACGGCGGGTCGTATCTGTGGAAACGGCGCAGGCCGCCCGCGAAGCCAACGCCCGGGCCCGTTTCTAATCTGAAGGACGCGTCACTCATGTTAAGCCCCCTGCTTCGCCGTTACACATGGAACAGTGCCTGGCTCTATAACGTCAGGATTTTTATCGCCCTGAGCGGTACGGTTGCTCTGCCCTGGTGGTTGGGCGAGGTGAAGCTCACCATCCCGCTGACCCTGGGCGTGGTAGCCGCCGCGCTGGCGGATTTAGATGACCGCCTTACCGGGCGGCTGCGCAACCTGGTTATCACCCTGGTCTCGTTCTTTATTGCCTCGGCCTCGGTGGAGCTACTCTTCCCGTGGCCGTGGCTGTTTGCGCTCGGGCTTATCGTCTCTACCTGCGGGTTTATCCTGCTGGGCGGTCTCGGTCAGCGCTACGCCACTATCGCCTTTGGTGCGCTGCTGATTGCCATCTATACCATGCTGGGGATCTCGCTTTTCGACCAGTGGTACCAGCAGCCGCTGCTGCTGCTGGCAGGCGCGGTGTGGTTTAGCCTGCTGACGCTAGTGGGGCACCTGGTGTTTCCGGTGCGCCCGCTGCAGGACAACCTCTCACGCTGCTATGCGCAGCTGGCGAACTACCTGGAGCAGAAATCACGCCTCTTCGACCCCGACTATGATGATGAGAGTGAAAGCGAGGCGCCGCTCTACGATCTAGCCCAGGCCAACGGCCAGTTGGTCACTACCCTCAACCAGACCAAGGCCTCGCTGCTGACCAGGCTACGAGGAGATCGCGGTCAGCGCGGTACCCGGCGCACGCTGCACTACTATTTTGTTGCCCAGGATATTCACGAGCGCGCCAGCTCGTCGCATATCCAGTATCACGCCCTGCGCGAGCGTTTTCGCCACAGCTCCCTGATGTTTCGCTTTCAGCGGATGCTCTCTATGCAGGCCCAGGCCTGCGCCCGGCTCTCACGGGCTATTCTACTGCGCGAACCCTATCAGCACGATCCTCAGTTTGAGCGTGCCTTTGCCCATCTTGACGCGGCCCTTGAGCACGCCCGCGCCCAGGGCACCTCTATAGACTACATTGAGTCGCTGGGCTTTGTGCGTGATAACCTGCGGGCTATCGACGCTCAGCTGGCGACGATAGAGTCTGAGCAGGCGCTGATGCAGCAGCCGCAGAGTACCGAGAATGAGCTTGCCGATGACAGCCTGACCGGGCTGGACGATATCTGGCAGCGCCTGAAGCGCAATCTGACGCCAGAGTCGGCCCTGTTTCGCCATGCGGTAAGAATGTCGGTGGTGCTCTGCCTGGGCTATGCCTTTATACAGGTCACCGGGCTCCAGCATGGCTACTGGATCCTGCTGACCAGCCTGTTTGTCTGCCAGCCAAACTATAACGCCACCCGCCACCGCTTAACGCTGCGTATCATTGGCACGCTGGTGGGCGTGGCGGTCGGTCTACCGATACTGCTTTTTGTCCCGTCGCTGGAGGGGCAGCTGGTGCTGATCGTCATCGCCGGGGTGCTCTTTTTTGCCTTCCGCAACGTGCAGTATGCCCATGCCACAATGTTTATCACCCTGCTGGTGCTGCTCTGCTTCAACCTGCTCGGGGAGGGTTTTGAGGTGGCTATACCGCGTATTATCGATACGCTGATCGGCTGTGCCATCGCTTGGGCAGCGGTGAGCTTTATCTGGCCAGACTGGCGTTTTCGTAACCTTCCACGCGTGCTGGAGCGGGCGCTTGATGCCAACTGCCGCTATCTGGATGCCATTCTGGAGCAGTATCATCAGGGACGCGATAACCGACTGGCATATCGCATTGCCCGGCGCTACGCCCACAATGGTGATGCAGAGTTCGCATCCGTGGTCTCAAACATGTCCACCGAGCCGAACGCCACGCCGCAGACGCGCGACGTCGCGTTCCGCCTGCTCTGCCTGAACCACACCTTTACTAGCTACATCTCCACGCTGGGGGCACACCGGGAACAGCTCCAGCAACCGGAGATACTGCAACTGCTGGATGATGCCGTCTGCTATGTCGATGATGCCCTGCACCACCAGCCTGCCGATGAGGTGCGGGTCGGACAGCAGCTTGCGGCACTCTCAGAGCGAATTCGCCAGCTTGAACCCGATCCTAAAAGCAAGGCCCCGCTGGTTCTACAGCAGATAGGCCTGCTGATTGGGCTGCTGCCGGAGATCTGCCAGCTGCAGCATCAGGTTCCCCGCTGATTTAAACGGCTCTCTGCCTCCAGCTCTTTATACCAGACGGTCAGCTCCCGGCGTATTTCTGCCGGGAGCGCGGCCTCATGCAGGCCAGCGATGGCTCCTTCCAGCGCAAACAGCACCCGGATACTCAGCAGCGGGCTGCGCTCCTTTAGCCTGAGCCAGCATGCCTTCGCTCCCAGCAACTTCAGGCTGTGTTCATCCTTAACGCCCGCTTCCCACAGCAGCGTCTCCAGCTGAAAATTCAGGTTGGGCAGATCCCTGAGCCGCTTTTGCGCATACCTTGCGATCTTTTCGCGCCGCGCTGCCGCCAGGGAGTAGTTGCCCAGCGTCAGCAGCGTTTCGCGATCCTGCCACAGGGTATCATCGACCCGATAGTAGTTAAGCAGCACCGGCCTGCCCCGCTTCACAAAGGTCAGGAACGGAGCCTGCGTGTTAACACAGTAAGAGGCGCTCTCTTCACAAGCACGCAGGTAGAGCGCCCCTTCGGCGACCATGGCAAAGACGGTATCTTCTATGGCGAGGCTGTAACCACCAAACAGTGCGCGGTGGCGAATATGCCCCAGCGACGAAAGATATTCCCGAGATTGATAGATCCTTTGATACGATACGTTTTTCATACTTATCCCTTTAAAATCAAGGCGTAATATATCTTCTATTTATTAGGCCATCCGTTAAAAAGGAACATAGGGAAGTTACCCGGCATCAGCAAGATGATTTTTCCTCACACCGCACGATCGGGTCATATTTGCGAGATGCTTTCAGAAAATGAGGTTGATCTTTAAACGCGCCGGGGGTACTGTATAGATATACAGTAACTCTCAGGGTTGGATGACTATGTACGCTTCAGGCTTTGCTAACCGCTCATCTCAATATGCTTCTTTTGCAGGCAACCGCACGCAGGTTAATGCACCTGCTGCGGCCACCGGCCTCATCAGTGAGGTAGTCTACCGTGAAGACCAGCCGATGATGACGCAGCTGCTGCTGCTGCCTCTGTTACAGCAGCTCAGCCAGCAGTCCCGTTGGCAGCTCTGGCTGACGCCGCAGCAGAAGTTGAGCCGGGCGTGGGTGCAGTCCGCAGGTCTGCCTTTAAGCAAACTGATGCACATCAGCCAGCTCTCTCCAGAGAGTACGTTAGATTCCATGATTAAAGCATTACAGACGGGGAACTACAGCGTAGTAATCGGCTGGCATGCACAAGAGCTGTCGGCAGATGAGCATCGCCGCCTCGTTGATGCAGCCCAGGAAGGGAATGCAATGGGGTTTATTATGCGGCCGGTTCGCTTCGACCCTCAGGCTTCAGGACAGTCATCGGGCCTAAAAATTCACTCGAATTTGTTTCATTAAGTAAATTTAAGATAATTCCTGGGATCTTTTTTGCGCCGGTTCCAGGCTATTGGTCATTAAGCTAAATTCGCTCGCGAAGCCTGTCTGGCGCGGTAACTGCGATATTTCGACGGCGAATTTATCGTCATAAATGTTAAATATTGTGTCTACAACTCTTTTTTTTTCATATGCCTGACGGAGTTCACACTTGTAAGTTTCCAACTACGTTGTAGACTTTACATCGCCAGGGGTGCTCGGCATAAGCCGAAGATATCGGTAGAGTTAATATTGAGCAATGCCCCCGGTGAAGGATTTAACCGTGTTTTCTCTGGCGAGAAGTTCATGGCGATTTTTGGATGATAACGAGGCGCAAAAATGAAAAAGACAGCTATCGCGATTGCAGTGGCACTGGCTGGCTTCGCTACCGTAGCGCAGGCCGCTCCGAAAGATAATACCTGGTACACTGGTGCTAAACTGGGCTGGTCCCAGTACCACGACAATGGCTTCATTGACAACAATGGCCCGACCCGTGAAGACCAGCTCGGCGCTGGCGCATACGGCGGCTATCAGGTTAACCCGTACGTTGGTTTTGAGCTGGGTTACGACTGGTTAGGTCGTGAGCCGTACAAAGGCGACAACGTAAACGGTGCTTTCAAATCTCAGGGCGTTCAGCTGACCGCTAAACTGGGCTACCCAATCACTGACGACGTTGATGTCTACACCCGTCTGGGTGGTATGGTATGGCGTGCAGATGCTAAAGCTCAGGTTCCTGGCGTTGCTGGTGCGAACTTCAAAGACCACGATACCGGTGTTTCCCCAGTATTCGCTGGTGGCGTAGAGTGGGCAATGACCCGCGACATCGCTACCCGTCTGGAATACCAGTGGGTTAACAACATTGGCGATGCTAAAACTCTGGGCACCCGTCAAGACAACGGTATGCTGAGCGTAGGTGTTTCCTACCGCTTCGGCCAGCAGGAAGACGTAGCTCCGGTTGTTGCACCGGCTCCGGCTCCGGCTCCGCAGGTTTCTACCAAGCACTTCACTCTGAAGTCTGACGTACTGTTCAACTTCAACAAAGCGACTCTGAAACCAGAAGGCCAGCAGGCTCTGGATCAGATGTACAGCCAGCTGAGCAACCTGGATCCGAAAGATGGTTCCGTTGTTGTTCTGGGCTTCACCGACCGTATCGGTTCTGACGCTTACAACCAGGGTCTGTCCGAGAAACGTGCTCAGTCTGTTGTTGACTACCTGATCTCTAAAGGTATCCCGTCCAACAAGATCTCCGCACGTGGTATGGGCGAGTCTAACCCGGTTACTGGCAACACCTGTGACAACGTGAAAGCACGTCCGGCACTGATCGACTGCCTGGCTCCGGATCGTCGCGTAGAGATCGAAGTTAAAGGTATCAAAGACGTTGTAACTCAGCCGCAGGCTTAAGTTTACGTCTTATAAAAAAACCCCGCTATGCGGGGTTTTTTATTGCCTGCTCTCTGCTGATGGGCTGAAGTTACGCGTTACTCTTTGCCCAGCAGCGCCTGCAGATCTTGCTTCAGGGTACTCATTTTGCTGGCATACTTCTCTTTATGCTCGGCGTCTTCAATCAGCTGCACAATCGTCTCTGACAGCGTTTTTCCCCGCCGCTGGGCAAGACCGGCCAGACGTTGCCAGACCATAAATTCCAGATCGATTGATTTTTTACGCGTGTGCTGGTGCTCGGCGTTGAAGTGCCGTTTTCGCCGGGCGCGGATGGTCTGCTTCATGCGGTTTACTAACGCGGCATTCATGTGCTGCGCAATCCAGTCGTTAACACGAACCGGTTCGTATTCAAGCTTCAGCAACAGATCGACGGCCTCTTTAGCCGCACTGGTTTCTAAATAGCGCGTGATGAGTTCACCTTCACGGTGCTTTTTCACCAGGTACTTCCATTTCCAGCCGCTTTCGAGATTTTCCAGTTGTTGATATTTCATTGCGATCTCAGTGTTACCGTGTAACTTAGTTCAGAATATCAGTTTTTTGCCAATCTGCTGAAAAGAAATCACATCCTGTGAGCTAAGCGGTGCCCGGATAGCGGTAAAAGCATCTATTCCGCGTGTGCTGAATTGCCGCTTACGCTATAATTTCGCCCTTTACAGCTGATGATAAAACCTCGACTTTGACCATAACTAAACTAGCCTGGCAAGACCTTGTTCCTGATACCGATAGCTATCAGGAGGTGTTTACACCGTCTGACGTTGACCTTGAGTCTGAGCTTTCTCTTGGTGACACGCAACCCCGTTTGCAATACGCGCTGGAGCAGTTGCTGCATCCGTCTGCCTCTTCACGCTTCTTACTGGCCAAAGCGCCGGAAGAGCCGGAGTATCTGGCCCTGATCGCCGCCGCCGCCCGTGAGCTTCAGCCCGCGACGTCGTCGGTTGTTGGCGTCGAGTATAGCGTCGCTGGCCGCACGGTAAGCGTTAAGCCTGCCGCCAGTGCAGAGGCAAACTTTGCCGGACAGAGTGAAGTGGTAGTCGCCGACTGGGTAGAAGCCGAGCAGCTCTTTGGCTGCCTGCGCCAGTTCAATAATGAGATCACCCTTGAGCCAGGGCTGGTCCACCAGGCCAACGGCGGCGTGCTGGTGGTGTCGCTGCGTACCCTACTGAGCCAGCCGCTGCTCTGGATGCGTCTGAAATCTATCGTAACCCGCCAGCGTTTCGACTGGGTCTCCTTTGACGAGTCGCGTCCGCTGCCCGTTAGCGTGCCCGCTATGCCGCTGACGCTGAAGGTTATTCTGGTCGGCGAGCGTGAGTCACTGGCAGATTTCCAGGAGATGGAGCCGGATCTGGCCGCCCAGTCTATCTACAGCGAGTATGAAGAGACAATCCAGATCACCGACCTGGACGCGCTTGCTACCTGGCGTCAGTGGGTCATTCTTAACGCCGAGCAGGCCGGACTTCCCACCCCGGCAGATGATGCCTGGCCGCTGTTTATCCGTGCCGCGGTACGCTACACCGACGATCAGGAGACGCTACCGCTCAGCCCGCTGTGGCTGGCGCGCCAGCTGCGCGAGGTCTCTGCCTTTACCGAGGGTAGCACCTTCGACGCGGAGCAGCTGCAAACCATGCTGAGCCAGCGCGAGTGGCGTGAAGGCTATCTGCCGGAGCGCATGCTGGATGAGATCCTGCTGGAGCAGATCCTGATTGAGACCGAAGGCGATCGCGTGGGGCAGATTAACGCCCTGTCGGTGGTTGAGTTTCCCGGTCACCCTCGTCCCTATGGCGAACCGTCACGCATTAGCTGTGTAGTACACATCGGCGACGGCGAGTTTCATGACATTGAGCGCAAAGCCGAGCTGGGGGGCAACATCCATGCGAAGGGCATGATGATCATGCAATCCTTCCTGATGGCCGAACTGGAGCTGGAGCAGCAGATGCCGTTCACGGCGTCGTTGACCTTTGAGCAATCCTACAGTGAAGTCGACGGCGACAGCGCCTCAATGGCCGAGCTTTGTGCACTGATCAGCGCCCTGGCCGATGTCCCCCTGCATCAGCATATTGCTATCACCGGCTCGGTGGATCAGTTTGGACGGGCGCAGCCGGTAGGCGGTCTGAACGAGAAGATCGAAGGCTTTTTCGCCATTTGCCAGCACCGGGGTCTGACCGGCAAGCAGGGCGTGATCATCCCGGCGGCCAATGTTCGCCACCTTTGCCTGCATCAGGAGCTTCTGGACGCGGTCCAGGCAGAGCAATTTTTCATCTGGGCCATTGATGATGTGACCGATGCACTACCCTTACTGACAGACCTGGTCTGGGATGGCGAAGGTCAAACCACGCTGGTCCAGACTATTCAGGAACGTATTACGCAGGCGACGCAGCAGGAAGCGCGTCATCGCTATCCGTGGCCGCTACGCTGGGTCGGCTGGTTTACGCCTAACTGATCGGAGTTGTTCAGCGTACACGTGTTAGCTATCCTGCGTGCTTCACTAAAATAAGGCTTACTGAGAACATGGTAGATAAACGCAAATCCTCTTATACGAAAGAAGACCTTCTTGCCTCTGGTCGTGGTGAACTGTTTGGCGAAAATGGCCCGCCGTTACCAGCAGGAAACATGCTGATGATGGATCGTGTGATCACAATGAGCGAGACGGGCGGTAATTTCGATAAAGGCTACGTTGAAGCAGAGCTGGATATCAAACCGGATCTGTGGTTCTTCGGTTGCCACTTCATCGGCGATCCAGTAATGCCTGGCTGCCTGGGCCTTGATGCCATGTGGCAGCTGGTTGGTTTTTACCTCGGCTGGCTCGGCGGTGAAGGTAAAGGCCGTGCCCTCGGCGTAGGCGAAGTGAAACTGGCTGGCCAGATTTTACCCACTGCCTCTAAAGTTACCTATCGCATTCACTTCAAGCGCGTGATCAACCGCAAGCTGATTATGGGTATTGCAGACGGTGAAGTGCTGGTTGATGGTCGTCAGATCTACACCGCAACCGATCTGAAAGTGGGTCTGTTCAAGGACACCTCTGCGTTCTGATCCCCCTGACAGGCGAAACCTCCGCCAGGCGGAGGTTTCATTTAAAGAGACAGAATCAGGCGATAACTACCCTGTCCTCCATGGCTTCTCGCCAGCCTCCAAGCCAGTAGGATCTCTGATTCAGCGTCTGGTAAGGACACAACTCTTTTGAGCGTCCGGCAATGCCGGCCTGGTAACCACGTTGATGTGCCCGTTCCAGGCGATCTCGTTTTTGTCTCTTCATGCCTCGTTTCCCTCATTATTTATGTCTGGTGGAAAAGAAAACAGTGGGTACTAAATGTGCAACCACGTCTAAGAAATAGCGCGATAGACGCAGACAGTCAATGCACAAAATTCATACCAATGTCATAAATGTGAGATATGCGAGAGTTCATTTGTACAAAAAGTGTGAGCAGGCACAGGTTTTATCCCGCTCAGGAGGCGAAAAAAAACCACGCTACCGGGAAAGACAGCGTGGTATTTTTAGGATTAATTGTAGACTCAGGTGCAGATTAGGGTAAGCGATTTATCTCCCGGGCCATGTTGCTGGCCTGCTGCGCCCACGCTTCGCCCAGCACTTTTACCATCGCATCATAGCCATCCTGCGGCTGCGTCATCTCCACATGGAACGGACGCTTGATCAGCGTGCCCTGGTGATTGAGCAGCCACTCGCCGCTGACAATCACGTGCCCATCGTAACGACCATGAAAACCGGTCACGGTAACGTTAAGGGTATCTTGATCGCTACCCATCGGCTGAGAGGCGACCACCCAGCCTGGGAGATTACGGCTAAGATTCGCCACCAGCGATGTACGCAGCTGCTGGTCCAGCGGGCTGGCCCACAGGTTGTTGTTAGCAATAACGTACTGCACGTCGCTGGTCTGGTAGACCACGCCGTTACCCGCCAGATAGTCCGGAACCGACACCTGCTCAACCCAAAGCTGACGCTGTCCTTGACCGGGGCTGGCTGCAATCATTGTGTTTTGCGCCGTGGCCGCCCGTGGGCTGTCTGGTAGCTGATAGTAGCGTGGCTCCTCGCTACCGCTGCTGCAGGCGCTGAGCAACAGCGCCGCAATAACCATTATCCCTTTTCTCACTGTTTAACCCCCTTCGGCTCAGGATCTTTTTTGCCCTTCGCCTCAAAGACCAGGGCGTTGCTCTTCTGGTTAAGCGTTTGCAGCACCGGCTGCAGCTCACGCAGAACCTGATCCAGGCGCTGCATATCCGCCACCATCTTGTTATAGGCTGCCGATCCCGGCTGGAAGCCCTGCATGCTGCGGTTCAGCTCGCGCAGCGTTTTCTGCATATCCTGCGGCAGCTGCTGTACCGACTGGCTGGCTGTCAGCTTGTTCAGGTTATCCAGCGTGGTTTGCAGACGGCGCATGGTGCGCTGGCTCTCGGCAAGCGTGCCGGTAGCCTGTTCAAGCATCGGGTTCAGCGGCAGATTGTTGATCTTATCCAGCGTATCCATCAGGCGCTGCTGGATCTGCGCCAGACCGCTGCTGACCGTCGGAATAATGCTATAGCCGCCAAACTCACGGATGCCGGTGATCGGCGGCGGTTTTGAGACGAAATCCATATCTACGTAGAGCGCGCCGGTCACCAGGTTACCGGTTTTCAACGAGCCGCGCAGTCCCTGCTTGAGCAGCTCAGGCAGATTAGTCAGGATATCCGGACTTTCACCCATCTGGCTGGCGATCCGCTCTGGCTCAATACGGATCAGCACCGGAATACGGTAGTCCTCGTTCAATGCCTGCCGCAGGCCCGGCATAAAGAACGGTACCTTGCTGACGGTCCCAAGACGCATGCCGCGGAACTCTACCGGTGCGCCTGGTTGCAGGCCGCGAATAGAATCTTTGAAGAACAGCAGGAAATCCTGGTGCTGGGTATAGAGCGACTCCTGAATGCTGCGCTGGTTGTCATAGAGATCGAACTCGGTTTTCTCGGCCACCGGCTGGCCTAAATCGATGCCGTCGGGTACGTCAAAGCTGACGCCGCCGCCAAACAGGGTAGTCAGTGCCCCCATCTCGACGCGCATGCCTGCCGAGGTGAGATCGACAGCGATACCGCTATCCTTCCAGAAGCGGACATTGCTGGTCACCAGACGATCGTTAGGCGCGTTGATAAACAGCTGATAGCTCATGGTGCGCTTCTGCGGGTCGAACACGCTGGTCTCTACCGAGCCGACGCGATAGCCGCGGAAAAGTACCGGATCGCCAGGGGTAAGCTGACCCGCTTTTTTACTGTCGAGCACCACGCGGATCCCTTTTGCATCCGGCGGTGCCAGCGGCGGCGAATCCAGCAGCTGGTAATCATCGCGCACGCCGCCTTTGGTGCCTGGCTGAAGCTCGATATAGGCCCCAGAGAGCAGCGTGCCTAACCCGCTGATCCCTTCCCTGCCTACCTGCGGCTTCACTACCCAGAACACCGTGTCGCCGTGCAGCAGCTTTTGCATATCGGCATTCAGGCGCGCCTTGATCTCAACGTGGGTCAGATCGTCGGTCAGCGTTGCGGACTCCACCACGCCGACGTCAATACTGCGGCTTTTGATGGTGGTTTTACCCGCCTCGATGCCTTCGGCATTGGTGGTGATCAGCGTCACCTCCGGCCCCTGATGGCTATAGTGATAGAAGAGGATCCAGGCCCCGATCAGTGCCGTGACAATTGGGAAGATCCACACCGGTGACCAGTTCTTCACCTTCTGCACTTTGGCTTCCCCACCTTTGGTCTCCATGTTTTACGACTCCTCCTGGCTTGATTCTGGCTCGCGATCCCACGACAGGCGTGGGTCGAAGGTCATGGCCGCAAACATCGTCATGATGACAACCAGCGCAAACATCAGCGCGCCCATTGCGGGGTAAATATTCATTAATCCGCCCATACGTACCAGGGCAGAGAGTACGGCAATGACGAAGACGTCAATCATCGACCAGCGGCCAACAAATTCAACGACTTCGTAGATCAGGTGCATACGCTCGCTGTCGCGTCGGCCGTGCCCTTTCGCATCCCAGCAGAGCCAGGCGATGGCGATCATCTTCAGGGTTGGCACCATGATACTGGCGATAAAAATCACCAGCGCCACCGGATAGGAGCCTTCGCTCCAGAGCAGGATCACCCCGGCCAGAATGGTCGAGGGCATTTTATCCCCAAGCAGATCGGTGATCATGATGGGCAAAATATTGGCTGGCAGATAGAGCAGGATAGAGGTGACCAGCAGCGCCATCGTTAGCTGAAGGCTGTTCCTGCGCCGGGCATGACCATGGCTATGGCAGCGGGGGCACACCGTCTGGTCAACGGGCAGCACCGCCGTGCAGCAGGCACAGGAGCGCAGCCCCTGGCGAATACCCGGTACACCGACGTGCAGCGGCTGAGCCAGGGTTGGCGCGGGAGCGATGTCGTCCCACAGCCAGCGTTTATCGACGCACTGAAAGGCGCGCAGATGCAGAATGCAGAACAGACACCAGGGGATGAAGCTGCTGCCGACGCCGATATCACCATAGGCCATCAGCTTCACAAAGCTGACCAGCACTCCGGCGAGGAAGATCTCTGCCATCCCCCAGTTTTTGAGCATGAAAAAGATGCGGGCCAGCCTGCGCTTCAGGCGATCCGGCAGCGGAACCTGGTTCACCAGCAGAATGACGGTGACCAGGCAGAACGCGGGCACGAACTGTACAAAGAGCAAGAAGAAGGTGCCAAGGCTGGCGTAGTCCTCACTGAACATGACGCGCGGGATCTCCATCAGCGTCACTTCACTGGTGACCCCTGCCACCTTCATGTTAACGAAGGGGAACAGGTTAGCCAGCACCAGCATAAACAGCGCCACTACCGAGTAGGCCAGCGGGCGCTGTCGGGGTGCATCCCAGCGGGTGGTCAACGTATGGCCGCAGCGCGGACAGGCTGCCTTGTGCCCGTGCGCAAGCGGCGGCAGCGCCACCAGCAGATCGCATTGCGAACACAAAATGTGCCGGGCGTCATGATGTTGTTCGCACATGCGCACTCCCTGAATTACGTTGCGTTTTTAAGCGCCTCAAGATGCTCCCACCGCTCAAAGGCCTCTTCCAGCGCCTTCTCTGCGGCAGCCATCTCGTCCAACACCTTTTGTGTCTGCTCGTGAGGCTGGCTGAAAAAGGCCCCGTCGGCAACCTGTGCCTGCAACGCAGTAAGGTTTGCCTCCAGCTCTTCAAGCCGTTGAGGAAGCTGTTCAAGTTCCCGCTGCAGGTTATAGCTTAGTTTGCTCCCGCCGCGTTTAACAGTATCCCCTTTTGCTACCGGAATGTCGGTCACCTTTTTGGTAACAGACTGTTTATACGATTGAGATGCGGCCTGCTGGCCACGCGCATCCTGGTAACCACCCACGTAGCGACCAATCCGTCCCTGGCCTTCGAAGATCCAGCACTCGGTTACGGTGTTATCGACAAACTGACGGTCGTGGCTCACCAGCAGAACCGTACCCTGGTAGCCATCGATCAGCTCCTCTAGCAGCTCCAGCGTCTCAACATCGAGGTCGTTGGTCGGTTCATCGAGGATCAGCAGGTTGCTGGGCTTGAGGAACAGGCGCGCCAGCAGGAGACGGTTACGTTCTCCACCGGAGAGCGCCCGAACCGGGGTCATGGCGCGTTTCGGGTGGAACAGGAAGTCCTGCAGGTAGCCCAGCACGTGGCGCGGCTTACCGTTGACCATCACCTCCTGCTTGCCTTCGGCGAGGTTATCCATCACCGTCCGATCCGGATCCAGCTCAGC
>Ga0308166_1000834_pt1 | contig 36927 bp, 37 predicted proteins | sample PhyCR2_2_FD_202137 | JGI IMG/M metagenome (GOLD analysis project Ga0308166, IMG submission 202137) | Phyllosphere microbial communities from UC Gill Tract Community Farm, Albany, California, United States - DLSLCC.R2 | ecosystem: Host-associated > Plants > Phyllosphere > Unclassified | place...
CTGCCGCCCGGCTATCGCAAGACGGTGTTGCACTGGATCACCACGGCGAAGAAGCCGGCAACACGGGCGGCGCGGCTGGAGAAACTGGTACAGGCTTGTGCCGCAAGCAGGCGCCTGGGCTGAAGCTACCCAACATTTGTTGGTGCTATAAACATTTGTTTGTGGGGCAAACATTTGTTTGTCCGGGCATCGCTCGTGCCGCCACGTTCCGTGCGCCACCCTGTGAAAATCACGGATAATCCGCCCATGCCTACCAAGAACGCCCCATCCGGAACCTGCCCCTGCGGTGGTCCGACACTTGCCGCCTGCTGCGGCCCCTACATTGCCGGCGACAGCGTGCCGCCCACGGCCGAAGCCCTGATGCGCTCGCGTTACACGGCCTATACCCAGCGCAACGAGGATTACCTGCGCGCCACCTGGCACCCGAGCACCCGGCCACAGGACGCCATCCTCGACAAAGACGAGAACCTGCGCTGGCTCGGCCTGGAGATAAAATCTGCTTTACGTTTACGTCAACGTAAAGCAGAATTGCCGGATCATCCAGATAGCGATCGGGATAGCGATACCGTCGAATTCGTCGCCCGTTTCAAGGTCGGCGGCCGCGCGCACCGGCTGCACGAAGTCAGCCGCTTCCTGCGCGAGCCCGACCCGGCCATCGGCGGCACGCCGCGTTGGTTCTATCTGGACGGCACATTCCCCGAATAAGAGAGAGACGGCATGCCCCACATCGAGAGCAAACTTAATTCACGCAGCGACGACTTCAAAGCCAACGCCGCGGCCATGCAATCCATCGTCGACGACCTGCGCGCCAAGGTGGCGGCGATTGCCGAAGGCGGCGGCGAAGCGGCGCGCGCCAAGCACGTCGCGCGCGGCAAGCTGCTGCCGCGCGACCGCGTGCAGATGCTGCTCGACCCGGGCACGCCCTTCCTCGAGTTTTCCCAGCTGGCCGCCTACGAGATGTACGAGGGCGCGGCCCCGGCCGCCGGCATCATCACCGGCATCGGCCGCGTGGCCGGCCAGGAAGTCGTGATCGTCTGTAACGACGCCACCGTCAAGGGCGGCACCTACTACCCGATGACGGTGAAAAAACACCTGCGCGCCCAGGAGATCGCCGAGCAGAACCAGCTGCCCTGCATCTACCTGGTCGACTCGGGCGGCGCCAACCTGCCGAACCAGGACGACGTCTTCCCCGACCGCGACCACTTCGGCCGCATCTTCTACAACCAGGCGAATCTGTCCGCCAAGGGCATTCCGCAGATCGCGGTGGTCATGGGTTCCTGCACCGCCGGCGGCGCCTACGTGCCGGCCATGAGCGACGAATCGATCATCGTCAAGGAACAGGGCACCATCTTCCTGGGCGGCCCGCCATTGGTGAAGGCGGCCACCGGCGAAGTGGTGAGCGCCGAAGACCTGGGCGGCGGCGACGTCCACACCCGCTTGTCGGGCGTGGTCGACCACCTGGCCCAGAACGATCTGCACGCACTGTCGCTGGCGCGCACCATCGTCTCCAACCTGAACCGGGTGAAACCGGTGCAGGGCGCGACGCGCGAAACCATCGAGCCGAAATACGCGCCGCAGGAACTGTACGGCGTGATCCCGGTCGACACCCGCAAGCCCTTCGACGTGCGCGAAGTGATCGCGCGCGTGGTCGACGGCAGCGAGTTCGACGAGTTCAAGGCGCGCTACGGCACCACCCTGGTCTGCGGCTTCGCCCACATCTACGGGGTCAAGGTCGGCATCATCGCGAATAACGGCATCCTGTTCTCGGAGTCGGCGCTGAAGGGCACCCACTTCATCGAACTGTGCTGCCAGCGCAAGATCCCGCTGGTGTTCCTGCAAAACATCACCGGCTTCATGGTCGGCCGCAAGTACGAGAACGAAGGCATCGCCCGCAACGGCGCCAAGATGGTCACCGCCGTCGCCACCGCCTCGGTGCCGAAGTTCACGGTCATCATCGGCGGCTCCTTCGGCGCCGGTAACTACGGCATGTGCGGCCGCGCGTTTTCTCCGCGCTTCCTGTGGATGTGGCCGAACGCGCGCATCTCCGTCATGGGCGGCGACCAGGCGGCCTCGGTGCTCGCCACCGTCAAGCGCGACGGCATCGAAGGCAAGGGCGGCCAGTGGAGCGCCGAGGAAGAAGCGGCCTTCAAGCAGCCGATCAAGGACCAGTACGAACACCAGGGCCACCCCTACTACGCGTCGGCGCGCCTGTGGGACGACGGCGTGATCGATCCGGCCGATACGCGCATGGTGCTGGGCCTGGGCCTGTCGGCGGCATTGAACGCGCCGATCGAAGAAACGAAGTTCGGCGTCCTCCGCATGTAAAGGAAAGTATAAATGGACTACCAAACCCTGAGCATCGCGATCGCCGACAAGGTCGCCACCGTTACCCTGAACCGCCCCGAGCTGCGCAACGCCTTCAACGAGCAGGCGATTGCCGAGCTGGCGCTCGCCTTCGATGAACTCGGCCGCAACGAACTGGTGCGCGCCATCGTGCTGGCCGCGAACGGCCCGGCCTTCTGCGCCGGCGCCGACCTGAACTGGATGAAGAAGATGGCCGGCTACTCGCATGACGAGAACCAGGCCGACGCGGCCCGCCTGGCCGACATGCTGCGCACGATTTACCTGTGCCCGAAGCCGACGGTGGCCAAGGTCCAGGGCGACTGCTACGCCGGCGGCATGGGCCTGGTTGCGGCCTGCGACATCGTGGTGGCCGCCGAAGGAGTAAACTTCTGCCTGTCCGAAGTGAAGCTGGGGCTGATCCCGGCGACGATTTCGCCCTACGTCATCAAGGCGATGGGCGAGCAGGCCGCGCGCCGCTACTTCATTACCGCCGAGCGTTTCGACGCCGCCGCGGCCGCGCGCATGGGCTTTGCCCACGAAGTGGTGCCGGCGGAAGCGCTGGACACCACCGTGGCCGGCATCGTCAAGCCGCTGGTCTCGAACAGCCCGCACGCCGTGATGGAGGCGAAGAAGCTGGTGCGCGAGGTGGTCGGCAAGCAGGTGGACGAAGCAATGGTGCACGACACCGCCGCGCGTATCGCGGCGATTCGCGCATCGAGCGAGGGACGCGAGGGCGTTTCTTCCTTCCTGGAGAAGCGCAAGCCGTCATGGCTGAACTAGAGAAGTATTGGATTCATTTTGAAGCAACACACATCGTCCGACTGGATCGCACGCAGCCTGCGCAGCGTGTGGCACCCCTGCACGCAGATGCAGCACCACGAGGAGGTGCCGCTGATCGCGGTCAGCCACGGCAAGGGTCCGTGGCTCTACGACCACGAGGGTAAGCGCTACCTGGACGGCATCAGCTCCTGGTGGGTGAATTTGTTCGGGCACGCCAACCCGCGCATCAACGCGGCACTGAAAGACCAGCTCGATAAACTCGAGCACGCGATGCTGGCCGGCTTTACCCACGAGCCGGTGATCGAACTGTCGGAACAACTCGCCGGCCTCACCGGCCACGCGCTCGGCCACGCCTTCTACGCCTCCGATGGCGCCTCGGCGGTCGAGATCGCGATGAAGATGAGTTTCCACACCTGGCGCAACGCCGGCTACCCGAACAAGCAGGAATTCGTCTGCCTGCAGGGCAGCTACCACGGCGAGACCATCGGCGCCCTGTCCGTCACCGACGTTCCGCTGTTCAAGGATGCCTACGGCCCGCTGCTGCGCGCCTCGCACGTGGTGGCCTCGCCCGACGCGCGCAATGCGACCGAAGGCGAATCGTCGCAAGACGTGGCGCGCCGTGCACTGAAGGACGTCGAACAACTCTTTGAAGAACGTGGTGACAAGATCGCCGCCATCATCGTCGAACCGCTGGTGCAGTGCGCCACCGGCATGGCGATGTACGACCCGCTCTACCTGGAACTGCTGCGCGAGCTGTGCGACCGCCACCACGTGCACCTGATCGCCGACGAGATCGCGGTCGGCTGCGGCCGTACCGGCACCTTCTTCGCCTGCGAACAGGCGGCGATCTGGCCGGACTTCCTGTGCCTGTCGAAAGGCATCAGCGGCGGCTACCTGCCGCTGTCGCTGGTGCTGTGCACCGACGCGATCTACCAGGCCTTCTACAGCGAAGACATCACGCGCGGCTTCCTGCACTCGCACTCCTACACCGGCAACCCGCTCGCCTGCCGCGCGGCGCTGGCGACGCTGCAGATCTTCCAGGAAGACGACGTGTTGAACCGCAACCGCGAACTGGCGACCAAGCTCACCGTGGCGCTGGCGCCGCTGGCCGAGCACGAGCGCGTGCGCCACTTCCGCCAGCGCGGCATGATCTTCGCGTTCGACGCCATCGAGCCGGACAGCGCGCGCGCTTCCACGTTCTCGCGCCGCTTCTTCACGGCGGCAACCGAAAACGAACTGCTGCTGCGCCCGATCGGCCGCACCGTCTACATGATGCCGCCGTATGTCTTGAGCGACGAGGACATCGAACTCCTCGCGATCCGCACGCAGCGCGTGTTCGACGCCACGATCGGGGCTTGAGCATGAACCTGCTGGACAAGGTCCAACGCCAGCTGGCGGCGCTGGAAACGCAAAGCCTGACGCGCCGGCGCCGCATCGCGGAGTCCCCCTGCGCGCCGCGGCAAACCGTCGACGGCCGCCCCATGCTGGCCTTTTGCAGCAACGACTACCTGGGCCTGGCGAATCACCCGCGCGTGGTGGAAGCGCTGCGCGAAGGCGCCAGCCTGTACGGCGCCGGCAGCGGCGCCTCGCACCTGATCAGTGGCCACAGCCGCGCGCATGCGCTGCTCGAAGAGCGCCTCGCCGCCTTCCTGGCGCCGAACCTGGTCGATGCGCGGGCCCTGTATTTCAGCACCGGCTACATGGCCAACCTCGCCGTGCTGACGGCGCTCGGCGCGGATGCCGATGCGATGATCTTCTCGGAAGCGCTGAACCACGCCTCGCTGATCGACGGCGCCCGCCTGGCGCGGGCCGGTGTCAGCGTCTATCCGCACGGCGACGTGGCGGCACTGGCGGCGCAGCTGGAAGCGAGCAGCGCGTCTACCAGGATCGTCGTCACCGACAGCGTCTTCAGCATGGATGGCGACCTGGCGCCGCTGCCCGAACTGCTGGCCGTGTGCGAGCGCCACGGCGCCTGGCTGGTGGTCGACGATGCCCACGGCTTCGGCATCCTCGGCGCGCACGGCCGCGGCGCGCTCGAACACTTTGCACTGCATTCGCCCAACCTGGTGTATGTCGGCACGCTGGGCAAGGCTGCCGGCGTCTCCGGCGCATTTATCGCCGCGCATGCCGGCGTGATCGAGCTGATGGTCCAGCGCGCCCGGCCCTACATCTACACCACTGCCTCGCCGCCGGCGATCGCGCATGCGCTGCTCGCCAGCCTGGACATCATCGAAGGCGAGGAGGGCACGGCGTTGCGTGCGCAGCTGGCTGCCCTGATCGCGCAGCTGGATGCGTCCTTGACGCTGACACGCTGGCAGCGGCCGGTCTCGCACACGCCGATCCAGCCGGTCGTCATCGGCGCCAACGAGGAAGCGCTGCGCGTGGCGGCCAGCCTGCATGCGCAGGGCCTGTGGGTACCGGCGATCCGCCCGCCCACCGTGCCGGCGAATACCGCGCGCCTGCGCATCACGCTCTCGGCCGCGCATACTGTCGAACAGGTCGCGCAACTGGCGCAGGCCATCAACCAACTGGAGGCGCTGTGAGCCGCAACCTGAACGAACCCCAGGAACCGGCGGTCGAAACCGCCATCGCGCCGGTGCTGGCGCAGCCCAAGCCGGTCGATGAACCGGCGCCGGCCCCGCGCGAAGCCCTGGCCAGCGAAGGCATCCCTTCGCGCTTCGCCTGCTTCGTCACCGGCACCGACACCGAGATCGGCAAGACCCTGGTATCGGCCGCGATCCTGCACAAGCTGGTCGAATCGGGCCAGCGCGCCTGCGGCATGAAGCCGATCGCCGCCGGCGCCGAACTGCGTGACGGCGAGCTGCACAACGAGGATGCCGACATGCTGGCCGCCGCCGGCAACGTGCACCTGCCGCAGAACATCACCACGCCCTTCATGCTGCGCGAACCGGCGGCGCCGCACATCGCCGCCGCACTCGAAGGCGTGACCATCGAGGCGGTGCCGATCCTGGCCGCCTACACCGAAATCCTGGCCGCCTCCGATTCGGTGGTGGTCGAGGGCGTGGGCGGTTTCCGCGTGCCCTTCAACGACACTTTCGATAGCGCCGACCTGGCCGCCCAGCTGAACCTGCCGGTGATCCTGGTGGTCGGCATGCGCCTGGGTTGCATCAGCCATGCCCTGCTGACGGTCGAAGCCATCGTCGCGCGCGGGCTGGTGATCGCCGGCTGGGTCGCCAACACGGCGGACCCGGACATGCGCTTCTTCGACGAGAATGTCGAGGCTTTGGCGGCGCGCATCCCCGCGCCGCTGCTGGGCGTCGTGCCACGCCTGGAACAGGCCACCGCCGCGCATGCGGCCCCATTCATCGATCTCGCGGGACTGCCGGGCTGGCCGTCGTCGCGCGCTTGAATATCGAAACAACGCTTCAAAACAAGGAAACACCATGAACGCACCAACCAACACCGTCGCCCTCCACCGCCCGACCGCCGCCATCAAGGAACGCCCCGACGCCACCTGGCCGCTGGCCGACGTCCTGGCCCTGTTCGAACTGCCGTTCAACGACCTGATGTTCCGCGCCCAGCAGGCGCACCGCGCCCACTTCCCGGACGGCGACGTCGAACTGGCGACCCTGCTGTCGATCAAGACCGGCGGCTGCGAGGAAGACTGCGGCTACTGCCCGCAGGCCGCGCGCTACGACACCGGCGTCGAAGCCAAGAAGATCCTCGACATCGACACCGTGCTCGACGCCGCGCGCCAGGCGAAAGCCAACGGCGCCACCCGCTTCTGCATGGGCGCCGCCTGGCGCAGCCCGAAGGAGCGCGACATGGACAAAGTGGAAGAGATGGTGCGCGAGGTAAAAGCGCTGGGCATGGAAACCTGCGCCACCCTCGGCATGCTGGAAGAGGGACAAGCCGAGCAGCTGAAAAAGGCCGGCCTCGACTTCTACAACCACAACATCGACACCGCGCCGGACTTCTACAACAACGTGATCTCGACCCGCGAATACCAGGACCGCCTGGACACGCTGGGCCGCGTGCGCAACGCCGGCCTGAAGGTCTGCTGCGGCGGTATCGTCGGCATGGGCGAGACGCGCGAGCAGCGCGCCGGCCTGCTGGCCCAGCTGGCCAACCTGAACCCGTATCCGGAATCGGTGCCGGTGAACCACCTGGTGCAGGTGGAAGGCACGCCGCTGCACGGCCTCGACCCGCTCGACCCGCTGGAATTCGTGCGCACCATCGCCGTGGCCCGCATCATCATGCCGGAAGCGCGCGTGCGCCTGTCGGCAGGCCGGCGCCAGCTGGGCGAGGCGGTGCAGGCGATGTGCTTCATGGCCGGCGCCAACTCCATCTTCTACGGCGACAAGCTGCTCACCACCGGCAACCCGGAAGCGGAAGACGACCGCGCGCTGCTGGCCAAGCTGGGCCTCAAGACGCGCTCGGCCACGCTGGAATCGGCGCCGAAGGAAGCCTGCGGCTGCTAAGCCGTTTCCAGCCTGCGCCCCACCGATCAACCAAAGAAACTATAAAGCGAGACAAACGCATGTTCACCAAGATCCTCATCGCCAACCGTGGCGAAATCGCCTGCCGTGTCGCCGCCACCGCGCGCCGCATGGGCATCCGTACCGTCGCCGTGTATTCCGAAGCGGACGCCGGATCGAAACACGTGGCGGTCTGCGATGAGGCGGTGTTGATCGGGCCGGCGCCGGCCAAGGAAAGCTACCTGCGCGGCGAAAAGATCATCGAGGTCGCGCTGGCCACCGGCGCCCAGGCCATCCATCCGGGCTACGGCTTCCTGTCGGAGAACGCGGAGTTTGCCGAGGCGTGCGAAAAGGCCGGCCTGGTCTTCATCGGCCCGCCGGGTTCCTCGATGCGCGCCATGGGCTCGAAGTCCGCTGCCAAACAGCTGATGGAAGGCGCGAACGTGCCGCTGGTGCCGGGCTACCACGGCGACAACCAGGACCCGGAATTCCTGCGCGAGCAGGCCGACCGCATCGGCTATCCGGTGCTGCTGAAGGCCAGCGCCGGCGGCGGCGGCAAGGGCATGCGCGTGGTCGAGCGCAGCGAGGACTTCGTCGCCGCGCTCGGTTCCTGCAAGCGCGAAGCGATCAGCTCCTTCGGCGACGACAAGGTGCTGGTCGAAAAGTACCTGCAACGCCCGCGCCACATCGAGATCCAGGTGTTCGCGGACAAGCTGGGCAACTGCGTCTACCTGCACGAGCGCGACTGCTCGGTGCAGCGCCGCCACCAGAAGGTGCTGGAAGAAGCGCCGGCGCCGGGGATGACGCTCGAGCGCCGCAGCGCCATGGGCGAGGCGGCGGTGGCCGCGGCGCGCGCGGTGAACTACGTCGGCGCGGGCACCGTCGAATTCATCGCCAACCAGGACGGCTCGTTCTACTTCATGGAGATGAATACCCGCCTGCAGGTGGAACACCCGGTCACCGAGATGATCACCGGGACCGACCTGGTGGAATGGCAGCTGCGCGTGGCATCCGGCCAGCCGCTGCCGAAACAACAACACGAGCTGGCGATTCACGGCCACGCCATCGAGGCGCGCATCTATGCCGAGAATCCGGAGAAGGGCTTCCTGCCGTCGATCGGCACGCTGCGCCACATGGATACGCCCCACGCCGTCGGCTTCGAGCTGGGCGGCACGGCAGGCGTGGAACCGGCTGCGGTGCGCATCGATTCCGGCGTGCGCGAGGGCGATGCGATCTCGCCGTTCTACGACCCGATGATCGCCAAGCTGATCGTCTGGGGCGTGGACCGTACACAGGCGCTGGCGCGCCTGTCGCAGGCCTTGTCCGAGTTCCAGATCGTCGGGCTGGCGACGAATATCGCCTTCCTGAAGCGCCTGGTCGAGGGCCAGGCCTTCTCGACGGCCGACCTGGACACGGGCCTGATCGAGCGCAACCAGTCCGCGCTGTTCCCGGCTTCCAAGGCGGCGCCGGCCGGCGCGCTGGCGCTGGCGGCGGTGGCTCTGGCCGAAGCCGAAAAGAACGGATCGCGCGGCGCCTCGCGCGTCGCGGCCGACCCCTGGGGCCAGGCCCAGGGCTGGCGCCTGAACGGCGACTACCGCCGCCTCCTGTCGTTCAGCGACGAGCATGCGGCCGGCCAGGAAGGCGGCGCCTACAAGGTCGGCCTGGTCTACCACCCGCAGGGCTGGGAACTCGACATCGAGGGTAACAAGCAGGCCTTGACGCTGCTGGCGCACGAAGGCGCTGCCTACTCGATCCGCCTGGGCGAACAGTCCATGCACGGCAACGTGCGCCGCGAAGGCGAGCTGTTCCACGTGTTCACGAACGGCGAACACCACACGCTGTCTTACCAGGACCCGATGGCGCACGCCGGCGAGCTTGAGGCTGCCGGTGGCCGCCTGACCGCGCCGATGCCGGGCAAGGTGGTGGCCGTGATGGCCGAAGCCGGCCAGGAAGTGAAGAAGGGCGAGCCGCTGGTCATCATGGAAGCGATGAAGATGGAGCACACCATCGCCGCGCCGTCGGACGGCCTGGTGGAAGAGGTGCTGTACGCGGTCGGCGACCAGGTGGCGGACGGCGCGCCGCTGCTGGCCTTCAAGGCGGCCTGAGATGACGTCCGCAGTACGCATCCTGCTGTACCGCGGTGATGGACAGACCGGGCCTTGGGCCGAGGATTTCGCACGCCTGCTGCCCGGCGTCGAAACCCAGGTCTGGCGCGAAGGCGAGGCCCTGCCTACCTGCGATTATGCGGTGTTGTGGAATCCGGCCCCGAGCCTGCTGCCCCAGCTGTCAGGAGTCAAAGCCATCTTCCTGATGGGTGCCGGCGCCGACGCGCTGCTGAAGTTCGGCGACGCGCTGCCGCATGTGCCGCTGGTACGCCTGGGCGACGCCGGCATGGCGGTGCAGATGGCGGAGTACGTGGCGTATGCGACGCTGCGCTACTTCCGCCGCTTCGACGAATACGAGGAGCAGGCCCGCCATGGGCTGTGGGCGCCGCTGCCCGTGCACGCGAAGGAAGACTTCACGGTCGGCGTGATGGGCCTCGGCAAGCTGGGCCTGCGGGTGGTGGAGACCATGCGCGGCCTCGGCTTCCCGGTGCGCGGCTGGAGCCGCACCCCGAAAGACCTGCCGGGCGTGGACTGCTACGCCGGCATGGCGTCGCTCGACGATTTCCTGCGCGGCACACGGGTGCTGGTGTCGCTGCTGCCGCTCACGGCGGAAACGAATAACTTGCTGGACCGCCGGCGCCTGGCCACGCTGCCGCAAGGCGCCTATTTGATCAACGTCGCACGCGGGGCCCAGGTGGCCGAGCCGGATCTGCTGACCTTGATCCGCTCCGGCCACATCGCCGGCGCCACGCTCGACGTGTTCCGCAACGAACCGCTGCCGGCCCCGCACCCGTTCTGGGAAGAGCCGCGCATCACGATCACGCCGCACATCTCCGCGCTCACCGTGCGCGAGGAGGCGGTGCGCCAGATCATCGCCAAAATCGCCGCCTTCGAGGCGGATAGCCCGGTCGCCGACATCGTCGACCGCAACCTGGGATACTGACACCATGAACAGCCAAGCCAACCTGCCGAAGCAGGTCAAGATCGTCGAAGTCGGTCCGCGCGACGGACTGCAGAACGAAAAGGAAACCATCAGCGCCGACGTGAAGATCGAGCTGGTCGACCGCCTGTCGCGCGCCGGTTTCGCCAACGTGGAAGCGGCGTCGTTCGTGTCGCCGAAGTGGGTGCCGCAGATGGCCACCAGCACCGAGGTGATGGCGCGGATCACGCGCCTGCCCGGCACCATCTACTCGGCGCTGACGCCGAACATGCAGGGCTTCGAGGCGGCGCTGGCGGCCAGGGCCGACGAAGTCGTGATCTTCGGCTCGGCCTCGGAAGCGTTCTCGCAAAAGAACATCAACTGCTCGATCGCCGAATCGATCGCGCGCTTCGAGCCGGTGGCGAAAGCCGCCAAGGCCAACGGCATCCGCCTGCGCGGCAGCATCAGCACGGCCTTCGGCTGCCCTTACCAGGGCGAGGTGCCATTGGCAGCCGTGGCCGACGTGGTGCGCCGCATGCGCGACCTCGGCTGTGACGAGATCGATATCGCCGACACCATCGGCGTCTCGACGCCGCGCAAGACCCAGGAAGTGATGCTGGCAGCCGCACGCGAATTCCCGCTGCAGCAGTTGAGCGGACACTTCCACGACACTTATGGCCAGGCGCTGGCCAACATCTACGCCAGCCTGGAAGTGGGCGTGCAGATCTTCCATTCGTCGGTGTCGGGCCTGGGCGGCTGCCCGTATGCGAAGGGGGCGACCGGGAACGTGGCGACCGAGGATGTGGTCTACATGCTCAATGGCCTGGGCATCGAGACCGGGATCGACCTCGACCAGGTGGTGGATGCGGGGCAGTTCATTTCGCAGCAGTTGGGGCGCAAGGGTGCGAGCCGGGTCGGGAATGCCTTGTTGGCGAAGCGGGCGGGGTAAGGTGAGCAGGGTGGACGGCTGAGCCGCCTCGCGCGGCCCGGTCCACCTTGCGATCGACATGGCCACAAACAGCCACGTAAACGAAAAAAGCCGACAACTTTCGCTGTCGGCTTCTCTCTTAATACTGGTCGGAGTACAAGGATTCGAACCTTGGACCCTCTGGTCCCAAACCAGATGCGCTACCGGGCTGCGCTACACTCCGAAGACATCAATAATACCCGCCCCCGGCCTTTCGGTCAAGTTGGTGTGGGAAAATAGCTGAACTTTCCGGTTCTTTTGCGCAACAGGAGTACAGATGGCGGGTTTGGCACTGACAGGGATCGACCAGATGGGCGCCGAAGAACGGCGCCGCATGCGGCGCGTGGCCTTCGGCGTCCTGCTGTCGATCCTGGTCCACGGCGCGCTGCTGACGATGTGGCGCAACACAGGCCGCCCCGCCGACTTGCCCGCGCCGTCGCAAGCGATTGCGGTGCGCATCGAGCCGGCGCCGCCGCCACCGCGTGTCGCGACACCGGAACCGGCACCGACACTGGCACCCTCGCCGACACCCGCGCCACGACCGCAGGCCGAACGTCCCGCACCTGCGAGGAAGCAGGACACGCCGCGGCCCGTGATTGCCGTCGCTCCCGAACCCGGCCGCGCAGCGGAACCCGATCCCTTTGTCGTCGAGCAGCCGGAAACGCCGCCGGCGCCGGCGGAGACGCCCCGGTTCAACCTCGACGCCGCCAGGCGCAGCGCCCGCGCCCTGGCCAACATGCGCGATCCGGCCAAGGAAGGAACGGCTGTCGGGCAATTTCCCGAGAAGCCGCTGGAAACGGAAACCAAGGCGGCCCGCCTGATCGGCGCCGCGAAACGGCGCAATTGCAAGGATGGCGTGCCGGGCGGCTTGCTGGCGCCGCTCTACCTGCTGGCGGACAAGAAGGACAGCGGGTGCAAGTGGTGAGCGTACTTATTCGCCCTTGATCTGCAGGGCGCGCTCGTACAGCGCATTCTTCTTGCGCCCGGTAATCTGCGCCGCCAGGTTGGCCGCCTGCTTCACCGAGCACTCGGTCAGCAGGATCTGGAGAATGCGCTCGGCCTCGGCATCGGCCGCATCGGTCTCGACTGTCGCGCCTTCCACCAGCACCACGAATTCGCCGCGCTCGCGGTGCTGGTCGGCCTTCACCCAGGCCAGCGCCTCGCCCAGGGGGCAGCGGTGCACTTCCTCGAACAGCTTGGTCAGCTCGCGCGCGAACACCACCTGGCGGGTCGGCTCGAACACGGCCAGTAAACCTTCGACGCAATCGACGATCCGGTGCGGCGCTTCATAGATGACCAGGGTGGCCGGCTCGCGCACCAGTTCCTGCAAGGCCGCCTCGCGCTGCTTGGCCTTGGCCGGCAGGAAGCCGACGAAGTTGAAGCGGTCGTTGACCAGTCCGCTGGCCGACAGGGCGGCGACCGAGGCAGACGCGCCCGGCAAGGGCAGCACGCGCAGGCCGGCTGCGCGCACGGCGTCGACGATGCGCGCGCCCGGATCGGACACGGCCGGGGTGCCGGCGTCCGACACCAGCGCCACCCGTTCGCCGGCCTGCAGGCGGGCGATCAATTTATCGGCCACTTCGCGCTCGTTGTGCTGGTGCGCGGCGACCATCTGCTTGTTCAAGCCGTAACGGGTGAGCAGGGCGCCGGTTTTGCGCGTATCCTCACAGGCGACCACGTCGGCCAGCGCCAGCAGGTGCAATGCACGCAGGGTGATGTCGGTTGCATTACCGATCGGGGTGGCCACGACGTACAGCGTTGCGGTAGGATAGGACTGCTGAGCTGCCTCGGCCATTACTGGCAGTTTGGCAATGTCGATGGACTGGTTGTCGGTCATGTTGGAGATACGATGCTCGTAAATAATCTGAAGGGCTTGCTGATGCGCGTCACCGCGGCCGCCGCCGTTGCCATGGTGGCCGGCTGCGCCAGCACGCCCCTGCCACCGGATCTGGGATGCGGCGTACCGGGCGGATTGTGCGCGCCCGCAGAGCCAAACACAAGTGCGCCACGCCCGCCGCCCCCACCCGAACCCACCCCTGCCCCGCGCTCGGAAACCCGCACCATCCCGATCGAACTGTATCCGCGCGAAGGTGGCGGGCAGGCGGCCGTGCCTGGCGCGCAGGCGCGCGTGGCCCTGCTGCTGCCGCTGCAATCGAACGCGCTGGCCAAGGCCGCCGAAGCCGTGCGCGCCGGTTTCATGGCCGGCCACGAGCGCGACGGCGCCGGCATCGAAGTGCAGGTCGTCGCCAGCGGCGATTCCACCGAAGACACGCTGCAGGCCTATGCCCGCGCCGCCGAGCAGAACGACATCGTGGTCGGCCCGCTGGCGCGCTCGGCGGTTGCTGCCGTTGCCTCCAGCAATGTCGTGACCAAGCCGACGGTGGCCCTGAACCATCCGCAGATCGACCGTCCGTTGCCGGCGCAGATGCTCGTCATCGGCCTGTCGCTGGAAGAAGAAGCGCGCCAGGTGGCCGAGTGGGCCGCCCAGGAGCAGGCCAGCGGCCGCGCCCTGGTGCTGGGCGGCAGCGCCGCCTGGCAGCAGCGCGTCGTCGGCGCCTTCACCTCGCATTGGGCGCGCCTGGGCCGCAACAATGCCACGGTCGATTTGCCGGTGCTCGACGGCTACGTCGATGCGAATGCCCTGGCCGATTTGCGCAAGCGCCTGGAAATCGACCGCCCGGACCTGGTCTTCGCCGCGCTCGACGCCAACCAGTTGCGCCAGGTGCGCAGTGCGATCGGCACCTCGCTGCCGACCTATGGCGTCTCGGCCGCCAACCCCGGCCGTACGGCCAGTTCAGCTGGCGGCTGGCCCGAGCTCGACGGCGTGCGCATGCTCGATTTGCCCTGGACCATCCAGCCCGAGCACCCGCAAGTGATGGTGTATCCGCGTCCGGTGGATGCCGACACCCTCGACATGCAGCGCCTGTATGCGCTCGGCATCGACGCCTTCCGCGTGGCGCGCGAAGTGGCCCAGCATCCGGGCAGCGGCTTCGAGCTCGACGGCGTGACCGGCCGCCTGTCGGTGCGCATGAACAATGGCGCGTATGCCGTGAAGCGCCAGGAAGCGGCCGCCGTCTACCGCGACGGCCTCGGTTTCGAAGCGGTGGCAACCAGGCCATGACATGGCGCCGCGCCTTTCCCAGAAGCAGACGCAAGGCCGCGACTGGGAACAGACGGCGCTGCGCTACCTGAAACGCCAGGGCCTTGCGTTCATCGAGGCCAATTTCACCTGCAAGGGCGGCGAGATCGACCTGGTCATGCGCGATGGCGACACCATCGTCTTCGTCGAAGTCCGCCAGCGTGCCGACAGCCGGCACGGCGGCGCGGCCGCCAGCATCACGCCCGCAAAAATCCGCCGCCTGGTGCGCGCCGCCCAGGTCTACCTGCTGCGTTTCCCGCGCCTGCCTCCCTGCCGTTTCGACGTCATCGCCATCGATGGCGACCAGCTGGAATGGCTGCGCAACGCCATCGATACTTAAGTGTGGATGAACTGTAAGCAAATTTAAAAACGGTTTGCTCGTCCCACCTTGCCACTGCACTATAATCCCCGGCTATGAACACTCAACGCATCCTCGCTCACTTCCAGGAGAGCGCCGATCTCAAACTGAAGTCGGCCGCGGCTCTGTCCTCCCCCATTTCGCAGGCGGTTGAACTGATGTTCAGCGCCCTGTCCAACGGCAACAAGATCCTGGCCTGCGGCAACGGCGGTTCCGCCGCCGACTGCCAGCATTTCGCTGCCGAACTCGTCGGCCGTTTCGAGCGCGAGCGCTTCCCGCTGCCCGCCATCTCGCTCACCACCGATACCTCGATCATGACCGCGGTCGCCAACGACTACAGCTTCAACGAGGTGTTCTCGAAGCAGGTGCAGGCCTTCGGCCAGGCCGGCGACATCCTGCTGGCGATCTCGACCTCGGGCAATTCGGCCAACGTGCTGGCCGCCGTCGAAGCGGCGCTCGAGCGCGAAATGCGCGTGGTGGCGCTGACCGGCAAGGACGGCGGCGCGCTGGCCAAGCTGCTGACCGATGCCGACGTGCACATCAACGTGCCCCATAGCCGTACCGCGCGCATCCAGGAAGTCCACCTGGTCGCGATCCATTGCATCTGCGACGGCATCGACGTTGCGCTTTTCGGAGGAGACGAGAATGAGTAAGACTGGCCAGGCCTTGAAGGGGTCGTTAACCAAAGTGATGCTGGGCGCAGCCCTGCTGGGCGCGCTCCAGGGCTGCGTGCCGCTGGTCGTGGGCGGCGCCGCCCTGGGCGCGGCGTCCACCATGGACCGCCGCACGCTGGGCGCGCAGACCGAGGACAAGTCGATCACGGTGAAAGCCGAAATCCAGGTGCCGAAGATCGTCGGCGACGCCGGCCACGTCAACATCGCCAGCTTCAACCGCAAGGTGCTGCTGACCGGCGAGGTGCGCGACGAAGCCATGAAGGCCAGGGTCGAGGCCGAAGTACGCCGCATCGAGAACGTGGTGTCGGTCATCAACGAACTGGCCATCGCCGGCCCGTCGAGCTATACCTCGCGTTCGTCGGACGCCCTGATCACCACCAACGTCAAGGCCAGCCTGGTCGAGATGAAGACGATCTCGGCTACCTCGTTCAAGGTCGTCACCGAGCGCGGTACCGTCTACCTGATGGGCCGCGTGACCCAGCGCGAAGGCGACCTGGGTGCGAAGATCGCACAGAGCGTGTCCGGCGTCCAGCGCGTGGTCAAGATCTTCGAGTACATCACCGAAGAAGAACTGCGCACCCAGTATCCGCAATCGTCGACGGTTGCGCTGTAAGGCCATGACCGCCGCTTCCCGCTCCTGGATCAAGCCCGCGGCCGCCGCGGCGGTCGTGCTCGCGCTGGCCGGCATCGGCTATGCCACCTTCTACAGCCGGGAGACGGCGCCCGACGTCACCTTCATCAGCATCGCCGGCGACAAGATCAGCACGCAAAATCTGCGCGGCAAGGTGGTGATGGTGAATTTCTGGGCCACCTCCTGCACCACCTGCGTGCACGAGATGCCGGCGATGGTCGACACCTACAACAAGTTCAAGGGCCAGGGCCTGGAATTCGTTGCCGTGGCCATGCAGTACGACCCGCCGAACTACGTCGTCAACTTCACCGAAACGCGCAAGCTGCCCTTCGTCGTGGCGCTCGACTCGGGCGGCGACATCGCCAGGTCATTCGGCGACGTGACGCTGACGCCGACCACCTTTGTCATCGGCAAGGATGGCACGGTGCTGAAGCGCTATGTCGGCGAACCCGACTTTTCCCAATTGCACGCCCTGCTGCAAAAGGCGCTGGCGGCCGGCTAGACGGGCCCGGTGGCCCCAGCCGTGCTCGCCTTGCCGCTGCCATTCTCCCTGAGTAAACTGGTGCCCTGGACGCGCCATGCGCCAATGCCACAGCACGCCTGACTTAGCTCAAGCCTGGAGCATCTGAATCGTCCAAGCTTGATGCGGTCGCTGAGCCCCTACCTGGGCTCATGCTCGCAAAGGAGATGCAATGGGTCACTTACTTCGCAGGATAGCCTGTGCCGCCACGCTCTGCGCGCTGGCCGCTTGCGCCGGGCAGGCACGCAAGGCCGACGCCGTCCTGCACTACCAGCACGTGGCCAATGCCCACGAGATCCGCTTTACCAACCCGATCGCCCTGTCGGCGCCCGCCTACCGCGTGGGCTACCTGGCACCGGTGGATTCGCAGGGCTTCTGGGCGATTTTCCTGCTGTGTAATGTCGATGTCGCCAAGCACGCGGTACGCGGCTTCCAATACAACGTCAACCATTTCCGCGTGTCGTACGCCGGACGCGAAATCGGCGGCTTGCCGCCCTACAGCCTGCGCTACCAAGGCCAGGCCGACCTGAACAACGAAGGCGACCGGCTGCCCATCCTCGACGCCATTGCCGCCGAAATCCACGAAGGGCCGCCGATGCAGATCTTCCACACCGGCTTCTATGCCGAGCTGAATTACCGCTTCGCCGTGTTCATCCCGAAGGCACTGGACGGCTATGCGGGTGAGCAATTGCAGCTCAGTTACAAGGGCCAACCGGCCATCCTGGTCGGCAACGGCAAGTCGCCGTCGGACCTGCCGGCCGTGGGCGATACCGCGGCCGGGGTGGCCGCGGCTTGCCTGCCGCCCTGATCAAGCGGCTTTCGGGTACAGGATCATCTGGGTGCAGCGGAACAGGGCGATGGTCTTGCCGTTTGCCTCGTCCGTGACCGTCACGTCCCATACCTGCGTGGTACGGCCCAGGTGGACCGGCGTGGCGACGGCGGCGATCGCGCCTTCGCGCGCGGTGCCGAGGTGGTTCGACTTCAGTTCGATGGTGGTGAAGCTGTGTCCGCCTTCGGGCAGGTGGGCCATGCAGGCATAGCCAGCGGCGGTGTCGGCCAGGGTGACCACGCTGCCGGCGTGCAGGTAGCCGTTCGGGGCCAGCAGTTGCTGGCGTACCGGCAGGCGGGCCGAGACGCGGCCTTCGGCGATCTCGAGGATCTCGATGCCCAGGTAGCCGGGCAGGGTGTTGGCGCCGCGTTCGTTGAAGACGTCGGGGGTGAGCTGGTTGTTCATGTATTGGTGTGACAGTTGAGAATTCGTCATCGTACACCGCGCTGGAGCTAGCCGCTAATGACCGGTCATTGGTAACGCAAACGTAGGGTGGGCCGGGCCGCGCAAGGCACCCCGTGCCCACGCGGAACGTCGCATCACGTTGGCTCCGTTTGGGTGTTACGGCCTGCTTTGAGATGCGGCGTCACAATGCAGGCCACGCGGCTCCAACAACGCCAACGCTATGCAGGCTTCCGCGTGGGCACGGAGTGCCCACCGTACGGTTCCGGTTCCGAGCCACCGGCGACCACATCACACATCACGCCCGCCGCTTCTGCTTGCCGCCCCCGCCGGCATGCCGCTTGCGCGTCGCCGAATTCTGCTGCTGCAGCATGGAATCGACCCGCTCCGCCGCTTCGCGCGCCAGTTGCTGGGCTTCCTCGATGCTGGGGAAGAACTCCGGCTCGCGGTAGCCCAGCCAGGCATAGGCCGAGTACATGCGGCAGGTGTCCTCGACTTCCTGCAAATTCATCCAGAACAGTTCCTGGGTATGCGGCTGCAGCTTGCAGACCTTCTTTTTCGCCAGCGACAGCGCCCAGTGCTCCCAGGCGCTCTGCAGCACCGGCACCTTGGTCGAGATCGGCACCAGCGAGAGCATGAATTTCTCGGCCACCGACAAGGGCAGGGTGTCGAGCCACTCGGCGCGCTCGTTCTGTTCCTCGGTGATGCGCGGGTAGAAAAAGCCGTCCGGCACGTCGATGTTGTGGACAAAGCGCTTCAGCAGTTTCACCAGCGAGGTCTCGCCCGTCACCGACGAAATCCGGTGCAGCTGTTCCAGCGAAGGCGCGACCGCGAAACCGCTGGCCGGCACCGGCGGGATCTTTTCCTTCATCAGGGCGCGCATCACCTCGTGCGTATCGTCGTCGTAGCCGGCAACGAAGCCTTCCTCGTGCACGCCATAGCGCCCGGCGCGGCCGGCGATCTGCTTGGCCAGCGCCGCCGAAATCTCTTCTTCCTCGTAGCCGTTGTATTTCACGGCCGTGGTCATGACGATGCGCGCGATCGGCATGTTCAGGCCCATGGCCAGGGCGTCGGTGCCGACCACGATGTCGGCCTGCCCCTCGCGGAAACGCTCGGCCTGGGCGCGCCGCACTTCGGGCGACAAATTGCCGTAGACGGTGGCCACCGACAGGCCCTTCTCGGTGATCATGTCGCGCCACATCAGCACGTCGCGCCGCGAAAAGGCGATCACGGCGTCGCCGCGGCGCAGGTTGCCGAGTTTACGCACTGGCGACGGTTCCATCGCCAGCGGCGCCATGCGCTTGAGCACGTGCACCTCCAGCGGCACTTCCAGCCGCTCGGCCAGGGCCTCGATGGCGCGCCGCGCTTCCGGCGCCCCCACCAGGTAGACGGTGTTCGCCGGCGCGCCGCACACCGCCGCGGTCCAGGCGGCGCCGCGGTCGCGGTCGGCCAGCATCTGGATTTCGTCGATCACGGCCACTTCCACCGCCTTTTTCGTATCCAGCATCTCGACCGTGCTGGCGACGTGGGTGCTGCCCGCGGCGATGCGGCGTTCCTCGCCGGTGACCAGGTTCACCTTCAAGGCCTCGCCGTGCGGCCTGCAGGCGCTCGTAGTTTTCCAGCGCCAGCAAACGCAGCGGCGCCAGGTAGACGCCGCTGGCCGCTTTGGCCAGCGCTTCCATCGCACGGTGGGTCTTGCCGGAATTGGTGGGGCCGAGCAGGGCGATGAACTTGCGCGGCATACGGCTGGCCACCTCGAAGGATTCCGGGTACTCGGCCAGGTTGATGCTTTCCTTGGTGCGGGCGGCGTGGCGCTCTTCCTGCTCGCGCTCGATGGCGTGCTCGACGCGCTGGCGGATGCGCTCGAACACGTATTCGGCCGGTTCCGAGGTTTCCAGCTCGTCGAGCACGCCCAGGAAGACGCGCGGGTCGAAGCCGGCATCATCGGCCTGCTCGGCAATCTCGGCCACGAATTCCTCGGCATCCATCTGCAGTTCGGCCAGGGCCTTGTCGCCGGTGCGTTCCTCGATCAGGTCGCGCCGCGCGAGCGGGTCCATCTTGCGCCATTTACTCGGCTTGGCCAGCACGCCGCGCGCCGGCACCAGGGCGTAGCGCACGCGCAGGCCGTGGTATTTCACTTCGCCGGAAAAGCGCAGGAAGACGCGGCCTTCCATCTTGACCAGCTCGATGCCGCGTTCGGCCAGCTTCAGGTCCTGTACCAGGAAGGCGTCGTCGCCGGTGTCATTGTCTTGGTCGGATGAGTCGTGGCGATGGTTGCTCATGTATAAAAAATGCAAGTTCCGATGGTGATCACTATAGCGCGGATGGCGCTGGCGTCCTGTTCCGAACGCCGCCTGGGAGGCCGCTCTCGCGCCGTTGTAACGACAAATGTGTTGCAGCTGATCCAAATCTTTGACCAGTTCACATTTGCGTGAAGAATGTTATTTTCCTATAAGAAATTTTCAACTATAGTCTAGCGCTTTAGACCCGCCGTATTTCCGTTTGCCGCTCTCCACGGCCCGAAGGACCGCCCCAACATGAAAAACAACCGGATCGGCCTGATTCTCGTCGTCTCCTCGCTGGCCGTGATCGCGCTGGTCGTGACCCTGCTGCTCCAGCGCCAGCACAAGGACCAGGCCGAACAGGTCCGTGCCCAGGGCCTGGGCACGGTGCGTTCGCTGGCGGCGCTGCCGGCCAGCGTCCTGCTGCCTGCGCCGGGCCAGCCGGGCCAGTCCGGCGTGCTCGCTTCGCTGCTGGCCGGGCGCGACAATCCCGATTTCGCCTACGCCGCCATCAGCGCCGAGGATGGCCGCAACCTGGCCGAAGTGGCCAGCCCGGGCGCCATCGTGCCGCCGGCCGCGCCGCTGGCCCTGGCCAGTTTCGACGAGCGCAGCGTGGCCGCGGGCCAGAACGCGCGCGCGATCCGCGAATTCCGCGGCCCGCTGGCCAGCGCCGATGGCCGCCTGCAGCTGCGCATCGGCTATTTCGAGCCGCATGGCCTGCTCGACCTGAAGGACTTGCCCTTCTACGCCCTGATCGCGCTGGCCGTGTTCCTGCTGGTGCCCTTGATCTACATCGTGATCAAGCGCGAGATGGCGCCGCTGGCCGCCCTCGGCGCACAGCTGCAAACGCTCAACGCGGCCCAGACCCAAGCCCAGCCGGGTACGGCATTGACGCGCGAGCTCGACGCCGACCAGGACGTGCGCGGCCTGGCCGGCAAGTTGAACCGCTACCTCGACCACACCAGCGCCCGCATCCGCGAGCTGGAGCAGGACAGCATTGCCAGCATGGCCAGCGGCCGCCTGCTCGAATACGGCAGCAACAAGATGCAGGCCGTGCTGCAATGCCTGCCCGACGGCCTGCTGGTGCTGGACCCGGCCGGCGAAGTAACCTTCGCCACCGGGAAGATCGAACCCCTGCTCGGCGTGCCGGTGGCCGAGGTGCTGTCGCAGCCCAGCGAGGCCTGGTGCCGCGACCCGGAACTGCGCGCGATGCTGGCGCGCTTTCGCGGCGCCGGGCTGGACGCGCGCAGCCAGATGACGATCGAATTCAATCCGCTCGGCGTGCCCGGCAAGCGCCTGTGGGCCACGGCCCAGGCCCTGGTCGGGCATTCGATGGCCTACGGCACCCTGGTGGTGCTGCGCGACGCCACCCGCGAACACCTGGCGCGCCAGGCCGGCAACGACTTCGTCGCCCACGTGGCGCACGAACTGAAGTCGCCGCTGAACGTGATCGGCATGTACGGCGAGATGCTGGCCGACGTCGGCATCGACGACCCGGCGCTGCGCGTGGAAGCGATCAACGTGATCCAGGACGAAGTCGAGCGCATGGTCTCGCTGGTGAACAACCTGCTCAACGTGAGCAAGCTGGAAATGGGCAGCATGCGTCCCGAGCGCCACCGCGTGAAGCTCGACGATCTGCTGCGCGACGCCTGGCAGCAGGCGCGTTCGCGCGCGGAAGCGAAGAACATCCGCCTCGATTTGCAGGTGGCGCGCGACCTGGCCGCGGTGTCGGTGGACAAGGACATGTTCCGCATCGCCCTGAACAATTTGCTGAACAACGCCATCAAGTACAACCAGCCCGGCGGCAGCGTGACGCTGATGGCCGAGGAGGGCGACAGCGACGTCGTCATCGCGGTGCGCGACAGCGGCATCGGCATGACGCCGGAAGACCGCGAGCGCGTGACCGAGAAGTTCTTCCGCGTGCGCGAGACCGGTGACGAGCAGCGCGGCGGCCACGGCCTGGGCCTGTACCTGAGCAACCAGATCGTCGAACTGCACCACGGCCGCCTGACCATCGAAAGCGAACTCGGACACGGCAGCGTGTTCTCCATCCACCTGAAGAAAATGCCGGCGCTGGCCGAAGGAGGCCAGGTCCTATGAAAAAATCGATCCTGCTGGTCGACGACGAACCGCACGTGATCCGCGTGCTGCGCCTGATGCTGGAACGCGAAGGCTACGACGTGGCCAGCGCCAACGACGGCAACGAGGCGCTGGAAAAGATGGCCGCGCGCCGCCCCGACGTGATGGTGAGCGACATCCAGATGGCCGGCATGGACGGGCGCGAACTGTGCCGCACCGTGCGCGCGCGCTATCCCGACGACAGCTTTCCGATCTTCGTGATGACCTCGATGACCGCCTCGGAAGAACGCGCCTGGGTGCGCGAACTGGCGAACGTCGAATTCCTCGAAAAACCGCTCAGCCCGCGCCAGCTGATCGCACGCCTGACCACCTATTTTGCCAACGCGGCCACGCAGGAGAACCCGCATGCATGACGTCCTGAACGACCTCGACTTTTCGCGCCACGCGCGCTGGCTGCGCCGTACCACCGGCCTCGATTACGACTTCGCGGTCTGCGCACCGGACGGCGCGGTGCTCTGGCAACAGCAGGCCGGCAGCGACATCGGCGCCTGGATCGCCGCCGGCATGGCGGCAGGCTTCGCCTGGGCCCAGGACGGCGACGGCATGCAGCGCCACGACCGCGAGGGCGCGACCCTGCTCTACATGGCGATGCAGGGCAAGGCCGGCCTGCTCGGCTACCTGGCGGTACGCGTCGCCACCCCGGACAGTGCTCCCACCGCCTGGGATGCGCTGGCCGAGACCCTGGAAGACATCGGCGCCGGCATCGTCGACGAAGCCGCATCGAAACGCGAGCTCGACTCGATGGCGCTGGAACTGTCCGAGCGCTACGAGGAACTGCACCTGGTCTACGCCATCGACAAGACGGTGCAGCAGCTCGAACCCGGCGCCGATTTGTTCCAGCGCCTATTGGGAAGCTGGGCCGAGCACATGGACGCCGACGTCGCCGCCTTCGTCAAGCCGGGCGAAAACCTGTGCGTGCACGCGACCAATTTGTCGGCGCCGATTCATAACCTCGACCTGGTGCTGGTCGAGATGCGCGGCGACCTGTACCGCTTCACCCATTCGGCGCGCGCCCCGATCGTCATCAACGATGTGAACGACCCGCGCCGCGCCTACATCTTCACCGACCTACCGTTCAAGCTGCTGTGCTGCCCGGTGATCCACGACCGCAGCGTGGTGGCGATTTTGGTGCTGGCGAACCACCTGGCGAAACCCGACTTTTCCAACAGCGACCGCAAGCTCGGCGAACTGCTGGCGAACCAGCTGTCCGGCTTGTCGAAGATGTACGGCATGCTGGCCGAAACCCAGAAGTTCAACGACCAGATGGCGAACGCCCTGATCGAGGCGGTGGAAGCGAAGGACCCGTACACGCGCGGCCACTCCGAGCGCGTGCACTACATCACCATGGAAATCGGCAAGGCGATGAACCTCGGCACGCGCGACACCGACGACTTGTTCTGGGGTTCGCTGCTGCACGACGTCGGCAAGATCGGCATCCCCGATGCGGTGCTGTGCAAGCCCGGCCGCCTGACCGCCGACGAATTCACCTTCATCAAGGTGCACCCCGAGCGCAGCTACGAGATCCTGCGCCACATCGACCGCCTGAAGGGCGCGGTGCCGGGCGCGCGCCACCACCAGGAAAAGTACGACGGCACCGGCTATCCGCATGGCCTGAAGGGCAACGACATTCCTCTACATGCGCGCATCATCGCCGTGGCCGACACCTACGATTCGATCACCAGCTCGCGCGCCTACCGCGCCGGCCGCAGCCACGAGGTGGCGATGGCGGAGATCGCACGCGTGGCCGGCAGCCAGCTCGACCCGGCCATCATCAAGGTGTTCGAGGAAGTCTGCGCGGCCGAACCGGAGTGGATCGCGCGCTTCAACATCGCGCGTGACCTCCCGCAGCAGGCGGCATAAGGCATGAGCGACGCCGTCACCCGCAGCCGCATCGGCTCGATGACCTACCTGGCGCCTGCCATGGCGCTGGTGGCTGCCGACGCCGTCGATGCGGTGGACAATGCGATCAACGAATGCATCGCCCAGCACCAGGTGAGCATCGTGCTCGACCTGGGCAAGGTGGCGCTGCTTTCGGGCCGCGCACTGGAAATGATGACGCGCGCCGCCAATCGCCTGGGTAGCCTGGGCGGCTGGCTGAAGCTGGCCTATCCGAGTCCGCTGCTGCTCGACATCCTGAACGTCACCGGCGTGTCGGAAAAGGTGGCGCTGTACGACGCGCCGCAGGCACAGGCAAAAGCGCCGCGCGGGGCCGGCCAGCCCAAGCTGGGCGACATCCTGGTCGAACGCGGGGTCGTCACCGCGGCCCAGGTGGCGGAAGCGGCGCGCCTGCAGGAACAGACCGGCAAGCGCATGGGCCTGATCATGGTCGAGAAGAAGTGGCTGTCGGAAGCGGCCCTGTTCCAGGCCCTGGCCGAGCAGCTCGATTTGCCCTTCGTGAGCTTGCGCGCCGGCCTGTACGACCCGGTGGCCGTCTCCCTGCTGGAACGCGACGTCGCCAAGCGCCTGAACGTGATCCCGCTGTTCGTGGTCGAGAACACCCTGACCCTGGCCACCGGCGAACCGCAGGCGGTGCACAGCATCGACGAGATCCGCGCCCGCACCGGCTGCCGCATCCGCGTGGCGATGGCGCCGCCGGCGGACATCAACCGCGTGCGCGACGATGCCTACGGCGGCACCATGCCGGATTTCATCCACAGCGAAGCCAACGACCTGGAGCTGGTGGACAGCCAGATCCCGGACGACTACACGCAGATCGACCAGATGGCCGGCGCCAGCCCCGTCATCAACATGGTCAACGCCGTGATCCAGCGCGCCATCCACGACAACGCCAGCGACATCCACATCGAGATCTCGCGCAACAAGTCGCGCATTCGTTTGAGGATCGACGGCATCCTGTACGAGGTCATGTCGCCGCGCGTCGAGCTGCACCCGGCGATCGTCTCGCGCCTGAAGGTGATGGCGCACCTCGACATCGCCGAGCGGCGCCTGCCGCAGGACGGCCGCATCCAGGTCATGACCCAGGGCCGCACGGTCGACCTGCGCTTTTCCTCGCTGCCGGGCATCTACGGCGAAAAAGTGGTGCTGCGCGTGCTGGACAAGAACCAGTCGATCCTCGACGTGGACAAGCTGGGCATGGAGCGCGGCACGGTCGAGACCTTCAAGCGCCTGCTCGGGCGCAGCCACGGGCTGATCCTGGTCACCGGCCCCACCGGCAGCGGCAAGACCACCAGCCTGTATGCGGCGATCAACTACCTCAAGAGCATCGAGAAGAACATCGTCACGATCGAGGACCCGGTCGAGTACCAGCTGGACATCATCAACCAGAACCAGGTGAACGATGCGATCGGGCTGACCTTCCCGAAGATCCTGAAGCACGTGCTGCGCCAGGACCCGGACATCATCATGGTCGGCGAGATCCGCGACCGCCAGACCGCCGAGATCGCGGTGCAGGCGGCGCTGACCGGGCACCTGGTGCTGACCACCCTGCACACCAACGACACCCTGGGTGCGGTGGCGCGCCTGGTCGAGATGGGGGTCGAGCCCTACCTGCTGTCGTCGGCGCTGATCGGCGTGATGGCGCAGCGCCTGGTGCGCCGCATCTGCCCGGCCTGCAAGACCGGCTACCTGGTGCCGCCCGGCGCGGCGCTGGCCTATGGCTGGAAGGGAGACGGCAACCTCAAGCTGCAAAAAGGGCGCGGCTGCCCGTCGTGCTACGACTCGGGCTACAAGGGCCGCCTGGGCATCTACGAACTGCTGGAAGTGGGTGCCGACCTGCAGCGCATGATCGTGGCGAATGCCAGCAAGGATGCGCTGGTCCAGCACGTGAACGGCAAGGGCCACCGCGATCTGTACGCCGACGGCATGGAGCGCGCCTTTGGCGGCGACACCACGCCCGAGGAAATCGCGCGCGTCGTGCATTCGCTGTAAAGGGAAGAGGACATGGCCATCGAATGGGATGAGGTGTCGTCGGCGCCTCCGGCGCAGGCAGGAACAACGATTGCGACGACAAAGGCGCCGCACAAGCGCCCGGGGTTCAGCCTGGCGCGCGAGGCCCGCATCGGCAGCGCCGACCGCATGCTGTTCACCGAACGCCTGGTGCTGCTGCTGGAAACCGGGGTCGCCCTGCACGACGCCTTGCGCGTGCTGCACGAGCAGACCGACAAGCCGCGCCTGAAGACCATCATCGGCCAGGTGGCGGACGACATCGTCGGCGGCCAGCGCTTTTCCGAGGCGCTGGCGAAGCACCCCGACCTGTTCCCGCCGACCTACATCAACCTGATCGGCGCCAGCGAGGCGGGCGGCTTCCTGCCCGAGGTGCTCGAGCAGCTGGTCGACATGGACGAAAAGCAGGAAAGGCTGCGAAGCACGATCGTCTCGGCGCTGTCGTATCCCGGTTTCCTGATCGTGTTTTCGATACTTGTGGTTGTTTTTATCCTGATGGTGGTGTTCCCGAAATTCTCGGTGATGTTCGCCTCGATCTACAGCGAACTGCCCTTCACGACCAAGATCTTCATTGCCGCCAGCGAGTTCCTGGTCAAGTACGGCCTGGTCTTCGGCGTGGCCGTGCTGGGCCTGGCCGGGCTCATGCTGGCCAGCCTGCGCCGTCCCGAAGGGCGTGCCTGGCTGGACCGCGCCAAGCTGCGCCTGCCGTATATAAAAGACATCTTCACCAAGATCTACCTGGTGCGCCTGATGCGGGTGATGGGCATTTCACTCGAGCGCGGCGTGACCGTCCTCGACACGCTCGGCGCCTGCCGCAACGTGATCCCGAACGCCGAGTTCCAGCGCTTCCTGGGCGAACTCGAGGTGCAGGTGACCGAAGGGCGGGGCATCGCCGCCGGCTTTCGCGACAGCCTCTTGATCCCGGTCAGCGTGAAGCAGATGATCGACACCGGCGAGGCCACCGGTTCGCTGGGCAAGGTGATGGGGCGGGTCGCCGACTTCTACGAACGCGACCTGACGCGCCAGCTGAACCGCATGGCCAAGATGGCCGAACCGGTGATGCTGATGGTGATGGGGGTGCTGGTCGGGACGATTGTGACGTCGATTATTCTGCCTATTTTCAAAATGTCACGCGCAGTACACTAAAAAGCAACAATCGGTCAAAGTTAATGCGCGGTGGCAATTAAAATGCCCGCCGTTCATGTTACTCTTCGTTGCCACATGTTAAGAATTTGCCGTAAAGCAAACCTAACTTAACCCATTCACTTATCAAGATGACCACTACTTTCCGCCACTACGCCGCCAAAGGCTTCACGCTCATCGAGCTCCTGATCGTCGTGATCATCATCGCCATCCTGGCGGCGATTGCGATTCCGCAGTTTTCGAATACCTCGGGCGATGCCCAGGAATCGGCGCTCCAGGCCAACCTGGGCACAATGCGCTCGGCAATCGAGCTCTACCGAGTGCAGCACCGCAATGCCTTGCCGGGCGTGGCAGTAGCCGCTGCCACCGCAGAGGAAACCGCCGCCTGCACGGGCGCCGGTGGCGCGATCGTCGTTCCCGCCGCAGGCGCGGAGACGTTTACCTCTCACATGACTGGCTTCACGAACGCAAACGGCACAGTGTGCTCGGTCGCCACGCCGAACGGTATCTTCAGCATGGGCCCTTACCTGCGCGCGATTCCGGGTGACGGTATCACCACCCCGGCCAACAGTACCGTGGTGATGGTGGCGGCCGCCGGCAATGGCGCCGCGCCGGCGCCTGCCGCAGCCACCGGTGGCTGGCAATACGACCCGCGCAATGGCAACATCCGCGTCAACAGCAACGCGAATGGCCGCCGCGGCGTTCCACTCTTCCAGTACTAAAGACCCATCCCCGTGAAGCTTGCACTGAGCGCTCTTCGGGGCCAGGCGGGCTTCACGCTGGCCGAGATGGTGACCGTCGTCGCCGTCGTCGCAGTCGCCGCCGCGATTGCCGTTCCCAAGGCCGATCCCCAGGCGGCCCTCGCCGCCGACGCGGCCGCGGGCGATATCGCCCAGGCCCTGCGCTTTGCCCAGCGCGAAGCGATCCGTACCGGCGTCTATCACACCATCAGCATCGATGCCGCCAGCCAGGTATTGCGCATCCAGCGGCCTGCGCCTTCCGGTAGTGGCACCATCACCGCTACCCATCCTGTCGATAAACAGGATTACCAGTTCAATTTCGCCAACGCCGGCATGCCAGGAGCGACGATCGTCAGTTCGGTCTTCCGCTACCAGAGCAATGCGGTGACGAACGGTACGATCTTCGGCCCGGACGGCGTGCCGGTCGACGTCGCCCCGTCCAAGATATGGGGCCTGCCGATCGGCAGCGTGCTGGGCACGAAAGAAATCTCGCCGCTGAAGGAAGAGGCCAGGATCACGCTTCGCTACGGCGGTGTGGAACGCGTCGTGCGCGTGGCGCCGGTCACCGGACGGGTGAGCCTGTGACGGGCCACGTGCATCAGCGCGGCTTCTCGTTCGTGGAAGTCATGGTCGCCGTGCTGCTGCTGGCGATCTGCGCCGTGCCGATGATGGACGCGGTCAGGAACGGCCTGTCGGTATCGGCCGCCGGCGTCGACAAGGCACGCGAACTGCGCTGCATGAAGAACACGATGGAGGCGGTGCTGGCCGAGCCCTACCAGGCGCTGTGGCTGGCGGCCTCGAACGACAATGCGGCCAGCTACGTGCTGCCGGAAGACTCCTCCTGCGCCGGCATCGCGCGCCGGCTTGTCATTTCGCTGTGCGAGCAGTCCGGCGCCACCACGGTCTTCCTCACCTCGGGCACGGCCCAGAACCGGCGCGAGGCGGCCATGCTCCACATCGCCCTGACGTCCGACAAGGGATACTCCTTCACCACCATGGTGGCGCGATGAATTCACGCCCTGCCATCCGCCTCCGTCACCACGGCCTTAGCCTGACCGAGCTGCTGCTCGGGCTGGCCATCGGCGCGCTGCTGCTGGCGCCGCTGCCGTCGCTGCTGCAAAGCGCCGGCGCCAGCGCGCGCGTCGCCGCAGACCAGGTGGCGCTCGAGCGCGAAGCCGATTTCGCCCTCGAGCGGATCGCCGCGCGCATCCGCGCAACCGCTCCCGCGGCCGGCCTGACCGACAAGCCGAGCAGCGAATGGTTCAAGCCCGTCGTCTATAGCGTCGCCGAGGGCGTGCTGGTCGAGCAGGAGGGCAAGGACAGCTACGTGCTGGCCGAATCCGTGACCGGCTTCGCCATGAGCGTCTCCAGCAGCGAAGCCGGCCTGCCGCTGATCAAGGTCAGCCTCGGCCTGGCGCGCGAGGGCGGCGCCTCGACCACCGCCGTTGCCGCCGTGCGCCTGGGGTCGGCCCTGTGAGCGCCGGCGTGACGAGCCAGCGCGGCATCCTGCTGCTGCCGGTGGCGCTGACCCTGGCCGTGGTCGGGCTGCTCGCCTATACGATGACGCGCGAGGGCAGCATGAACGTGTCCGCCGTCGACGCCCAATACGACATCGAGGTGGCGCGCTACCTGGCCGCCAGCGGCGTGCAGGTGGCCAAGTGGCGCGGTTCGCTGGACGACTGCGACGACGACGAAGCCGCCTACCGCACCCTCAAGCTGCCCGGCGGCAGCGTCACCGTCGACAGCGCCAGGAAAGACAAGGGCATGCTCGACGTCAGCCTGACCGCCACCACCGAGCGCAAATCGGTGGTGGCGCTGACGCGCAAGGTACAGATGATCGACCTGGACGACCCGAAGTCCGCCACCATCATCGGCGCCGGCGACGCCGACACCACGATCGTCAAGGGCGGCACGGCCAACCTGGCCGCTGCCGACACCCTCATCGCCACCGAGGGCAGTTCGCATCCGCTGCTCCTGTTCAAGCTCACGCCGGAACTCGACCGCGCCTCGATCATCCAGGCCGACCTGAAGGTCACCAAGAAGTCGGGCAACTCCAACCAGCCGGGCCGACTGCTGTCGGTGCACCGCATCACGCGCGAGTGGACCAAGAACGCCACCTGGACCAGTCCGCGCGGCGACGCCACACCCTGGACCACCGCCGGCGGCGACTACGTCGAGACGCCCGCCGCCAGCGTGGTCATCGACCCGGGCAGCGGCGCCTACAACGGCGCCTATACCCTGCGCATCGACACGCTGGCCCAAGTCTGGGCCGGCAGCCCGGCGTCGAACTACGGCCTGCTGCTCAAGCCGACCAGCCTGGCGAACGTTTCCTTCATCAGCTTCAACGGCGGGAGCAAACCCGAGCTGTCCCTGCGCTATTACAAGCGCTGTACCTGATCCACACAGGCCATGAATACACCTGCCTTCAACCCAGCCGGCAACGTCGCCAGCGCCTGGTCCTGCCTCGATTTCGGGGCGCCGGAGCTGCGCGCCTATGCCGCTCCCGTCATCACCCGCGAAACCCGGCGCGGCGTGGCCCTGCTCAGCCTGGTCGCCCTGCTGTTCCTGGGCCTGGCGGCCGCCATGTCGGCCGCCTTCGACCTCGGCACCCTGCACACCTACACCTATTCGCTGCTGAGCGTGCTGGCGCTGCACATCTACCTGTCGAGCGCGAAGGTCGAGCAGCTGCGCGCCCTGTACCTGCTGGCGACGCTGCTGCTGGTGGTCTGCGGCTCCTCGCTGGTGCTGCTGGCGCAGCGCTCGGGCCAGCTGCACGCGATGCTGCTGCTGAGCGTGGCGGTGCTGATCATGCTGGTGCCGGTCGTGCCCTGGGGCCTGCGCGAAGCGGCGCTCACCACCGGCGCCATCTACCTGATGTTCACGGCCTCGACCTACCTGGGCCGCTACCGCTTCGCCGCGCTCGACCTGTGGGTGCTGCAATGCCTGATGCTGGTGGCCGCCGTGATCTCGCTGGCGCTGGTGGCGCGCGCCCTGCGCCTGCGCAAGCACGACCTGGCGCTGCGCTTCCACCTGGAACAGGCCCAGCGCGAGCTGCTCGATCTCGCCAACCGCGACCATCTCACCGGCGCCTGGAACCGCCGCCACATCGAGCGCGACTTCGACAACGCCGTTGCGCGCCACCATGCCATGGCAAGCGCCAGCTGGTTCGCCCTGTTCGACATCGACCGCTTCAAGGCCATCAACGATACCTGGGGCCACGGCTGCGGCGACGAGGTGCTGCGCGCGGTGCAGGCCGCCTTTGCCGACCTGGACGGCGAAACCGAATACCTGGCGCGCCTGGGCGGCGACGAATTCGCGCTGCTGATGTGCGGCCCCGAGGCCCCGGCGCGCATCGAGCGCGCGCTGGCGGGCATGCCGGCCGTGCCGGGCGGCGTGCGGCCGACCGTCAGCCTGGGCCTGGTACGCCTGTCGGCCCGCGACGTCGGCTTCGACACGGCCTACAGGCTGGCCGACGAACTGCTGTACGGGGTCAAGCAGGATGGCGGCAATGCCATCCGCAGCCGCGCCGCCCGCCACGGGGAGGCCTGCGCATGAGGGCCTGGCTGGCATCACTCAAAGAACGCGGCGCCGCGGCGCCGGCGCCGATCGGCCTCGATTTCGCGGCCCAGCGCCTGAACCTGCTGCAGGCCATCCATGCGGAAGAAGGGCCGTCCGTGCGCGCGGCCGTCTCGCTGCCGTATCCGGTCGAGCGCGCGCAGCTGCTGGCCGACGCGCCGCGCCTGAAGCGCTTCGTGCGCGACGCCCTGCATGCCGCGCCGTTTGCCGGCCGGCGCGTGGTGTCGGTGCTGGCGCCGAGCGAAGTGCGGATCCTGCCGCTGACCGTGCACGTGCAGAACGGGCAGAACGAAGGGCAGGCGGTGGCCAAGGCGGTACGCGAGCAGCTCGGCGCGGCCGCCGCCGAATCCGTGGTCGATTATTACCAGGTGCGCAGCGTCGAGGCCTCGGGTTCCGAACGGCAGGTGCTGGCGGCGGTGGCCGCGACGACGAACGTGCTGGCCTACCTGGAGACCCTGCGCGGCGCCGGCCTGGAACCGGTGGCGCTCGACATCGGCCCGGCCGCGATCGCGCGCCTGCTGGCGGCGATGCAGGAAGACTTCGACCAGTCGGTCCTGCTGATCAACTTCGGCGCCAGCAAGAGCTATCTTACCGTGATCTGGGGCCGGCGCCTGATGCTCGACCGCGAGATCGAGTTCGGCGAACAGCAGCTGGTCGAGCGCCTGTCGCGCGCGCTGGGGCTGGATACCGAGGTGGCGCTGGCGCTGCTGCGCGAGCACGGCATCGGCACCCCGGCCGGCGCGCTGGTGGGAGCCGCCCCGGGTTCCGGCACCCAGCCCGACATCGGCCGCACCGTACGCGAGATCCTGTACCAGGAATTCGCGGCCCTGGCCGAGGAGCTGGTACGCACCCAGGTGTACGTTGCTTCGCGCACGCGCGGCAGCAGCATCAGCCGCGTCTACCTGAACGGCAGCGTGGCGCGCTACCGCCACATCGGCGAGCGGGTCGGGGAGCTGGTGCGCCTGCCGGTCGAGCTGCTCGATCCGTTCAAGGCCTTCCGCGGCGCAGCCCCCGGCGCGGCGGTGGGCGACGCCCATGCCATCGCGCTGGCGGCCGGCCTGGCACTGCGGGGAGGCGCCCGTGGCTGACATCGACATGATCCCGCGCAGCTACCGCGAAGGCCTGCGCGTGCGCCGCACCGTCGCCGTCTACGGCACGGCGCTGGCGGCATTGCTGGTGCTGGGCGGCGGCGCCGGCGCCTTCCTGCACTGGCGCCTGGCGGTGGAAATGCCGCGCCTGGAGCAGACGCGCGCGGCCTCGGCCCAGGCTGCCGCCATGCGCACCCAGCTCGCGAATGCGCAGGCACGCAAGGACGCGCTGGCCGGCGACCTGGATGCGCTGGCCGGCCTGCGCGGCAGCGGCGAAGTGACGGCGCTGGCCAGGGTGCTGGACCACGCCTTGAACGAGCGCGTCTGGCTGGCCAGCCTGCGCCTGGCGCGCACCCAGGAAGCGCTGCAGGCAACGCCTTCGCCGCTGCCGCCTGGCACGGTGCAGGCACGCGCGGCGCAGGCCGGCGCCATGCAGGCGATGCGCCTCGGCACCCAGGTCGAACTCACCGGCGGCGCGCTCGACGACGCCGCGATGACGGCCTTCCTCGCGGCCCTGGCCGCCGATCCGGCGCTGTCCGACGTGCGCTTCCTGAACAGCAGCACGGCCGCGGAGGAAGACGGCGGCACCGTCGGCTTCAGCGCGTCCGCTTCGCTCGTCAAACGCCAGGAGGCGCCATGAATTCCGACTGGATCCGCAAGGCCGCCGCGCTGCCGGCGCGCCAGCTGCACCTGGTCGGCTCCGGCCTGCTGCTGGTCGTCGGCGCCGCGCTCTGGTTCTATGCGCTGCGCGCGCCGCTGACGGCCTTGCGCGCGGTACGCGCCGAACAGGCGCAGCTCGGGCAGGCGGCGGGCGACCCGCAGCTGCTCGCGGCCCAGCTGGCGGCGCTCGATGCCGACAGCCGGCAACTGGCGCAGCGGCTGGGCGCCGCGCCAGGCCAGCCATCGGCGCAATCTCCGGCGCAAATTCCGGCACAAACGGCGGCGCAGGCCCAGGTGCGCCTGGTTGGCAGCCTCGGCGCGCTGGCGCGCGAGCAGGGCGTGACCGTGCACGGCGTCGCGCCGGCGCCCGACGAGATGGCGCTGTCCTTTGTCCGCCTCGGCTTCGATGTCGATGCCAGCGGTCCGTATGCCGCGCTGCTGGCCTGGATGGACGCGATCGAGCGCGCGCAGCCCAACCTGTCGATCGCCGGCTTCGACATGCGCCCCGGCACGGCGCCCGGCCAGGTGGCCGTGAAAGTCCGCATCGCGGCTTACCAGACCCAGGAGAACGCGCCATGAAACACATCGTCTTCGCCGGCGCCTGCCTGGCGCTGCTGCCTGCCGCGCACGCCCAGCCGCTGCGCGACCCCTTCGCGCGTCCGGCCCTGCCGGCACCCGCGCCGGCCGCCGCCGGGCCGGAGGAAGCGGCCACGCAGGCAGCGCCGCCGCCGCCGCCGCCCCAGCTGCGCGCCGTCATGGTCACGCCCGGCCGCGCGCTGGCAAACATCAACGGCCAGATCCTCGCCAGCGGCGAGTGGTTCGGCGACTATCAACTGATCAAGGTGGAGGAACGCGGCGTCACGCTGAAAAAGCGTGGCGTGACCAGCGTCCTGCTGCTGGACGAGAGCCGCAAATGAAGCACATCACACGAACCGGCATGGCCGCGCTGCTGGGCGCCGTCGCCCTGGCGGCCAGCGCAGCGCCGCAATACACCGCGCATGGACCGGCCGCCGGCCAGCCGGCCACCGCGGTCTCGTCGACCGTGGCGCCGCTGGGCGCGCCGACCTCCTTCGTGTTCCGCGACACCCCGATCGCCGAACTGTTCGAGATGATCGCGCGCCACGAGCGCGTCAACATCATGCTCGGCAAGGGCGTCACCGGCAACGTTGCCGTCAGCCTGTACGACATGACCCCGCGCCAGGCGATCTTCGCGATCGCCGAGGCCGGCGGCTACCAGGTGCTGACGCGCGAGAACGGCTACATGATCGTCAACCCGGCCGACGGCGCCGCTGCCGGCACGCCGGTATCGGCCAACATGGAAGTGCGCGCGCTGAAGGTGCTGTATTCGGAACCGCAGCTGGTGGCCGACATCCTGTCCAAGCACGTCGGCCGCGGCGGCAAGGTGACGGTGCTGCCGTCGCGCCGCACGCTGGTGGTGGAAGACACGCCCGAGGGCATGGCGCGCATCGTGGCCCTGCTGCGCGAGATCGACACCCAGCCGCAGCAGATCATGATCGAGGCGAAGATCCTCGAGATCACGCTCGACGAGAACGAGAACTTCGGCATCGAGTGGAACAAGGTCTTCAGCGGCGACGGCGTCAACCGCATCGGCACCAGCCGCCTGGTCGAGCGCACCACGCCGGGCCTGGTGTTCAACTTCGTGAACAACAATGTCGACCTGTTCCTGAATGCGCTGAACAACAAGGGCAGGGTGCGCACCCTGGCCACGCCCAAGCTGCTGACGCTGGAAAACCAGGAAGCGACGACGAACATCGGCGACAAGCTGGGCTACCGCGTGACCACCACCATCAACAACGTCACCAGCGAAACCATCGAGTTCCTCGAGACCGGCGTGATCCTGCGCGTGACGCCGTCGGTCGACGCCGACGGCCGCATCGCCCTGCGCGTGCGGCCGGAAGTGAGCTCGGGCACCCTGCTGGGCGGCATTCCGTCGAAGAAGACCACCGAGGTGAATACCCAGCTGGTGGCGGAGAACGGGCAAGCCATCCTGATCGGCGGCCTGATCAAGGCGACCGCCGGCCAGCGCCGCGTCGGCGTGCCGCTGCTGGGCGACGTGCCGGTGGTCGGCAAGCTGTTCTCGAACAACGAGATGACCGGCAACTCGACCGAGACCATCGTCCTGATCACCCCGCGCATCGTGCCGACCCGGCCAAGCGGCGCCGACATGCAGGAAATCGAGCGGGTCGAGCGCAACGCGGGGGAAATCAAGGACGCCTTCAAGGGGCCGGCGAAGCTGCATTGAAGGAAGTACGCGGATGCCATTCTAGGGCTGGGGTAGCATCCTTCAACGACCGCTTCCTCGGCTTCATCCCCCGCAACGGCAACTACGGCTATGTCAGCGCCGGCTGGGACTACAACAGCCGCACCGGCATCGGCATCCTGAGCCTGGGCCGGGGCGCGCTCGAATCCGAGCGCGGCGTCGGCATCGCTGGCCCTGCTCGGCCTGGGCCTGCTGGGTGCGGGCGCGCCGCGCCGCCGCAAGCAGAAGTAATCAAGCGGTCCACCATGAAAAATGGCCTCGGAAGAGGCCATTTTCGTACAAGGTCGGACATGCATTGGTGGGTTCTCGACCCCACCATCTCGTCAGGCGGCCGCCACGCCCGCGTTGTGCGCCTGCTGGTCGGCGTGGTACGACGAGCGCACCATCGCGCCCACGGCCGCATGCACGAAGCCCATCTCGTAGGCCGCTTCCTCGAACTTCTTGAACTGGTCCGGGTGCACGTAGCGACGCACCGGCAGGTGCGAGTTCGACGGCGCCAGGTACTGGCCGATGGTCAGCATGTCGATGTCGTGCGCGCGCATGTCGCGCATGACTTGCAGGATCTCTTCGTCGGTCTCGCCCAGGCCGACCATGATGCCCGACTTGGTGACCGCGTTCGGATACATCTTTTTAAAGTCGCGCAGCAGGGTCAGCGAGTGCTGGTAGTCGGCGCCCGGGCGCGCTTCCTTGTACAGGCGCGGCACGGTTTCCAGGTTGTGGTTCATCACGTCCGGCAAGCCGTCGGCAAAGATGTTCAGCGCCTTTTCCAGGCGGCCGCGGAAGTCCGGCACCAGCACTTCGATCTTGGTGTTCGGCGACAAGGCGCGGGTCTTGGTGATGCACTCGACGAAGTGGCCGGCGCCGCCATCGCGCAGGTCGTCGCGGTCGACCGAGGTGATCACGACATAGCTCAGGCGCAGGTCGGCGATGGTCTTGGCCAGGTTGCCCGGCTCGTTCACATCCAATGGATCGGGGCGGCCGTGGCCGACGTCGCAGAACGGGCAGCGGC
>Ga0308166_1000835_pt1 | contig 36920 bp, 44 predicted proteins | sample PhyCR2_2_FD_202137 | JGI IMG/M metagenome (GOLD analysis project Ga0308166, IMG submission 202137) | Phyllosphere microbial communities from UC Gill Tract Community Farm, Albany, California, United States - DLSLCC.R2 | ecosystem: Host-associated > Plants > Phyllosphere > Unclassified | place...
CGAAGGTCTTCACGAGGCGCTTTGCTTCGAGGACCGGCACCCCGGTGGGTGTCGGTGCAGGGGAGAGGGCTTCAGCTGCAGTGGTCACTTGCGTACCTTTCGAATCCACTGGTCGATGGCGACCGCGACTATGACGAGGATGCCGATGGCGAGGGTCTGGTAGAGACCGTCGACTCCGGCGAGGAAGAGGCCGTTGCGGAAGACTCCGACGATGACCGCTCCCAGCAGGGTGCCCCAGATGATCCCGCGACCACCGAAGAGCGAGGTGCCGCCGATCACGACGGCGGTGATGGAGTCGAGGTTCAGGTCGGCGCCCGCGTTGGGGCTGGCCGCGCCGGAACGTCCGATCTGGATCCAGGCGGCGACCGCGAGGATGGCACCGGCAGCGATGTAGACGCTGAACAGCACCTTCTTGGTCGAGATGCCCGCGAGTCGTGCGGCGTCTTCATCGTCGCCGACGGCGTAGACATGACGCCCCCACGCGGTCCGGCCGAGGATGTAGGCGACGAGAGCGTAGAGCGCGAGCATGATGAGGACGCCGACGGTCAGCCGCACATCGCCGAGTGGGAGCGAGGTCGCGGTCCAGGTGAGCAGCTCGGGCATGTCGGACTTGCGGATCGTCTGGCCGCCGCTGTACAGCAGGGTCAAGGCGATGAAGACGTTGAACGTGCCGAGCGTCGCGATGAACGGGGGCAGCTTGACCCGAGTCACGAGCAGTCCGTTCAGCGCCCCGGCGGCCAGTGCGGCCAGCAAGCCGGCGAGCAGCGCGACAGGAGCGGGGAGCCCGTTGTTGGCCGCGGTCTGCGCCATCACCATGGACGTGCCGATCATCAGTGCGCCGACCGAGAGGTCGATACCGGCGGTGAGGATGATCAGGGTCTGCGCGATCGCGACGGTTCCGACCACCGACACCTGATCGAGCACGAGCGACAGGTTCGCGGCCGCGAAGAAGCGCGGGTTGATGGCGCCGAAGACGATGACCGCGACGACGAGCACCACGGCAGGGCTGATGGCAGGGTATCGGTGCAGGATGCCGCGGAGGCGATCGACCGGGGTGCGGTGGTCGAGGAACTCCGCCGCGAGATCCAGAGAGGATGTGGGGGCTGTATGCGTCACGATGTCATTTCCCATGTTTGTTCCGGAGGCGCCGCGGGCAGGATGCTGCCCGCGGCGGCCACTGGCTGATTACTCGCCGCCCCAGCAGATGCCGGAGGCTTCGGCGGTGTCGATCGACTCGACGCCGTCGACGGGCTGATCGGTCACGAGCTCGACGCCCGTGTTGAAGAAGTCCAGGCCCTCGGAGTTCTCGGGCTTGGTCCCGTCGGTAACGAGGTCGACGATGGCCTGCACGCCGAGCTCGGCCATCTTCACCGGGTACTGCTGGCTCGTCGCGTCGATGATCCCGTCCTCGACCTGGCCGACACCGGCGCAGCCGCCGTCGACCGAGACGATGAGGACGTCGTCCTTGTCCTTTCCAGCCGCCTCCAGCGCCTGGTACGCGCCGTACGCTGCAGGCTCGTTGATCGTGTAGACCACGTTGATGTCGGGGTTCTTGGCGAGCAGGTTCTCCATCGCGGTGCGTCCGCCGTCCTCGGCGCCCTGCGACGCCTCGTTGCCGACGATCGTGTAGTCGCCTCCGACGCCGCCGGAGTACGAGCCCTCGGACTCCTCGTCGCCGTTGACCTGGTCGTCGCCGAGCTCGACGCCGAGACCGTCGAGGAAGCCCTGGTCGCGGTTGTAGTCGACGCTCACGGCCTTGTCGTCGAACAGATCGATCATTCCGATGACCGCCTCCTCGCCGTCGAGCTTCGCCGCGGTCCACTGGCCGACGTACTGGCCGGCGAGGAAGTTGTCGGTCGCGAAGGTGATGTCGACGGCGTCAGCGGGGTCGGGTGCGGTGTCGAGGGCGATGACGAAGATGCCGGCATCGCGGGCCTTCTCGATCGCGTCGAGCACGGCGGGTCCGTTGGGTGTGATCAGGATGCCCTTGTCGCCCTTGGAGATGGCGGCCTCGATGGCCTGGATCTGCGTGTCCTCGTCGCCGTCCTCCTTGCCGGCAGCGAGGGTGAGGGTGACACCGTCCTTCTCGGCGGCGGCCTTGGCGCCGTCCTGCATGGCGACGAAGAACGGGTTGGAGTTCGTCTTCACGATGAGCGACACGCCGATCGTGTCATCCGTCGAGCCGCCGCCCGAGCCCGTGGCTCCGGAACATCCGGTCAGCGTCAGCGCCAGACCGGCGGACACCGAGACCGCGGCGAGAAGCGCGCGGCTGAATCGTGGGGTGAGCTTCTTCATTGAGTTCCTTTCGGCCGTCGTCGCCCGGTTGACAACGATGTCAAAAGGTAGTTCTAGTCGATCGCTGAAGTAGAGTCAAGTCACCCTCGACGAAAAGAGATCCAAGCGTGACAACGATGTCGACCCCGGCTGCACAACGACCTCGGGCGACGATGAAGCACGTCGCCGCACTCGCGGGCGTCGGAGTGAAGACCGTGTCGCGTGTCATCAACGACGAGCCCAACGTGACGCCGGCGACCGCCGAACGGGTGTGGAACGCGGTTCGCGAACTCGACTACCAGCTCGATCTGCAGGCGGGCAGCCTCCGCCGCGCAGACGGGCGGACCCGCACTCTCGGGCTGCTCGTCGGCAGCGTGGACAACCCGTTCGCCGGCGCCATCCACCGTGCGGTCGAAGACATCGCTGCGGCGAGGGGAGTCGCCGTCTTCGCCTCGAGCATGGATGACGATGCGGGGCGGGAATCCGACGCGGTACGGGCCTTCCTGCAGCGTCGCGTCGATGGTCTGATCCTGACCACTGCCAGCGATCATCCCGAGTATCTGTCGCTCCTGCGCGATCGGGGCCTGCCCGTCGTCTATGTCGACCGCGAGCCGATGGAGTCAGGCGTCGACACCGTCGCGAGCGACAACCGGGCCGGAGCGGCCGCGGGCACCGCCCACCTCATCGCGCACGGGCACCGACGCATCGCACTGCTCACCGACCGTCTCGACCTCGTGACGGCTCGGGAGCGTCGTCTCGGCTACCTCGACGCGCTTGCGCAGGCAGGCATCCCCGTGTCCGAGGAGCTGATCGTCACGGGCTTGCACGACGCGAAGGATGCCGCGGCGGCCCTCCGCCGGCTCCTCTCCTCGAACGAGCCGCCCACCGCCGTGTTCAGCGCTCAGAACCTCATCACCATCGGTGCGCTGCATGCCCTCCGCGACGCCGGCCGCTCGCATTCGGTGGCCCTCGTCGGCTTCGATGACGTCGCCCTCGCAGACCTCCTGGATCCCGGTGTCACCGTGGTCGCGCAGGACCCTCAGCAGATCGGTGCGCGTGCGGCGGATCGCGTGTTCGCACGCCTCGAAGGAGTGGACGATACGCCCAGCAGGATCGTCGTGCCGGTCAGGCTCATCACTCGTGGCAGCGGGGAGATCGAGCCACCCGAGGGCTCCTGATCGCATCTGCCAGTCGTCCCACGTGGGGGAGTTGGAGGTCGCGGCGTGCGGCTATCGCTGCCTGCGGATCTCACGACTCGGCGGCGGCCGGGTCGTCTTCGGCGCGTCCAAGGCGGCCGTCAAGCTCCTCACCGAAGCGCTCTACGCCCACCATGGTTCGCCTGTCGCGCCTCAACCCGAAGTTCGCGACGACCATGATCGCCACGCAGATGGGTGATCTTCTTTCCTGACCAGACCGTAGAGACGGTGTCGGCCAGAGCCGACGGCAACGTCGCGCAGCTCGTCGCCGACTACCGGTCGAACGAGAACGGCATCCCGCGCGGGACGGCTCGCCATGGACGCGGGGGAGTGGCGAAGTATCCGCGGGACGACGGTACGAACAGCAGCAGGGGAATCGCAGAGAGGGCCGTGATCGCACTCAGTATCGTGAAGGCCACGCGCAGCGTCACCGGCATCCAGTCGGTGTCCTCCTCGACGGTCGTCATGACTCCAGTATCGTCGGCTCGAGCGTGCGGGCAGCCTTGAGGCGCGACGCTCAGACCAGAGTCTCGACGGTCATCACCTCGGTTCGAGCAACGGCGAGGCGATGAGCGTCGGCGAGGGCGAGGCGTTCCGGGTCGGTCATGTACGCCTGGAGGGCGATGTCGTCGGGCATGTGGATGACCTGGACCTCCAGCGGTCCATCACCGCTGCCGAGACGGCGCACGCGACTCACCACGCGGCCCCCGTGTGTCGGGACGAGCTCGAGCACGGCGTCTTCGTACTCGGTGAGGGCACGCTCGTGACCGTCGTTCGCCCAGAGCAGCACACACAGCTGAAGAGTCATGCATGCACGCTATCGCTCGTCGGCGTCAGCGCACGGCATCGGCATCAGTGCACGGCATCTGGACGCAGAATCGCTTGACAATCAAAACTGAGTACGCTCATAATAAAGTGCACTCGTTCTTTAGTGTGCGGACCAGGGAGAACTCGCGGTCCGATTCCTCACCGACGATGAGAAGGCCGGGCCCGCGTGAGGGGCGACGCGCCGACGCAGCAGACCCCCACACGAAGGAGCAAGATCCATGAGAGCGTTCGTCCTCTCGAAGTACAAGACCGCTATGCACGAAGCGGACATGCCGGAGCCGATCGTCGGCGACCACGACGTTCTCGTGCGCATCCAGGCCGCGGGCCTGAACCAGCTCGACGAGAAGATCCGCATCGGCGAGTTCACGGCGATCCTCCCCTACAAGCTCCCGATCATCCTCGGTCATGACGTCGCCGGCACCGTGATCCGGGTCGGCGCGAGGGTGAGTCGGTTCGCGGCCGGGGACGAGGTCTTCGCCCGGCCGCGCGACCACCGGATCGGCACGTTCGCGGAGCGGATCGCGATCGACGAGAACGACGTGGCCCTCAAGCCCACGACGATCGCGATGGGCGAGGCCGCCTCGCTGCCTCTCGTGACGCTCACGGCCTGGCAGGCCCTCGTCGAACAGGGAGATGTCCGCGCAGGTCAGAAGGTGCTGATCCATGCCGGGGCGGGCGGACTCGGCTCCGTGGCGATCCAGCTCGCCGCGCATCTCGGTGCGGAGGTCGCGACGACGGTGAGCGGACCGAACGCCGAGTTCGCTCGACTGCTCGGCACCCACCGGGTGATCGACTACCGCACGGAAGATTTCGAGGAGCTGCTCGATGGCTACGACTTCGTGCTCGACAGCCTCGGCGGCGAGAACCTTGAGAAGTCGTTGCGTGTTCTGCGGCCAGGGGGCATGGCGATCGGCGTCTCCGGACCTCCGACGCCGGCGTACGCACGGGAGGCCCGTCTCAACCCCGTCGTGCGTCTTGCGATCGCGGCTCTGAGCCGCAGGATCCGTGCGCAGGCGAAGCGTCTCGGCGTCGACTACCGATTCCTGTGGATGCGGGCGAGCGGCGATCAGCTTCGTGAGATCGCGGCACTGGTGGACGCCGGCAGCATCCGACCGATCGTCGGGCGGGTGTTCCCGTTCGACGAGGCCGTATCGGCGCTCGACTCGCTGGCGAAGGGTGGCGTCCGCGGCAAGGTCGTGATCAGCCACCCCTGAGTGCATGCGAGAAGGCGCCGTGGTCGACGGGATCGAGCACGGCGCCTTCTGCGCGTCCGCTACTGGGAGGCCCGAGCCAACTGAGGGTACAGCGCCTCGAGCGGAGCGCTCAACGCAGCCTTGAGCTGCACGGAGGTGTCGTCGGCGAGCACTTCGTACTCGCCGGCTTCGGTCGCATCCAGGACCTTCGCCACGAGCAGAGCGGGGTCGAGCTTCGGGTCGGTGACGTCGGCTGCCATCGCCGTGTCCACGTATCCGACGTGCACGCCGACGACATGCACGCCGGCGGGGGCGAGCTCGATGCGCAGCGAGTTGGTCGCTGACCAGAGCGCGGCCTTCGTCGCACTGTAGATGCCGGCGACGGCATACCAGCTGAGTGCCGAGTGGATGTCGATGAGCGCCGAGTCGGTGCTCTCCGAGAGGATCGGCGCGAAGGCGCGGGCGAGGAACAGCGGGCCGAGGAAGTTGGTCTCGACGTTGGCACGGATCTCGTCATCGCTGTGTGAGAGGATCCCGGGGCTCGAGGGTGACGCGCCGGCGTTGTTGATGAGCACGGTGACGTCGGGGGCCGCAGCGACGGCGGCGGCGATCGAGTCGGGGTCGGTCACATCGAGCGCCAACGGCACGATCCGCTCGTCATCCCATTCGCGGGGTGAGCGGGCCGATGCATAGACCTTGGCGGCGCCGCGAGCGAGCGCTTGGTGGACGAAGTGCGTGCCGATGCCGCCGTTCGCGCCGGTGACGAGGACGACCGCTCCAGAGAGTGAGGGCATGTTCGAGTTCTTTCTGTCGAGTGTCCGGGCAGCGACCTTGCGGGATGCAGGATCCTTACCCGGGGTGAGAAGCCACGCATGGGAGAATGACCGGGAGCACCTGCCGAACCCGCACATTAGTGACTATCATCACAACTGAGTTCAATCACTATTTGTTCCCGAAGGACGTCATGACCCTTGACACCCGCCCGCTCGGTCGGCGCGAGCGCAACAAGCTCGACAAGCTCGAGCGCATCACCGCCGCTGCCGGAGAGCTCTTCGCCGAGCGCGGGGTCGACGATGTCACGACACAGGAGATCGCAGACCGCGCCGACATCGGGACCGGAACGCTCTTCCTGTACGCGAAGACCAAGGGGGAGCTCCTCCTGCTCGTGCAGAACTCGATGTATGCGGAGGCTCTCGAGCGCGGTCGTGCGGATGCAGAGAAAGCCGAGGGGCTTCTCGACGGCCTGCTCGCCGTCGTTCGGCCGGTGGTCGAATGCAACCGCAAACAGGTCGACAACGGTCGCACCTACCTCCGTGAGATCGTCTTCGGCGATCCGGAGGAGCCGCATCACCGCGAGGCGCTCGGCCTCACCGACCAGACCGAGGAACTCATGGCCGACGTCATCGCGCGGGGCGATGCGACGTCACGTGACGAGGCCCGCGCGCTCGCCCACATCGTCTCGGCGGTGATGTTCCTCACCATGTCCGCCACGCTGAACATCCACCACTCCGTCGACGAGATCATCGACGAGATCACCGCTCAGATCAGGCTGGTGCTGCCGCACTGAGCCCATTCGGCCGGACGCGCAGCCGCGGGACAGGTCGAGCAGTGCCCGGGCCCGGGTGCTACTCGGGATGCTGCTCCTCGTCGATCCGCTGCCAGATCTGGCCACCGAGCAGACCGATCGATCCGGCGACGGCCGAGATGACGATGGCCGTACTGAAGGAGCTCGCAGGCATCACCCCGGCGAGGATGAACAGCGACACCATGAAGGCGATGCCGTTCAGCAGCAGCGAGAACTTGTGCGACCAGCGCCGCCACCGCCGTGCTCGCGCCGTCGTCTCCTCGTTCGGGATCCTCCGGTCGAGGAAGAGGGCGATGAGCAGCAGGGGCACGACCTGCACCGCAGCCTCGTAGAGGAGGGAGCTCATGCGGCGGTCCATCCGCTCGTGACCGCATGGACGGCGAGTCGAAGCGTCTCGTTCTCGGCATCGACGCGCACGGTCTCGGAGGGCAGCGCCCGTTCGGTCGCGATCCCGGATGTCACGGTCGCGAGGAACCGCGCTCGCGCTTCGATCTCGCCTGCGGGAATGGCGCCCTCGTCGACGAGTGTCGTCAGCCACTGCTCGATGCGGTGACGGCCCATGCGATCGAGCGCCAGATAGACCGCGGCCTCATCGTCGGACGGAGCGGTGGCGACATATGCCTCGTAGAGCGAGCCCCACATCTCCCGGGCGCGGTCGCCCACGCCCACATGGAAGAGGAGCAGCTGCAGGCACGCGATCAGGCGCTCCTGGGGCGTCAGCGAGTGATCGTTGATCGGATCGTCGGGGATCTGCAGGTCGTACATGGCGGCCACCACCGTCTCGACGAGTTCGCGCTGCGTGGGGAAGAAGTGACGCAGAGAGCCCGTGCTGACCTGAGCGCGGGCTGCCACGGCTCGCACGCTCAGGCGCGCGGTCGGATTCTCGCCGAGCATCGTCGCTGCGGCGATGAGGATCTTCGAGCGCGTTCCGGGCTCCTTCGGTTCACCGTCCATGTCCACCCTTCCCGTGACAACTTTCTATCACAGTGTGCTAGCTTAACCCCTCGATGACTATCACGCTGTACTAATCCGAGGGGATCGAAGGATGCGATTCACGAACTGGCGCGATCGCCGCGTCCGTGCCGGATCGGGCGAACCACTGCGGCGATACCGCTGGTGGCAGATGTTCAGCCGGTCGCTGCGTTCGATCGAGCTCACGTCTGAGGGTGGCAGGACGTCGATCTACACCGTCGAAGTACGCCACGGCGGCGACGCGACCGACGGCGAGGTGCGCGCCCGTCTCTACGTCGACGGGGCACTGCAGTCGTACGCGAAGATGCCCACCCGCTTCGCCGTGCCAGGCGGTCATATCGAGGTGGCGGTCACCGGCTTCGGACTCAAGCGATGCCACTACGTGCGGACGGACGGCGCCGAACAACAGCTGTCGCCCGATCCTCGATCCGCTGAGGGGCGTCGCGCACGCCTGCATCAGCGGCATCCCGGCGCGAGCCGAGTGATCGGCCTCGTCTCCATCGCGCTGGTCGTCGTCGGTCTCTGTGTCGAGGTTCCGCAGATCGTCGAAGCCCTCTCGCAGATCCCGCCCATCGCCGACTCGATCGGCACCTTCACGTCCCCCATCCAGCTTCCGCTCCACATCAACCTGCTCATCGGACTCGCCGCCGTCATCGGCAGCACCGAGCGAGCCCTGCGGATGCGCTCGAGCTGGATCGACGAACTCGCCAGCTGAACCCACGAAAGGACCAGGACATGACGGACGGATCGCCGATGCGCAGCCGGAGGAAAGACGCAGACCGACGGAGGGGGATGCCGTCGGCCATCGCGGCGGTCGCCGCCGCATCCGTGCTGGTGCTCGCCGGCTGCACCACCGCGGCGCCGGACGATCAGGGAGAACCGACGGAGACCGGTCTCGAGCAGTACACGGAGCAGGCGCTCGAGTTCGGGCCCTGCGACCCCTCGATCGCCGGATCCCAGCCGCCCGTTCCCGAGATCGTCGATGCCGCCGAGAGGGCCGAATGCGCGATGCTCACGGTGCCGATGGACTACGAGAATCCGGAGGGCGAGACCATCGAGCTCGCCGTGGCGCGCATCGCAGCGACCGGTGAGGAGCGCATCGGGTCTGTCGTCCTGAATCCGGGAGGTCCCGGCGGCCAGGCAACCACCTTCGCGCCGCTCGTCGCCGCGGTGTGGGAAGGCGGCCCGGTCACCGAGCGCTTCGACATCGTGGGCTTCGACCCTCGGGGCGTCGGGCTCAGTCGTCCCGCAGTCGACTGCTATTCCGACGAAGAGCGAGACGCCGACGTTCCGCTGTCGGCGCTCGGAGAGTGGACGGAGGAGGGTGCCCGGGAGATCGTCGACAAGTGCGCAGCGGGCACGGGGAGTGAAGAGGTGCTCGCGCATCTCGGCACACGCGACGTCGCACGCGACATGGACATCCTCCGCGCCGCGCTCGGCGATGACAAGCTCACGTTCGCCGGCGTGAGCTACGGCACGCGGTTGGGAGCGGTGTACGCCGAGATGTTCCCCCGGAACGTCCGCGCCCTCGTGCTCGACGGAGCCGTCGATCCGACCAAGAGCACCGGCGAACGCCGAGTGCAGCTCAGCGAAGGACTCCAGGCCTCATTCCAGCGTTTCGCCGACTACTGCGCGACCCAGGCAGACTGCCCGCTCGGCACCGACCCGGCACAGGCGACGACCGAGGTGCAGGAGCTGCTGCAACCACTCGTCGGAGAGCCGCTCACCGCCGCTGACGGACGTGAAGTGGGCTTCCTCGCCGCAGGGGAAGGAATCGTCGCGGGTCTGTATGCCGAGGCGAGTTGGCCCGCGATCATGACCGGCTTGTCGGAGCTCCGGGCGGGGCGACCGGACGCACTGCTCGCGCTGCGTGACGACTACTACGGTCGCTCAGAGAGCGGCGAGTACACGAACTCGTATGAATCGCTCTTCGCCATCAACTGCCTCGACGAAGGACGCTTCGACGCCGACGAGATGGCGCAGCTCGGCGAAGACCTCAACGACGCGGTCCCGTTCCTCGACCCGGGAACGCAGCCGGCCACGCAGGACGGCTGCGAGTTCTGGCCCACAGAGCCGACCCTCGGCTCCCCGTATGCCACAGACATCGACGGGCTGCCTGAGGTGCTCGTCGTCTCGGCCACCGGGGATCCGGTGACGCCCCATGATGGCGGCATCAATCTCGCCGACGCGCTGGGCGCACGACTCCTCACGGTGGACGGCAACCAGCACGGGACGGTCATCTCTCGCAATGACTGCATCGACGCGATCGTCGCCGACTACCTCGTCGACCTCGAACTTCCCGATGAAGGAGCACGCTGCGCTCTGTGACCCCGTCCGGATCTCCCGCGAGGCGGCGATGGCTCGGGAAAGTAGTGCGTCTCGCGGGGGTCGCCTTCGGCATATGCCCGGGCGGCCGCCTGGATCTCACGATCACGACCCGTCAACCGCTGGGTCTGCTGCCGTCGGTATTCGCCCCAGGAGGGGACCATGAACGACTCGAGCAGCAAGTCCTGCTCTTCGCCGCTGCGCAGGAGCGTCCATCGGTACCCGCCGGTGCGCCGTCGGGAACTCTCCACCGGGCGCATCGCTGCTCGGAACGCGTCGATGTCGTCGGGGTGCACGGTGTAGGCGATCTGCACGAGAACGGGGCCATCGGTCGGCTCGGGGTCGAGGACCAGGGTCGGTGTAGGCCACGACATCGAGACCGTCCGGTCGACCGTGCTGGTGCCCGGCAGAAGCGGCAGCCACATCACACTGGCCGCGATGACGACGAGCAGCGCCGCGGCGACAGCCAGCGAAGTCGCGGTGCCGACGGCTCCCGCCAGGGCGCCCCAGCCGAACGACCCGACGGCCATCGTTCCCATGAAGACGAGGATGTAGATCGACGCCCCCCGCGACCGCACCCACTGCGGGAGGGTCAATTGGAGCGCGGCGTTCAGCACCGTGAGGGTGCCGATCCACGCGACCCCGGCAAGCACGAGCAGCAGCAGCATCGGGACGAACGGCAGCCACGCCGCCGCGAGAGTGCCTGCCGCGAAGAGCACAGCACTCACCGCGATCACCGAGTTGTCTGAGAACCGCTTCCTGGCGATGGGCAGAACGAAGATGCCGAGCACCGCGCCGACGCCGAGCGCGCCGAGAAGAAAGCCGTAACCGCTCGAGGTGAGGTCGAGTCGCTGGGCAGTGACGGGAAGCAGGGCCCACAGTGCGCTGGCGGGCAGGGCGAAGAGCGCCGATCTCAGCAGGATGCGTCGCACCAGGTGGGCGGATGCGACGTACCGCACGCCCGCGCGGAGCGCGGCCGTGAACGGTTCCCGGTCGTCGAGCCCGCTCTGGAGCGGCCGTTTCCACCACAGCAGCGCGATGACTGCTGCGACGAAGCTGAGCGCGTTGATGCCGAAGACCAGGGGAGCGCCGAACAGCGACAGCAGTACGCCGGCCAGTGCGGGGCCGACGGCGCGGGCACCGTTCACCGTGACGCCGCCGAGCGCCGAGGACGCGCCGATGAGCGGTCGGGGTACGAGTTCGGGTTGGATCGCCTGCCAGGCCGGGGATGTCAGCGTGGAGGTGATCCCGAGCAGGAATGTGAAGCCGAGGATGGTCCAGGGCGTGAGCGCGTTCAGCAAGGCGATGGCCGTGAGCACGGCGGCGATCACGGCGCTCGCCGCGGATCCCCAGATCAGCAGCCTGCGTCGGTCGAGTGAATCGGCGAGCACCCCCGCGGGGAGGGAGAAAAGCACGGCGGGTGCCAGACTCGCCGTCTGCACGAGAGCGATGATGGCCGCCCCCGCCGCGGCATCGACGAGGTACCACTGCGCGCCGACCGTCTGCATCCAGGTGCCGATGTTGCTCCCCAGCTGCGCGAACCACAGCATCCGAAACGCCGGGATCGCCAGCGGTGCCCATGCGGAGACGGCGCTGGATTCAGAGGCTGACATGTCCGGGCTGTCCTTTCGCCGAGTCCATCGGGCCTGGCGGCTCGATGCAGATCGTATAACCGCGAAGCGCGGGAGGATGCCGATCGGCGGATGTTTCGACTTTCGTCCAACCGAGGGCGGACCGCGATCGTTCTTCTCGCTGCGCAGCCTCAGCCCCAGGAGTCCCACAGCGAGCCGAGTTCGGACGGGTGCGTGAGTCGCCACCACTCGGTAGGAGGGTCGATGCTTCCTGCGATCTTCACGGGTGCGGTGACGGTGTTCGGGCCGGCTGTCCAGGTGAGGCTTCCCACGGTCGTTCCGTCGCGATATAGGGGTGGGGCGTCGATGTCCATCGTCAGGGCGATCGGAGTGTCCGACCAGGTGAAGATCGACGCGCTCTCGCCGATGACCAGAGTCGCGGTGGAACCCCAGGGCGTCGTGATGGATCCGACCTCCTGGCCCTCGGTGGCGACGGGCACCGCGTGGAAGCCGGAGCGGATGCTCTCGAGTGCGGCGACCACGGTGAGGTTCACCGACTCGCGCGACGCTCCTCCGAGGACGACGCCGGTGACCGCGAGCGGATCGGCGGCGCCCACGTCGAGCGTCGCCGTGTACAGCAGGCTGTGCGTGCCCTCGCCCAGGTTCCCGGTCTTCAGTCCCGTGATCCCGGCGGTGCCGAGGAGGCCGTTGGTGTTGTAGAGCTGGCCCGCGCCGGGGATCGAGATCGACGAGGTCGCGGCGATCTGGGCGATCGCCGGATGCGCGGCGGCGAGCTTCGCGATCGCCAGCAGGTCGGCTGGCGTGCTCGTGTTGCGCGAGCTGATGCCCGTCGGTTCCACGACCGTCGTTCCGGTGAGCCCATGCGATGCGAGTCAATCGCGGGTCGCACCGAGGAACGCGCTCTGCGAACCGAAGATCCGCGTCGACAGGGCGTCGGCGTAGTTGCTCGCGGAGGGGATGAGCATGGCCGCCAGCGCATCGTGCAGCGACATGGAGGTGCCGGTGGGCATCGGCGCGATGGTCGCGCCCTGCACGTAGTACACGTCGTAGAGATCGTGGTCGGCTTTGCTGAACGTGATGGTCGGCCCCGGGTCGTCGGTGGAGGCGAGCGGTGAGGCATCGAGGATGACGAGGGCGGTGATGAGCTTGGTGATGCTCGCGATCGGGAGGGGCTCGCCCGTTCCCGTCGCCGACCATGTGCCGCTCGCCGCCGCACCCAGATAGGCGTCTGCGCCGGCGATGCTGATCGCCGATGCCGCGACCGGGGGTGCGGCGATGACAGCAGCCTCGCCGGTGGGGACAGACGGTGTACGTGTCGACACCGCCGGCGGATCCACCGGCGCCGTGAGCGCCCACCCTATGTACCCTCCGGTGACCGCCAGCATCAGCACGATGAAGACCGCGGTGATGATGAGACCCCGTCGCCTGCGCCTTCTGCGCACGGCGGGGTCTCGTCGATCGTCTGTGGACTCCGACTCGCGCGCCATCAGCTCCGCGAAATCGGAGAGTCCATCCACCGGCTGATCGAGCGGAACCGTCATCGAGAGCACCTCATCGCGCCCCACCCGTCGCTCGCAGTCTTCGGAAAAGGTCATCCTCGCGCATGTCCGTGTCCGTCGGTATCCGCCATTCGGGGGACACGTCTGCCGATCCGGGAGGCGCGCGGCGCTCGAAATGCCGTCTGCCGCCCGTTCGGGCCGCCGAGATGAGACCGATTCGGCGTCGCCCGTCAGCTCATGCCGTCGCGAGAGGGGGAAGGTGCGGGATGACGATCGGAGCCGTGGTGCGGTCGGGGGTCGCGTGGAACCGCTGCAGATCGGCGAGGACCTCATCGGCAGACATGTAGCAGTTCGCCAGCGGGAGATCCCGCATCCAGACGACGTCGACCTCGACGGTGTCGACCTGATAGACGCAGGCGACCGTCTGACGGGCGTCGTGAGCGGCGTACTTGTGATCGAGGATCAGCCACTCGGTGTCGGTGACTCTTCGAAGCTCGAAACGGGGATCGGACATTGCGGGACTCCACTCTCATAGAACCTTCTCCTGGTCGGGGAGAGGAGCACTGCGAGCGCGTGGGGAACGATGCTCGACCGCCGGGGCCCTCATCCTCCGCCAGATCTGCGATCAGACTAAGAAGGTCCGGAATATTGGTCTAGGCCCTTGCCAACCGACTCCTCTGAAGCTAGCTCTGTGCACCCAGCGCTCGCGTCGTGGCCACCCGGGAGTCCGGAAGTCCGGAAGTCTGCAAGCTCGGAAGTCCGCAAGCCCGGAAGGAGCCCGGGCAGAGAAGCGCCCCGCTGAACCTGGGGAATTCGCGGGGCGCCTGCCGGCACGTGTGGGACCTGCCGGCGAATGGCCCTATGTCGTGGCCACGCCCCCAACCTAGCAACATATCTAGCCAAGCGAAAGACTTGCTCGGCTATGGAGTCTCCCGGACGTCGGAGTTCTGGTCGCGCGGCTCCTCAGTCGGCGTCTGCCGAGAAGACAGGGCTGAGGAAACGCCGCTCGTAGCGGCGGATGCAGCGCGTTCTGCGCGCCAGCTCGAAGGCCTCCACGCACTCGGGATCGGTCTTCGAGGCCGTGCGGTAGACCTCGTAGTCAGCCAACGAGGGGAACGTGAACAGCGCGAACGCCTCATCGCTGTCCCCTTCGCTCGGCATGAAGTAGCCGTGGTGGGTTCCTCCGTGCTTCGCCACGAGTCGGATCCACGCGCGGCCGTACTCGGTGAAGTCGTCGAGCTTGTCGGGGTCGATCTCGTAGCGCAGGTGAACGGTGATCATGACGCTCATCATCCCAGAGCGCGGAGGTCGCTCCGGCCCCGTCGGGGAGGCGACTTCTAGGATGGGGTGGGTGAGCGGGTGGACGTGGCAGGCATGGTTCGGTCTCGTCGGCGGCACCCTCATCTTCTTCGCCGTTCTCGTGCCGATGCTGCTGGTGCAGGTGCGGCGCTACGGCAGGTTCTCGTTCCGTCGGCTGCTGGGCGCCGCGGCGGTCAGCATCTATGCCGTGGCCCTCGTCGCCTACACGCTGCTGCCGATCCCTGAAATGCGGGCGAACTGCGGCGGTGGTGCTGCGGCGGTCGAGCTGGTCCCGGGGCATTCGATCGCCGACATCCTCCGCGACACCGAGGGACTGTCGCCGGTCGGCATCCTCACGAGTCGTGCGACGCTGCAGGTCGTGTTGAATGTGGCGCTGTTCGTGCCCTTCGGGATGATCGCGCGGCGGTACTGGAATCGCGGGGCGGGGGTCTCGATCCTGCTCGGGGCGGCTCTGTCGGTGCTGATCGAGGCGACCCAGCTCACCGGCGTGTGGGGGCTCTACGAATGCTCCTACCGCGTCGCCGATGTCGACGACGTCATCGCCAACACCGCGGGGGCCGCGCTCGGTGTGGTCCTCGCCCCGCTGGTGCTCTCCTGGATGCCGAGCGCCGACAGCCTGCGCGCGCACCGGTCGGAACCGAGGCCGGTGACGGTCTGGCGGCGCTGGTTCGGCATGATCCTCGATGCGGTGGCGGTGCAGGTCGCCATCAGCGTGCTGTCGCTGCTGCTTCTCGTGCCGCGACTGGTCCTCACCGAAGGGCGTGCTCCCTCGGCGCCCCAGAGCGTCGTCGAGGCGGTGGTGATCGGGGCGGGCGCCGTCATGCTGGTCATCGTCGTGCCGGCACTCGTCTCGGGAGGCGCCTCGATCGGACAGCGATTGGTGTGGCTGACCCCCGAGTGGCGCGACGGCCGTGCGACCGTCCCGCGGCGGCTGTACCGGGCATCCGTCGTCGCCCTTCCCTACACCGTCGCGACGGCCGCGCAGCTGCTCCCGGGAGCGCAGACAGGGCTCACGCAGACGGTGGTCGGCGTGATCGGCATCGTCAGCGCCGCGATCGTCTTCATCGCGGTCCTGTCGGTGCCGTTCAGCCGCGGTCGCCGCGGCCTCTCGCTGATCGTGTCGGGTGCCGAGCTCCGCGACTCGAGAGCGAACCGACTTGCGCCGCGCCGCGCTGACGGCGCCGCGCTGACGACGCCAGAGGCCGAGTCGCCGTAGCACCATTCCGCTCGGGCGTCGAGCACCTGGCGCCACGGGGTGCCGCCGGTAGGTTGAGAGCATGGATGCTCCTTCCTTGTCCCACCCCCAGGCTCTCTGGGCCAGCGTGGCGGACGGCTTCTACGTGGGCAGCAGAGGCGGTACCTTCCTCGGCTACGTCGACCGGCTCGCGGCCGGCTCGTGGCGGGGCTTCGACGCCGCCTCGCGTCCCGTCGGCGATTACGAAGACCATCACCGTGCGATGGCGGCGGTGACAGATGCGGCGAACTCCGGCACGCTCTCCGCCGATCACCTGAACCCCGGTGCGGAGGCACGATGACCGACGACCACGCCCTGCTCTCGCTCGTGTACTGCAGCACGGCCACGCGCCCCTTCGGACAGAGCGAGCTCGCGGAGCTCCTCGCCGTGAGTCGCGCGAACAACGATGCCCGTGACATCACGGGGATGCTGCTGCATCGCGACGGCGAGTTCGTGCAGATCCTCGAGGGCGACAGATACGACGTCGAGAAGCTCATGACGGTGATCGGCAGGGATCCGCGTCACACCGACGTCCGCGTCCTGATCGAGGAGCCCCTGCACGAGCGCCGGTTCGAGGACTGGACGATGGGCTACCAGGCCCTCGTCGCGCCGGACCCGCAGCATTCTGAGGGGTTCCGCGACTCGTTCGACGACCTCCGCATGGGCGACCGCGACATGGTCGGCCGGGCGCTCATGGAACTCACCATGTGGTTCCGAGTGCGTGAGTCGGCCGGTCGGCAGCCGGTCGAGAGCTGAAGTCGGTCGGCGGAATCGATGCATGAGAGGGGCCGGAGCGAGCCTCCGGCCCCTCTCACTGCTCGTCGCCTCAGCCCGCGGCCGGGGCGATCTCGTTCGGCGTCACGTCGAGCTCGGCGCTGGCGAGCACCTCACCGGTAGTCAGGTCGACCGCGTGCACGCTGTTCGAGGCGGGCTCGGTGACGTAGGCGACGTTCCCGGCGACGACGATCGCGGGGTGGGCGTCCTGCCACTCGGCCGGCCCCTCCCACGCCTCGACGACGGGGAAGCTGTCGGTGACCTCGCCGGTCTCCGGATCGAGCACGTGGATCGAGCCGTCGCTGCTGAGGATGTACGCCAGGTCCTCGGGTCCGCGCACGACGTCGCGGAAGGTGTACTCGACCCCTGCAGGCAGATCGACCACCTCGAGCGTCTTGGCCTCGGTGTCGATGAGCGTCACGGCGCTGAGCAGGTATCCCTCGGCGTCGACGTCGTTCTTGTAATCGCCGACGATGATGGGGCTGGTCTCGCTGACGTACGCGTTGCCCATGCGTCCGTAGGGCTGGTCAGGGGCGTCGACCTTGGTGATCTCGCCGTCCTGGTAGATCAGCGCGCCGTTCTCGCAGCCGAAGACCACGGCCTCGTCCTTGGCGGTGCCTTCGCCGTGCACGCCGGGGCACTGGTCGGACGAGGCGATCTCGGCGCCCTCGGCATCCTTCGCCACGATGCCGTTGCGACCGTCGGCGTTGCCGACGGTCGTCAGGAACGTGCCGTCTTCGAGCACGACCGAGACGCCGTGGTGCGCCTCGATTCCCGGAACGGTCTCGACCTCGGGCAGGCCCTCGGCGCTCGCGAGATCTGCCGTCTCGAAGATCGTCGTGTCGCTCGTGCCGTCGGCGTAGAGCACGGTCTTGTCGGCGTGACGCACGACGTGCCCGGGGGTGTCGGCCTCGAAGACCGTGTCGGTGAGCTCGGGCTCGTCGGTCGTGCCGGCCGCGGTGTCGAGAACCTGGAAGCCCTCGCTCATCGTCACCATGACGTGGCGTCCGTCGCCGGCGGCATTGAGCCGCGTGAACGGCTCGGACTCGAAGTCGGCGACCGTTTCGAGCGTCTCGCCGTCGAGCACGAGGATGCCGCCCTCATAGGCGACCGCGACGCGGGGGCCCGCCTGCGTGTCGGAGGCGCTGCTGTTGGAGGCGCTGCCGTCGGAGGTGGATGCCGGCGCGGTCGAGCCGCCGGCGCACGCCGCCAGAGTGACGACGGCGCCGATTGCCGCGGCGCTGAGCAGCGCTCGCCGGAAGGGGGAGGTTCGCATGTGCATTCCTCTTTCTCTGTGATGGGTCTCAGGAGGTGAGACCGGTGGTGATGCGCTCGGTGTTGATGCGCATCATGGTCAGGTAGTCGGGGGCGCCCCCGTCGGGGCCGGTCAGCGATTCTGTGTACAGCTCGATGACCTCGACCTGCACGTTCGCCTCGCTCGCGAGCGCCTGCACCAGGCGGTCGGGCGACGAGGACTCGGCGAAGATCGCGGGTACACCGGCCTCCTCGATCGCGTCGACGAGATCGGCGAGATCCGATGCCGAGGGCGCAGCGAGCGTCGTGCCGCCGGGGATGACCGCGCCGATGATGTCGAAGTCGAAGCGCTGTGCGAGATAGCCGAACACATGGTGGTTGGTGACCAGTGCTCGGTGCTCGTCGGGAATCGTCGCGAACGCCTCGGTCATCTCGGCATCCAACGCCTGGAGCTCCGCGCGGTAGTCCTCGACGGTCGCGGCGAGCACCTGCACGTCGATGCCGTCGACCTTGGCGAGTACGGGCTCGATCGCGTCGACCACGTCGATCATGCGCTCGGGGTCGGTCCAGAAATGCGAGTCCGGCATCCCGGCCGCATCGCCTTCGCTGTAGTCGATGACTTCGATCGCGTCGCCGGCCACGAAGGTCGGGACGTCGTCGGCTGCGGCAGCGTCGAGGTGCTGCTGCAGGCCCTCTTCGAGGCCGAGGCCGTTCGACACCAGCAGGTCGGCGCTGCGCAGGGTTGCCGCCTCCTGTGCCGAGATCTCGAAGGAGTGCGGGTCGGCGTCGGGCTTCATGAGCGTCACGACCTGCGCCTGCTCTCCGACCAGTTCTGCGACGACGTCGCCCAGGATGTTGGTCGAGACGACGATGGTCGGGCGGGTGTCGTCGGCCGTCGAGCACGAGGCGAGGATGACCGCAGCGAGCGCACTGACGGCGAAGGTCGCGAGGATCCGTGAGGTGCGCATGTCAGCGTCCTGTCTCGGCGACGAACGCCGGCTCGGTGGCCGTATCGAACGTGCGGGCGATGCGCGCGTCATCCGCGTAGTCGATCTCGTAGAGGCGGTGCTCAGCGGGTGCGCTCAGATAGGCGCGGTGCTGATCGGCGATGAGTGTCGGCTTCGCGCCGGATGACAGGGACTGCGCCGCCAGGGGCGCCGTCTCGGCGAGCAGCGATCCGTCGGCACCGTTCAGCACGAGCACACGACCGTCCTCAGCGAGTGCGAGCAGGTGGGCGTCTTGGTCGTCGACCGCCGTCACGTGTGCGAGCGGAGCGGGGGAGGGGAGGAGTGTCCACGACCTCGCGCGGGTGTCGAGCATCCAGATGCCCTCGGAGCCGGCGAGGCCCGCGACGGTGGGGCGCCCCTCGCGGTTGTCGAACGATTCCGCGGGCGGGGCGGTCGTGCCTGCTGGGTAAGGGATGCGCTCCACCCGCAGCTCGTCGTCGTCGACGTGGGCAAGCAGCGCGCCGTCGTGGCATCCGATGACCGCGCCGACGCGCGTGGCGATGGTGCCGGCCGGCGCGATGCAGGGCTCTTCGAGACCGGTCGATTCGCCGTCGGCCGTGTAGCCCCGAACGCTCGTTCCGACGCCGTCGGACGCCTCGGTGACGAGCGCGAACGAGCCGACCGGCACGACGAGACCCTCGTGCGGCTCGCGCTCGATACGGAACAGCTCGGTGATCACACCCGTCGACAGTGCCTGCGTGTCGAGCAGCACGGCGTCGCCGGAGCCTGCGAACGAGATGCCGGTGCCGCCGGAGGTCGACAGGTTGGTGGTGGCGATCGCCGCACTGCCCTCGCCGGGCACCGTGCCGAGCACGGTCGGATCCGCCCGGTAGTAGTGGAAATGATCGACGTGGTCCCAGGTCCACACCCCGCTGTCGACGATCTCGATGCCGTCGTCTGTCTGTGCGAACAGGTAGCGGCCGTCGGTCGTCAGAGCGCTCGGCGATGAGACCCGACCGATCTCCGTGACGCTCTCGTCGAGGAGGTCCAGGTGGGTCACCGCACCTTCGGCGTCGATCGAGGTCAGCCCGAGCTGCGGCTCTGCGACCTCCTCCGCACCGGCGACTGCGCCGTGTCCGTCATCCGAGGCTTCACTCGAAGGCCGATCGACGACGGGGCTCGAACTGCAGGCGATCAGGGAGACGGTGAGGGCGCCGGTGAAGATGAAGAGAGGGATGCGGGAGCGCACGGGGTCCTTTCCTGTCGTGGGTCGTGGGTCGTGTGTCGTGTGTCGTGCGTCCGAGGCGACGGCGGGGCTCAGGCGTGTCGCACCCGTGACCCGACAGAACGGATGGCGGCTCGCGCCGCCCACGAGAGGCACGCGAGCAGGATGGAGGAAGCCGCGACGGATGCTCCTGCGGCCGTCGCCGCGTACCACGACGCGAGCAGACCGAGGAAGACCGCGGCGACGCCGAAGAGCGCGGCGAGCGCCATGCGGGTCGGGATGCGGGTGGTCCAGTGCCCTGCGGCGACGGCCGGCGCGAGCAGCAGGCCGACGACCAGCATCGATCCGACGGCCTGGTACGACGCGACGACCGCGAGGGTGACGAGTCCGACGAGCGCGGCCTGCGCGATCTGCGGACGGAGCCCGAGCACCGAGGCGATCCGCGCATCGAGCGACAGCGCCACGAACGAACGGTGGAGCACGGCGGCGGTGGTCAGCCCGACGATGGCTGCTGCGGCGAGCAGCACCAGGTCCGTGTCGCTGATCGCGAGGATGTCTCCGAAGAGGATCGCTGTCGCGTCGGTGGCGAAGCTGCCGGAGTGGGAGATGATGATCACCCCGAGAGCGAGCATCGAGACGAACAGCAGTCCGATGCTCGTGTCGTAAGAGAGGCGCGCCCGGCGCTGCAGCGCGCCGATGCCGAGGCTCATGGCGATGGCGCTGAGAGCGCCGCCGACCAGTACCGGGAGCGAGAGCACGGTGGCGAGGGCGACGCCGGGGAGCATCCCGTGCGCCAGTGCTTCGCCGAGGAATGCCATGCCGCGGATGACCACCCATGTGCCGACGACGGCGCAGAGCACGGCGACGAGAGCGCCGCCGATCATGCCGCGCTGCAGGAAGTCGAGGGCGAAAGGGGCGAGCACGCCGGAGGGATGGAGGGTCACGTTCAGTGAGCCTAGGGCTTTTTGAGAATGATTATCAAACTCATATAATGGGCTGGTGCCCGTCGCTTCCCTCGCCCCCTATGTGATCGCCGATCTCACCGGAGTCACCGTGTCGTTCGGAGAGCGCACCGCACTCGCCGACGTCGACATCTCGATCGCCTCCGGCGCGATCACCGTCGTCACCGGGCCGAACGGCGCCGGCAAGTCGACTCTTCTCGAGGTGCTCGGCGGCACGCGGGCGATGACGTCCGGCATCCGCAGCGTGCGTGGCACCGTGGCGTTCGTGCCGCAGCGCGCCGCCATCCCGCACGACCTCCCCGTGTCGGTGAGGGATGTGGTGCGCGTCGGCACCTGGGGTCGACTCGGGCTGTGGCGACCCAGCGATGCCGTCGCACGCGAGCTGATCGAGAGATCGATGGACCGCGTCGAGATCCGCGCGCTCGCGGCCGAGCCGTTCTCCGCGCTGTCCGGTGGCCAGCAGCAGCGGGTTCTGCTGGCTCAGGGGCTGGCGCGGGATGCGGACCTCCTGCTGCTCGATGAGCCCACGACCGGCCTCGATGCGTCCAGTGCTCTGCGGATCCGTGCGGTGCTGCGCGAGGAATCCGCACGCGGTGTCGCGGTGGTCTGCGTCTCGCACGACCCGGCCGTCATCGGCGATGCGGAGCACACGATCCCTCTGGTCGAGGGGCGGGTGCGCGCGAGCGCCTAGGCCGGCCCGCTCACGCGGACAGGTGTCAGACGCGCGTCCGGCCGCGTCCTGTCACGGGCTCAGCCGAGCAGCGTCACGCCGAAGCCGGAGACGACCGTGCGCAGTTCGGCGAGGTAGCGCTGCGCCTGCTCGGTCAGCGGGATCGCGGAGTGTCCGATCCAGCCGATCTCGATCCTCTCGTCGACGTCGAGCGGGATCGCGATGATCTCGGGGTCGAGGTCGTCGCTGATGATGCCTGTCGAGATGGTGTATCCGTCGAGTCCGATCATGAGGTTGAAGATGGTCGCTCGGTCGGAGACTCGGATCTCCTGCGGGCTCGAGAGAGTGGAGAGGATCTCCTCGGCGAAATAGAAGGAGTTGTTCGCGCCCTGATCGAAAGTGAGTCGCGGTACCTCGGCGAGGTCATCGAGGGTCACGCGATCACGCGAGGCCAGAGGGTTCTTGCGCGAGATGAAGATGTGCGGTTCGGCGACGAAGAGCGGGCGGAATGCGAGACCGGAGTCCCGGAGCAGCTTGTCGATGACGTTGCGGTTGAAGTCGTTGCGGTAGAGGATCCCCAGTTCGCTGCGGAGGGTCCGGACGTCTTCGATGATGTCCCACGTGCGTGTCTCCCGCAGCGAGAACTCGTATTCGGCGGCGGAGGTCGCCTTCACCATCCGCACCAGAGCATCGACCGCGAACGAGTAGTGCTGCGTCGACACCCCGAGCAGGCGTCGGGAGGGCGGACGCCCGAGGTAGCGCTGTTCGAGGAGCGCGACCTGCTCGACGACCTGCCTGGCATACCCGAGGAACTCCACGCCGTCGGTGGTGAGTGTCACGCCGCGGGCGGAGCGGAGGAGGAGGACGCGCCCCACTCGGCTCTCGAGATCTTTCATCGCCGCAGACATGGTGGGCTGCGCGACGTAGAGCAGGTCGGCTGCGGCGCTGATCGAGCCTTCTGCGGCGACCTCGATGTAGTAGGTGAGTTGCTGCAGGGTGATCCCGCTCGATCGCTTTGCCATAGTCTCAGGCTATGTCATCGCATAGTCTCGACGCATTACCCGATGGGGCGGTTGTCGGCGCACCATGGAGGCATCCCCTTTCGCGAGGCCGAGCCCGGCCGATCAGCTCACCGATTGGCCCCTCATGGCACACGACTTCACGTTCCGCATCACGACGACCCGCTTCGACGAGGACTATTCGCCGTCGCACGATTCCCGCATCACCACGAACTTCGCAAACCTGGCGCGCGGTGAGCACCGTCAGCAGAACCTGCGCAACGCCCTGACGATGATCGACCGGCGGTTCAACGACCTCGCGCACTGGGACAACCCGGGTGGCGACCGCTACACCCTCGAACTCGTGATCGTCTCGGTCGCGGTGCAGTTCGCCGCCGAGGGCGAGGATCAGGAGTTCCCGCTGCTCGAGGTCCTGGACATCCAGATCGTCGACCGGCTGACCGGAAGGCGAACTCAGGGGATCGTCGGGAACAACTTCTCGTCGTACGTGCGCGACTTCGACTTCAGCGTGCGACTGCCGGCCGCCAGCGAGGCCGCGGGTCGATTCGCCCTCCCCGACGACTTCGGCGATCTGCACGGCAAGCTCTTCCAGCACTTCCTCGACTCCGAGGCCTACCGGGAGCGGTTCTCCCTTTCGCCGGTGATCTGCATCAGCGTCTCGACGAGCAAGACGTACCGTCGCACCGACAACCATCACCCGATCCTCGGGGTCGAGTACGAGCAGAAGGACTCGTCGCTGACCGATGCGTACTTCGCCAAGATGGGTCTCTCGGTGCGGTACTTCATGCCGCGCGGCAGCGTCGCGCCGCTGGCGTTCTACTTCCGTGGCGATCTGCTGAGCGACTACACGAACCTCCAGCTCATCGGCACGATCAGCACGATGGAGACCTTCCAGAAGATCTACCGTCCGGAGATCTACAACGCGAACTCGGCCGCGGCGAGCGTCTATCAGCCGAGCCTCGAGCAGCAGGACTACTCGGTGACGAAGATCGCCTACGACCGCGACGAGCGCAGTCGGCTTGCGGCCGAGCAGGGCAAGTTCACCGACGAGCACCTCATGCAGCCGCACGGCGACCTTCTCGAGCAGTGGGCCGCCGCGTACGGCGCCACCGTTGACGACCGCGTGCCTGCCGACGACCTCGCGCCCGTCGCCTGACCGTCTGTGCCGCAGCCTGATCACCTTTCTCGCCCGAGCGACGGAGAACTCCACACCATGAACGCGCTTCTTCCCACGTCGATCGTCGGCAGCCTGCCCAAGCCGTCCTGGCTCGCCCAGCCCGAGACCCTCTGGTCGCCCTGGAAGCTGGAGGGCGATGCTCTGGTCGAGGGCGTGCAGGATGCTCTGCGCGTCACCGTCGAGGAGCAGCGCCAGGCAGGCATCGACGTCATCAGCGACGGAGAGCAGAGCCGCCAGCACTTCGTCACGACGTTCATCGAGCATCTCTCCGGTGTCGATTTCGACCAGCGGGAGACCGTCCGGATCCGTGACCGGTACGACGCGAGCGTGCCGACCGTCGTCGGCGCCGTGAGCCGTGAGAGGCCCGTGTTCGTCGAGGACGCGAAGTTCCTCCGCCAGCAGACCGATCAACCGATCAAGTGGGCTCTCCCCGGCCCGATGACGATGATCGACACTCTCTACGACCGCCACTACAAGAGCCGCGAGAAGCTGGCCTGGGAGTTCGCGACGATCCTCAACCAGGAGGCGCGGGAGCTCGAGGCGGCCGGGGTCGACATCATCCAGTTCGACGAGCCGGCGTTCAACGTGTTCTTCGACGACGTGCAGGACTGGGGTGTCGCGACGCTCGAGAGGGCGGCCGAAGGACTGCGCGCCGAGACCGTGGTGCACATCTGCTACGGCTACGGGATCAAGGCGAACACCGACTGGAAGGCCACCCTCGGCGCGGAATGGCGGCAGTACGAGACCTCGTTCCCACTGCTGCAGCAGTCGAGCATCGACACCATCTCGTTGGAGAGCCACCACTCGCACGTCCCGCTGGACCTCATCGAGCTCATCCGGGGCAAGAACGTCATGCTCGGAGCCATCGACGTCGCCAGTGACACGATCGAGACCCCCGAAGAGGTCGCCGACACCCTCCGGAACGCCCTCCGCTTCGTCGACGCGGACAAACTGATCGCGAGCACGAACTGCGGTCTGGCGCCGTTGCCTCGCGACGTCGCCCGAGGCAAGTTGCATGCGCTCAGCGCGGGGGCCGCGCTGCTTCGCGAGGAGCTCGCCGGCGTCGAAGCCTGACGTCGCTGAACGCCACCACCCACAGTGGAGGGACTCTCTTTCGACGGGCGAAACGCGACCGTCGGCACAGAGCCCCTCGACCGGAGCCACTCCGGGGCGATCCCCATGACGCCAACGGCGCCGGCTCTCAATTGCCGACGATACGCGCGTTGCTCCTGCAACGGCATCCCATGGCGGATGGCCGTGGGTGCGCGTACCCTTTTTGTCGTCTCTGGACGCCGCAACGGTCGATAGCATCCGCCGGGCGAGCGGGCAAGGGGCGTGGGTTTTCGGCCGCGAGCGCCTAGACCAGCACTATGCAATCGATCCTGTATGGCGGCGACGAGTTCCTGACCGGTGACGACATCGCGGACGCGCTGCTGGCGTACGGGCGGGCGCTGGGCGATGAGGAGCGCGCAGAGATCGTCGAGATACCGGTGCGGGAGCCCGACGGAACCATCGTGGCGGCGAAGTTCCTGATCGGTCCGGCCAGCCAGATCGTGGCGAAGACGGTCACCGGCAGCGGACCGGAGCTGGAAGACCCCGAACTGGTCCGTCGGCTGCAGTCGCTCACCCGCGGTGTCGAGTCGCCTTCGGGACAGCCTCTCGACGCCCCGGAAGGCCCGGAGTACGAGCTCGACTAGACCGTCTCGAACCGGTGGAGTGATCAGCCGTCGAACTCCGAGCTGAGCTCTTCGGTGATCCGTGCGGCGCTCCGCTGCGCCTCGGTGAGCCGGCCGGCGTCGGCGCGCAGCTCGGACAGCTCTGCAGCAGAGGCTCGATGTCTCTGCGCGGTACGGAGATTCGCACGCAGGTTGATGGAAGACCCGGTGAGGCTCGCGGCGAGTGCTCCGGCTGCGACAGCGAGATCCGCCGACAGGCTCGGATTGCCGATCTCGCGAAGCACGAGCACTTCATCCAGCAGATCCATTCCGGCTGAACCGAGTCGCGCCGCCGACTCCGCCGCGCGCCGCGCTGCATCGCGCACCCGCGCGTCGCGATCTGGGTCGTCGACGGGCAGGGCGAGAGCGGCGCCGAAGTCGGCAGAGACGATTCCGTCGCTCTCCGCGCCCTGAAGGGCCACATCGCGCAGAAGCACCACGCGACGTGCGCACTCCGCTGCACGCGGATCATCGGGCGTGTACGCGGCGACCATGCTGAGCAGGGATGCCGCGATGCCGAGCATCACACCCGATGCGGCTCCACCTCCCGGCGCGCCGCTGGACTGGCCGAGCTTGGTGAGCCAGCTGTCCAGCGGGATCGAGGTCGGCACGTCGGCGGGCTGCTCCACAGGACCGAACACTCAGCGCGAGGTCGGCGGGAGCTTGTCGACCCCGTGGCGATTCGGCTTGCCCGGCTCGGCCGCCGTCTCGGGTGATGCGTGCGCGGGGTCGGTGGGTGCCTCGGAGGTCGGATAGCTCGGCTGGTCGATGTCGATCGCCTTGTCGCGCTCGTCGAGCGGCGGCAGATGGTCGAGGGGCTGCGTGATGTCGTCGGGGTGGCTCATGCCCACAGACTCCGACACACCCGCGCGCGGGAACAGGGGGTTGAGATCACGAGACTCCTGTGGTTGAGGAGCGTAGGGTCGGAGTCATGCCCCGCGAACCACTGCTCGTCTTCGATGGCGACTGCGCCTTCTGCACGACGTGGGTGCGGCGACTCGAGAACGCACTCGACAGATTTCCGGACGCGCAGCCGTGGCAGTGGCTCGACCTGGACGGGCTCGCACTCAGCCGTGACGACGTGACCCATTACGTCTGGCTGCTGGTCGGCGGAGGACGGTTCCGCGGCCACGCGGCGTTCGCCGCCCTGCTGCAGCTGCAACCGCAACGGACGCTGCGGTTGCTCGGTCATCTTCTCGTGACGCCACCGTTCTCGTGGGCGGCATCGCTCGGCTACTCGTTGATCGCCCGCTTCCGGCATCGCCTTCCCGGCGGCACGGCGGCGTGTGCGATGCCGCGCGCGGCCGGCTGATCAGGCAGAGGCCCGCCGGGCCGGGGCCGGCTCAGCGCCGACGGGCCTCGATCAGTTGCCTGGCCGAATGGGCGACGAACGGGCCGTCCGACCGGATGAGCTCGTGCAGATCGCGGAGCCGGTCGAGATGCGCCTCGACCGTGAAACCCGGAACCCACCAGATCACCTTGCGCAGCAGATAGACCACCGCCGCGACGTCGTGGATCTCGATCCGCAGTCTCGCGGTGCGGAGGTCGACGACCTCCAGCCCTGCGGCTTCGGCCGCGGCGACCTCGTCGTCATGGTGTCGGCCTCGGCGGGCCTCCGGCTGCGGCCCGAGGAAGAACTCGATCAGCTCGAAGGCGCTCGCAGGCCCCACGTGCTGCGCGAGATAGGTGCCGCCGGGGCGGAGGACTCGCACGATCTCGTCCCACCAGATCGTCGCGGGGTGGCGGCTCGTGACCAGGTCGAACGCGGCATCGGCGAACGGCAGCGGGGGTTCATCACGGTCGGCGACGACGACCATGCCCCGCGGATGCAGCAGGCGTGTGGCGCGTGCGATGTTCGGCGGCCAGGACTCGGTCGCGACTGCCACAGGAGGGAATGATGCTGCCTCTGACAGCACCTCGCCGCCGCCGGTCTGGATGTCGAGGGAGGCTGACGCTGTGCTCAGACGCTCGCCGAGCAGGCGTGCATAGCCCCACGGCGGTCGCTCCTCGGTCGCTCGCCCGTCGAGCCAGGAGAAGTCCCAACCGGAGACGTCTGCCGCGGACCCGGCAGCGATCTGCGCATCGAACGAATCGGTCATCCCTCGATTCTTTCATCCCGGAAGCGTCGGATTCCGTCCTCGGCTGAGCCCCGCGACCGCGCTTCGAGACGTCGAGCGGGGAGGTGAACGCCGCCGACCCCGCGTACAGTTCTCGATATGGGAACACTGGAGTACAACAGCTCGCGCCCCGCGATCGACATCGAGGATGTCACTCTGGCGCACCTGAAGATCGTCATCGGGACGAAGCTGCGCCGCAACGAGAGTTTCATGATGACCTGGCTGCCCAAGCCCGAGGTGCCGTCCGGTCGGCTGACGATCTGGGTGCATCCGAGTATCCCGCTGGTGCTGGAGTTCGACCAGCCGACTGTCGCGACGATCGATCCGAAGCGCGTGACGCACATGATGGAGCAGCTGAACTCGCGCGGCGAGCTCGTGCTCGATCAGCTCTGAGAAGTCGAGCGATCACCGCTCGGCGATGATCAGAGTCCGTCGAAGAACCCGCCGTACGGGAAGTCGACGTCTCCCGTGTCCCGCGAGTCGAACATCACTGTCGACACGCTGAGGGTCACTCGGGAGTGCGGGGTGATGAGCACGCTCACCTCGCGGTTGCCGACGACGACGAAATCGACGAACCTGCCGGAGGTCTTCACCGCCTCCTCGATGCGACGTTTCACGTCGCTGAGATCCTGCACCTGCGCGAGGAGATAGCTCTCCCCGTCGAGAACGATCGCAGTCTGCATCATGGTCTCTGGTCCTGCCATGCACACCACCCTAGGATCCCGGGCGATTTCTTTCAAAGAGACGCCAGGAGGGCACGCCGATCACTCGTGCTCGGGGAGGATCGGACTCGACCACCCGGGATCGCGGCCGAGCTGCGCGGCGCGGGAGACGGATGCCGCACCGAAGCGATCACGCAGTGAGTCGAGCACCGTGTCGAGTCGCTGCTCGTCACCCCAGTCGATCGGCAGCTCGGGCTGCACGCCGTCGGCACCGTCGAGCTGAGACAGGGAGATGCCGATCAACGTGATGCCCCGCTCGGCGATCTCGGGCTTCGCGGCAGCGAGCAGCGTCTGTGCGACTGACAGCAGGATCGCGGTGCGGTCGGTCGGCGAGCCGAGCGTGCGCGACCGGGTGGCCTTCGCGAAGTCCCCGAAGCGCAGACGCAGGACGACTGTGCGACAGACCCGGTCGCCGTCGCGCAGACGCCTGGCGAGTCGGTCGATGATCTGCGTGAGGATGAGATCGAGCTCCTCGGTCGACCGCGGTCGGGTGCCGAGCGCACGCTGCGAGCCGATCGATCCTCGCCGCCGAGTCGTGTCGACGGGGCGAGGATCGCGCAGCCGGGCCAGAGCATGCAGATGCGAGCCGACCGCCCTGCCCAGCATCCGCTCGGCCGTCGCCGCCTCGAGCTCTGCCAGCTGACCGACCGTGCGCACGCCGTAGCGGTGCAGCTTCGCAGCCGTCACCGCACCCACGCCCCACAGTCGCTCGATCGGCAGGGGGAGGAGGAACTCCTCTTCTCGCTCAGGCTCGACCACGAGCAGCCCGTCGGGTTTGCCGACTGCGCTCGCGACCTTGGCGAGGAACTTCGTGCGGGCGACGCCCACCGAGATCGCGAGTCCGACCTCGGCGCGCACCCGTTCACGCAGCCGCACCGCGACCTGCTCGGGCGTGCCGACGATGTGCCGGAGCCCGCCGACCTCGAGGAAGGCCTCGTCGATCGAGAGACCCTCGACGAGTGGCGTCGTGTCGCGGAAGATCGCGAACACGTCTTTGCTCGCCGCCGAGTACGCCTCCATGCGCGGCGGCACGACGACCGCATCCGGACAGAGGTCGAGCGCCTGGCGGCCGCCCATCGCGGTGCGCACCCCGCGGGCCTTGGCCTCATAGCTCGCGGCGAGCACCACTCCGCCGCCCACTATCACCGGTCTGCCGCGCAGCGCGGGCGCATCGCGCTGTTCGACCGAGGCGTAGAACGCATCGAGATCGGCGTGCAGCACCGTGGCCTCGCCCCGCATCCCGTCCTCCCGTCGACGTGCAGATGATCGCACGCACCGGGGACATCGGCTCAGGCGGCGAGGAGTCGCGAAGACAGGGCGCGGATCCGCTGGAACAGCGTGTCGAAGGCCGCGTCGAACGCGGCGGGGGTTCCGATGCGGGCAGGGTCGCGGATCGACCAGTGAAGGTCGTCGCGGATGTGCAGCTGCTCGTGCGCATCGTCGCAGACGGTGATGACGAGATCGCCGTCGCTGCGCACGTCGTCGACATGTCGGGGAGGTCGACGCCGGTCGATCGCCAGGCCGTGGCGCGCGGCGGCCGCCGTGGCCTCGGGGTTCACGGTCGCGGCCGGACGGGTGCCGGCGGACACGGCGTCGATGTCGCTCATGTCGCGCCAGATGACCTCGGCGAGCTGCGAGCGCGCGGAGTTCGCCGTGCAGACGAACAGCACCCGGCGTGGGGGAGTCACACTCGTGGGGGCGAGGGTGTCGAAGATCTCGGGACGCAGACCGATGTAGCTGCGGCGCTTGTCGAACTCCGACCGCGTGCGCGAGATGATCTCGGCGGACTCGAGCACGCCGAGATGGTGGGCGATCAGGTTGGATCGCAGATCGAGTGCCGTCCCGATCTCAGAGGAGGACAGATCGCCCAGAGTGAGGAGGTCGACGATCCGCAGACGCGTCTGGTCGGCGAGGGCCGCGAAGATCCCCGCACGTCTCTCGAGTTCAGTCATCGTCTTCATCCATACCACGCTGCCCGCACTGTGTCCACGGCTGTTGACTCAACGGCCATTGACCCTATTGTTGTCGACGCGAGACCGTGGACGCGGTCTCTGAGAGGAACGGACAACATGGGTATCGGCAGCGGAATCGCGCTCTTCGTCATCGGAGCGATCCTCGTCTTCGCGATCAACATCGACACCGGCGGATACGTCGATCTCGACCTCATCGGATACATCCTGATGGGTGCCGGCGTCGTGGTGTTCCTGATCAGCCTCGTGCTCGTGATGCGCAGCCGCCGCACCGAGACCGTCGACCGCACGGCCGTCGACCCGGCCACCGGCGAGCGTGTGACGCGACGCAGCATCCGCAACAACGACCCGATCGCCTGATCGCGGCGTGGCCGTCGTCGCACGATCCACGTCGGCCCTGATCGCGAGCGTCGCGGCGACCGTCTGCTTCGTGGTGCTCCGCGCCTTCGTGGCGGTCGGCGGACACGAGCCGCTCGCGATCGACGTGTGGTGGCATGACCTGGTCGTGTCGTCGACCGGAGACCTGTGGTTCGTCGTCGCCTGGGTGCCCGCCATCGTCGGCGGCACCCTCGGAATGATCGTCATCGGAGCGGCCCTGATCGCGTGGCTGGTGTGGCGGAAGCGCGGGTGGGATGCAGCGGCGCTCGCGATCGCCATGGTCGCCGTCGTCGCGATCGGCGCCACCATGGCGGCCGTCATCGGACGCACCCGCCCCGCGGACTCCCTCGCCGAGAGTGCGGCGACGTCCTTCCCGTCAGGGCACACCGCCGTGGCGACCACGGTCGTGGTGATCCTCGCGCTCATCCTCCGACGGGGATACGTGTGGGCGCTGGGGGCTGTCTGGGTGGTCGCGATGATGTGGAGCCGCACCTACCTGCACGCGCACTGGCTCAGCGACGTGGTGGCCGGCCTGCTCGAAGGCATCGCCGTCGCCTGCATGGTATGGGTCTGCGTCGACGCGGCCAGGGCGCGCCGGGTCAGCAGAAACGCGTCGGCATCGCCCGGCGGAGAAACGATCGAAAGCAGTGTGACACCGTGAACTCTCAGCACCCCGCCACCTCGGCGGCCAACGCCGCGCAGGACTCCCGCACCTTTCGAGTCCTCGCCCGGGTCGGCTACGTCGTGCTCGGCATCCTGCACCTGCTCATCGGCGGCATCGCGATCTCGATCGCGACCGGCAGCGGTGGTGAGAACGCCGATCAGGGTGGGGCCATGGAGCAGATCCAGCAGTCGCCCGCCGGTGTCGTCCTGCTCTGGCTGATCGTGCTGGGACTGCTGGCGCTCGCGGTCTGGCAGATCGCCGAGGCCGTGATCGAACGCGATCCCGATGCCAAGAGCAAATGGGCGCATCGGGTCAAGTTCCTCGGCACCGCAGCCGCGTACCTCGCGATCGGAGCCACCGCCCTCGTCTACGCGCTCGGCGGGCAGTCGCAGTCGTCCGAATCGTCGCAGTCGTCCGAATCGTCGCAGTCGTTCAGCGCCACGCTTCTGGCGGCTCCCGCAGGCGTCGCCCTGCTGGTGCTCGTGGGGCTGATCGTCGCCGCGATCGGCATCGCCTTCATCGTGCGCGGCATCACCCGGGCATTCATGAAGAACCTCTCGGCACCCGGGGGAGCGGCGCGTTCGGGCATCGTCGCGTTCGGCGTCGCCGGTTACATCGCCAAGGGCATCGCCGTCGGAGTCGCGGGGGCGCTTTTCGTGATCGCCGCGCTCACGCACGACCCCGAGACGGCGGGCGGTCTCGATTCCGCGCTCCGCGCACTGGCAGGGCTGCCCTTCGGAGCCGTCATCCTGTGGGTCGTCGGTGCGGGGCTCGTGCTCTACGGACTGTTCTGCTTCGCTCGCGCGCGCTACGCCCGCATGTGACCTCCCGTCCGGTCCCGTCCCGTCCGGTCCCGCTGGCGCGCACTATCGAACGACGGGCGCCCGGTGCAACCCCGATCCGGAATTCGTCGGATCGGGCGAAGATCGACTCATGAAGATCGTCTCGTACGCAGGGCAGCAACTGGTCACCACGGATGACGTCGCCAATTCGCTCGTCACCCTTGCCGCGGCCATAGCCAGCGAGGGGGAGTCGGATGCTGTCGAGATCCCGATCGTCCTGAACGGCCGGCAGGACACCGCCGATCTGGTCGTCGGCGTCGGCAACGACCTGCTCGTCGGTCCTCACGATTTCGAGCAGTCGGAGCCGGATTTCAGCGCGCACTCAGCGAGGCTGCGAGCTCACCGCCTGTATCCCGAGAGGGATGCCGACGATGCGCACGGTGACGCCGACCACGAGTGGCACCTCGATATGGACCTCGACTTCGACGGCTCCGCCTCCGGCTCGGCGCGGAGCTGATCCGCGACCGCGCTCACATCGGAGCGAGAGAGCGCGAGGGGCGCAGGGTGAGCATCAGTGCGCCAGCCGAGAGCACAGCCGCCGCGAGAGTGACGACGCCGAGCGGAAGGATGCTGAGCGAGCCGGCGACGCCGACCAGCGGGGCGGCCACACCGCCGAAGCCGAAGCGGATCATGCCGAGCAGCGACGATGCCGTTCCGGCGATCTGCGGATACCCGACGAGCGCGAGCGTCGTCGCCGGAGGGGACGAGATCGAGACTCCCGCGGCCAGGCCGAACAGTGATGCGAGCACCACCCAGAGCGGCATCGGGGCGAGTCCCGCCACCAGCAGACCCGAGGCGCCGAGCGCGACGATCAGGACTCCGATCGCGAGGGTGGCCCGCACGTGCCCGTGCTCCGACGCCGTGCCCGCGAGATGGCCGAAGAGCATGAAGCCGGCCGAGTTCGCTCCGAAGGCGAGCGCGTACTCGAGCGGCGAGAGCCCGTAGATGTCCTGCAGCACGAACGTCGCGCCCGACAGATACGCGAACAGTGCCCCATACAGCAAGCCCTGGTTGAGGATCGCGCCGACGAAGATCCTGTCGCTCAGCAGAGTGCGGTAGTCGTGGAGTGTGCGGCGCAGGCCGCCGGTCGTGCGGTGCTCGGCGGGCAGGGTCTCTCCGAAGCGCTGCAGAGTCAGGGCCAGGATGCCGGCGCCGACGATCGCGAGGAAGACGAACAGCCCTCGCCAGTCGACCGCGGTGTTGAGCAGACCGCCGAGCAGCGGACCCACGACCGCCGCGAAGCCGCCGACGACGGTCAGGCGGGCGTAGAAGCGGATGAGGTGCCGGCCTGCGAAGACGTCGCGACCGGCCGCCTGGGCGATCACGATGCCGACGCCACCGGCGAGACCCTGCACGAAGCGGGCGGCGATCAGGAGCTCCACCGTCGGGCTGGCCGCGCAGAGGAGTGACGTCGCGATGTACGCGACGATGCCGATGAGCAGGATTCCGCGGCGTCCGTGCCTGTCGGACACCGGACCGGCGATCAGTTGCCCTGCGGCGAGGCCGATGAGGCATGCCGTCACGGTGAGCTGCGCCACGGAGGTGGCGGCGCTCAGCTCGGCCGTGAGGGCGGGGAGCGCCGGCAGATAGAGATCCATCGAGATCGGGCCGAACACGGTCAGCAGCAAGAGGAGGGCAGGGAGCGCCCTGCGGGCGTGGGGCTGCGCGGCGGTCGTCATGCATCCAGCGTCGGCCAGCCGACCAGTCCGGGGGAGTCCCTGGTGAGAGGTGTACTGCGAGAGCCTCCCTCCGAGCTTCTGTGCGGGGTAGCGTCCTCATCATGGACAACAGATCCGAGGTCCGGGAGTTCCTGATGAGCCGGCGCGCTCGCGTCACCCCGGAGGCGGTGGGGCTGGTCGGCGGCGCCAACAGGCGCGTCGCGGGACTGCGGCGGAGCGAGGTGGCGGCGCTCGCCCGAGTCAGCGTCGAGTACTACGCCAAGCTCGAGCGCGGTGCGATCGCCGGCGCCTCCGCCGCCGTGCTCGATTCCCTGGCGTCCGCACTCCAGCTCGATGAGGCCGAGCGCGCGCATCTGCTCGACCTCGCCCGTGCTGCCGACGGCATCCCCTCCAGCGGGCGCACTCGCCGCCGCACGACGAAGCCCGAGCTCACCAGGCTCAGCCTGCAGTGGGCGTTGGCCTCGATCACCGATGCCGTCGCGTTCGTGCGTGACCCTCGACAGAACCTCGTCGCGGTGAACGATCTCGGCCGCGCCTTCTATTCGCCCGTGATCGGCGAGGCCGGGCGCACGCCGAACCTCGCCCGGTTCCAGTTCCTCGACCCGGCATCGCACGACTTCTATCCCGACTGGGACCTGTTCGCCGAGATGTGCGTCGCGATCATGCGCGCCGAGGCCGGGCGCGACCCGCACGACAAGGGGCTGCAGGACCTGGTCGGTGAGCTGTCGACGCGCAGCGAGACGTTCCGGCACCTCTGGGCGGCGCACGACGTGCGCATCCACGGCGCGGGGACGAAGAGGTTCCAGCATCCGCTCGTCGGCGAGCTGACCCTGGCGTACGAGGAGCTGGCGATCACCGCAGAGCCCGGGAACGTGCTGCTGATCTACTCGGCCGAGCCGGGCTCGCCCTCTGCCGAACGCCTCGCTCTGCTCGCGTCCTGGGCCGCGGATCCGCTCCCGCAGGATGGTTGACCCGGGTCGATAGTTGCACTTTGGCAACCATAAGCGTATAGTTGACACTAATCAACTTTCTACGCAGGAGATCTTCCACTGTGACTACGCCTTCTTCTTCCTCCATCGCTGAGCCTGTGCGCTCACCGCGCGAGGTCTTCACCGCGATCTCCGGGCTCGTCGTCGGCATGTTCGTCGCCGTGCTCTCGGGGACCGTGGTGTCGACCTCGATGCCCGTCATCATCGCCGACCTCGGCGGCACGCAGTCCCAGTACACCTGGGTCATCACCGCGAGCCTTCTGGCGACCGCCGTCTCGACGCCCATCTGGGGCAAGCTCGCCGACCTCGTCGATCGCAAGATCCTCGTGCAGCTGTCGCTCATCATCTTCACCGTCGGCACCGTGATCGCGGGCTTCTCGACCGACACCAACATGCTCATCGCCGTCCGAGTCATCCAGGGCATCGGCGTCGGCGGTCTGATGTCGCTCGTGATGATCGCCGTCGCCCTCATCATCTCGCCGCGTGAGCGCGGCAAGTACATGGGCGTCGTCGGCGGCATCATGGCCCTCGGCACCATCGGCGGACCGCTGCTCGGCGGCCTCCTCACCGACGTCTGGGGCTGGCGCTCCAACTTCTTCGTCGGCGTGCCGTTCGCGATCCTCGCCATCGTGCTGCTGCAGTTCACCCTGCACCTCCCCAAGCCCCAGCGCGGCACCAAGGTGTCGATCGACTACTTCGGCATCGTGCTCCTCGCCGTCGGCGTCTCGACCCTGCTCATCTGGGTCTCGATGGGCGGCAGCCAGTTCGACTGGGACTCCTCGACGAGCATCATGCTCGCCGTCATCGCGGGTGTCGCGATCGCCGCCTTCATCACCGTCGAGTTCTTCGTCAAGGAACCGATCGTGCCGATGTCGCTGTTCCGCAACCGCACCTTCACCCTGTCGGTCATCGCCTCGATCGCCATCGGCGTCTCGATGTTCGCGACCTCGGTGTTCCTCGCCCAGTACTTCCAGCTCGCCCGTGGAGCCACACCCACCGAGTCGGGTCTGATGACCATCCCGATGATCATCGGCCAGATGGGTTCGTCGATCATCATCGGTCAGCTCGTCAGCCGGTTCGGCAAGTGGAAGGGCTGGATGCTCACCGGCTCCGTCCTGACCACGGTGGGCGTCTCGCTCATGGCGACGCTGCGCTACGACACCCCGTTCCCGCTGGTGGCGACCTACATGTTCGTCCTGGGCGCGGGACTCGGCATGGTGATGCAGAACCTCACCCTCATCGTTCAGAACGACACGGCTCCGCAGCAGCTGGGTGCCGCCTCGTCGAACGTGAACTTCTTCCGCACGATCGCCGGCACCATCGGCGTCACGGTCATGGGCGCGTCGCTCTCTACGAGCGTCGGCAACTACATCTCCGACGCGCTCGAGGGATTCACGCCGACCACTCCCGACGAGGTCGACGCTCTGCAGCACCTCGCCTCGGGTGACGTCCCGAAGGTCACCCAGCTTCCCGACACGATCCGCGCGATCGTCGAGGGCGCCTACGGACACGGGATCGCCGATGCGTTCATCATCGCCATTCCGCTGGCCGTGATCGCCGTGATCGCGATCGCGTTCATCCGCAACAAGCCGCTCTCGACCAAGAACGCCGCCGAGCAGCTGCGCGAGCAGGCCGAGGAATCGGTTCTCGAGGTCTCCGAGGCAGAGGTCGGTGCGACGATGTCGACCGGCACCATCCGGATCTCGGGCGTCGAGTCCGCGTCGCCGAGCACGAACACGAACTCGGTGACCGTGCTCGAGCGCGAGGACCCGGGCTCGAGGCGCTGACATGGTCACCA
>Ga0308166_1000839_pt1 | contig 36789 bp, 18 predicted proteins | sample PhyCR2_2_FD_202137 | JGI IMG/M metagenome (GOLD analysis project Ga0308166, IMG submission 202137) | Phyllosphere microbial communities from UC Gill Tract Community Farm, Albany, California, United States - DLSLCC.R2 | ecosystem: Host-associated > Plants > Phyllosphere > Unclassified | place...
CGCATCCGCGTGACCGGCGCCCCAGGGATTCGCAGCAAGCGTCGCGGCCGGCATCAGACGCGCACCGCTTTCCACTTGCCCATGCGGAACAGCAGGATCCCGGCGATGGCCATCGCCGTTTCCGCCGTGACGATGGCGATGTACACGCCGTCGGGGCCGAAGCCCAGCGACTTCGCCATGACGTAGGCAAACGGCACCTGGAACAGCCAGAAGCCGACGAAACTCAGGATGGTCGGCGTCCGGGTGTCGCCCGCGCCGTTGAACGATTGGTTGATCACCATCCCGTACGCATAGAAGCAATAGCCGGCGCTGACCACCTGAAGGCAGCGCTTGCCATGGAACAGGACCTCCTCGTCGACCGTGAACAGCCCGACGATGTCCTGGGCGAACAGCAGGAACACGACGGTGACGGCCGCCAGGAAGAGCATGTTGATGAACCCCGTCCGCCACACCGACCGTTCGGCCCGGTCGGCCTTGCCGGCGCCCAGGTTCTGGCCGACCAGCGTGGCGGCGGCGTTGGCCATGCCCCAGGACGGCAGGATCGCGAACACGATGATCCGGATCGCGATCGTGTAGCCCGCCAGCGCGGCGCTGCCGAACGGCGCCATGATGCGCACCAGGAAGATCCAGCTGGCGGAGCCGATCAGGAACTGCGCGATCGCGCCCGCCGACACCTTGAGCAGGTTCGCGATCGTCTCGGACTTCGGCATCAGGCTGCGCGCATCGATCCGGATGACGCTGTGCGCGCTGCTCAGGTAATAGATCTGGTAGAGGACGCCGAGCCCGCGGCCGATGTTGGTGGCGATCGCCGCGCCTTCCACGCCGAACGCCGGCACGGGGCCGAGGCCGAAGATGAGCAGCGGGTCGAGCACCAGGTTCACGCCGTTGGCGATGATCAGGGCGCGCATCGCGGCCGACGCGTCGCCGGCGCCGCGGAAGATGCCGTTGACGATGAACAGCATCATGATCGTGACGTTGCCCGTCAACATCCAGTACGTGTAGCCGGCATAGTGCGCGACGACGTTCGCATCCGCGCCCATCAGGCGCAGCAGGTCGTCCGACGCCAGCATGCCGACGACGGCGATGACGAGGGACACGCCGAGGCCGAGATAGATCGCCTGTACGCCCGCGTGGGCCGCGGCGGCGCGGTTCTTTTCGCCGGTGCGGCGCGCGACCAGGGCGGTCGCTCCCATGCCCATGCCCATGGCGACGGAATACACCAGCGTCAGCATCGATTCCGTCAGCACGACCGTGGCAAGCGCATCGTTGTCGTTGAGGCGGCTCACGTAAAACACGTCGGCGATGGCGAACAGCGCTTCCATCGCCATCTCCAGGATCATCGGGACGGACAGCAGAAAGATGGCGAGGTTGATACTGCCATCCGTAAATTCCTGCTGGTCGCCGCGCAGGGCCAGCTTGAGCAGTGAAAAGATCGACGGCGATTTGGAAGAAACTTTCATCACGATTCCCGGGAAAACCAGGCTGCGCGGGGCAGCCTTCGAACACGATCCGGCCGGGCGACGGCGCCCGGCGGCACGAAACGGCGCTCGCGCGCCTAGCTGCGGTCGACGATCCTGCTGATCCTGTCGCCGTCGAACGTGAACTCGCTCCTGCCGTTCAGTTCGAGCACGGAGCCGGCGGCCGGACCGTCCGGCACGTCCAGGCACAGGCGTCCCCGGTAGGCGATGTCCGCCACCATGCAGTCGTCCACATGGTCCAGCCCGACGATGCGCTGCTCGCGTTCGTCGAAGATCGTCCTGGCGCGTTCGGCCAGGCGCTTGAATTCCTCGACGCCGTTCGCGGCCGCCGTCAGCCGGCCGCCGGAATAATTCTCGAACGTGATCGTGGGCGACAGCACCGCCAGCATGCCGTCGATGTCGAAGGCGTTGTACGCGTCCAGGTAACGGTCGATCAGCTTTTTCTTATCAGGATTTTTCATGGCACCTCCCTCCATAAGACAAGGCCTGCGCTTCAGTTCGTGATCGTTTCTGACGATTTTATGCATGACTCCATCCTCTCATTCGGCAATTGGCGACAACAACTTCAGAACATCATTCCGGGACGCTTGCCCCGTTTCGAGCTTCTCCGGGACACGGCGGTTCCGCCGGGTGCAGGCGGGGTCCGGCATCCGGACGCCGGCGTTGCGCCCCGACAGTGGCGACCAGCTTGTAAAACAAGGGCACGAAGAAAATGGCGAGGAACGTGGCAGCCAGCATCCCGCCCATGACGCCCGTGCCGGTCGAGCGCCTGGCCTCGGCGCCGGCGCCGGTCGAACAGGCCAGCGGCACGACGCCGAGGATGAATGCCAGCGACGTCATCAGGATCGGGCGGAAGCGCAGGCGCGCGGCCGCCACCGCCGCCGCGCCCGGATCGAGTCCTTCTTTGGTCTTGAGCACGGCGAACTCCACGATCAGGATGGCATTCTTGGCCGCCAGGCCCAGCAGGGTGATCAGCCCGATCTGGAAATACACGTCGTTCGTGAAGCCGCGGACGGCGACGGCGACCAGGGCGCCGAACGTGCCGAACGGCAGGGCGAGCAGGACCGGCAGGGGCAGGCGCCATGTCTCGTGCTGCGCGGCGAGGATCAGGAACACCATCAGTACGGCCATGCCGAGCACGCTTCCCGTCGTCTGCGCCGAGCGCCGCTCCTGGAACGATGCGCCGCTCCAGTCCAGGCTCACGTCGGGCGGCAGGACGCGCTGCGCGATGCGCTCGATCTCGGCCAGGGCTTCTCCGGAACTGTGGCCGGGCGCGGCGCTGGCCAGCATCTGCACGGCCGGCAGGTTGTTGAACCGCGACAGGCTGTCCGGACCGGTCGTGTGCTCGACCCGGGCGAACGCCGACAGCGGCACCATGTCGCCGTGCTCGCTGCGCACGAACAGGCGGCCGATGTCGTCGGGCCGCTGGCGGTAGCGGCTGTCTGCGGACAGCAGCACCTGCCAGGCGCGTCCGAACTTGTTGAAGTCGTTGACGTAATACGTGCCGAGCGTGGCGGCAATGGCATTGAACGCGCCGTCGAGCGGGACGCCGAGCGCCTTGGCCCTGGCGCGGTCGACGTCGATGTTCAGTTGCGGCGACGCCGGTTGCCACAGCGCCTGCACGCCGGCCAGCACCTTGCTGCGTCCCGCCTCCGCGATCAGCGCCTGCATCCCTTCCTGCAGGCCGGCGGCGCCGCCCTGGCCGTGGTTCTGCAGGTAGAACTCGACCCCGCCCGTGTTGCCGAGCCCGAAGATCGCCGGCGGATTGAAGGCCACCGTCATGGCTTCCTTGATGCCGGCGGTCGCGCCGAAGAACTCTCCCACCAGTGCCTGCGACGATACCGTGCGCCGGCTCCAGTCCTGCTGGGTGACCACGAACGTCGCGGCGCTGTTCTTGAAGCCGCCGCCGACGAAATCGAGTCCCGTGAACGCGATCACGTCCTTGTTGGCCGGATTGGCCCGGATCGCGGCCAGCACCTGCCCGACGACGGCATCGGTCCGCTGCAGCGACGCGCCGTCCGGCAGATACAGGGCCGCGATGTAGTAGCCCTGGTCCTCGTCGGGCACCAGGGAGCCCGGGACCGCCTTCCACAACGCGGCGGTGACCGCCACCATGCCGGCGAACAGCACCAGCGCCAGCGCGGTCCGCCGGATCAGCCACGCCACGCCGGCGGTATAGCGCCGGGTGACGCGGTCGAACCAGGCGTTGAACCAGCGGAAGAACGCGTGCCGGCTGCGCCGGCCCGGCCGGAGCACCAGCACGCACAGCGCCGGCGTCAGCGTCAGCGCGACGAGGCCCGACAGCACGACGCCGATCGAGATCGTGACCGCGAACTGGCGATACAGTTCGCCGGTCAGTCCGCCCAGGAAGGCGACCGGGACGAACACGGCGCACAGGGTCAGCACGATCGCCACCACCGGCCCGGTCACTTCGCGCATCGCCGCCAGCGCGGCGGCGCGCGGCGCCATGCGCTCCTCGACCATCAGCCGCTCGACGTTCTCGAGGACGACGATCGCGTCGTCAACGACGATGCCGATCGCCAGCACCATGCCGAACAGGGTCAGCGTGTTGATCGAATAACCGAGCAGCATCAGGCCGGCGAAGGTGCCGATCAGGGACACCGGCACGGCCGCGCACGGAATCAGGGTGGCGCGCCAGTCCTGCAGGAACAGGAACACGACCAGGAACACGAGCGCCATCGCCTCGGCCAGCGTATGGACCACCGCGCGGATCGACACCTCGACGAAGCGGGTCGTGTCGTACGGGATCGCGTAGTCCAGGCCGGGCGGAAAGCGCTGCGCCAGCCGCGCCACCGCATCGTTCACCTGCGCGCCGGTCGCGAGCGCGTTGGCGCCCGGCTTCAGGTAGATGCCCACCAGCGTGGCCGCCTTGCCGTTGAGGCGGCCGATGAAATCGTAGTCTTTCGACCCGAGCTCGATCCGGGCGATGTCCTTCAGGCGCACCCGGCTGCCGTCCGGGTTGGCGCGCACGATTACGTCGGCGAATTCGTCCGTCGTTTCCAGGCGGCCGCGGGTGGTGACCGTGTAGACCATCTGCTGGTCGGCGCTGCCGGGGGACTGGCCGATCTTGCCCGCCGCGAACTGGGCGTTCTGCTCGCCGAGCGCCCGCGCGACGTCGTCGACGGCGATGCGCAGCTGCGCCATCCTGTCGGGCTGCAGCCAGATCCGCATGGCGTAGTCCTTGGCGCCGAAGATCTGCACGTTGCTGGTTCCTGGGATGCGCTTGAGCTGGTCCAGCACGTTCAGGGTGACGTAATTGGAAATGGCCAGGTCGTTCATGCGGCCGTCGCGCGAAACGAAGGCCACCACCTGCAGGAACGACGTCGAGCCCTTTTCGACGACGATCCCCTGGCGCCGCACCTCCTGGGGCAGGCGGGCATCCACCTGCTTGATCAGGTTGTTCACGTTCAGCGCGGCCTTGTCGGCGTCGGTGCCGATCTCGAACGTCAGCGTGATCGTCGCGGTGCCGTTCGAGAACGACGTCGACGACATGTACATCAGGCCCTCCACCCCGCCCAGCGCGCTTTCGATGGGCGCGGCCACCGCCTGCTCGACCACCGCGGCCGATGCGCCCGGATAGGTCGCCGTCACCTGGACGACGGGCGGCGTGATGTCGGGGTACTGCCCGACGGGCAGGGAACGCATCGACACCAGGCCGGCCAGCACGACGAACACCGAGACCACGATTGCGAACACCGGCCGGGCGATGAAAAAGCGCGACAGCATGTCAGCCTCCCCCGGCGCCCGGCGCGCGTGCCGCCGCCAGCGTGGCCGCCGCGCCGTCCGCGGCGTGCGCCGCCGTCGCCTGCACCGGCACGCCGGGCGCGCCGATGCGGGCCATGCCGTCGACGATCACCCGGTCGCCGGCGCGCAAGCCCGAGCGGATGACCCAGCCGCCGGCCTGCCCGGCGGCATCGGCCGGCACCCACTCGCCCGGCACGACCGTGCGCGCCTCGGCCACCGGCGTGCCGTCCCGGCCCTTGCCGACGACGTACACGAACTTGCCCTGGGCACCGTCCAGCACGGCACGCTGCGGCACGGCGATCGCCTGCGGACGCACGGCGCCGGTCAGCACCACGCGCACCATCTGGCCCGGCGCCAGGCTGCCGTCCGGATTCGGGAACTCGGCGCGCGCCGCATACGTGCCCGTGCCCGCATCGGCCTTGTAGTCGCTGAAATTGAGCCGGCCGCCGGGCTTGAGCCAGTTGCCGCCCGACGTCTTGAGCCGGACGACGTAGCCCGGCTTCGCCAGCCGCAGGGAGCCGTCCGCCAATGCCGACTTGAGTTCTTCCTGCTCCTGTTCCGGAATCGCGAAATTGACATGGATCGGATCGATTTGCGCCAGCGTGGTCAGCAGGCCGTCGTTGGCGGCATTCACCAGCGCCCCTTCCATCTTCAGCGCGCGTCCCGCCACGCCGGTCAGCGGCGCCGTCACGCGCGTGTAGCCCAGTTCGACGCTGGCGCTGGCGTGCTTCGCCTGCGCCTGGCGGTACTGGGCGCGCGCGAGGTCGAGCCGGGCGCGCGCGGCGTCCCACGCCTGCTGGCTGATGGCCTTCGCGTCCGCCAGCGGCTGCAGGCGCGCATGCTCGCGCTCGGCCAGCTTCAGTTCGGCCTGGGCGCTGGCCGCCGCGGCCTCGGTCTGCGCCGCCGCGGCCGCGTACAGCGCGGACTCGATCTGGAACAGCGGTTGCCCCGCCCTCACCCGCCCGCCTTCTTCGTACAGGCGCTTTTCGACGATGCCGTTGACCCGCGCCCGGATCTCGACTTCGCGCGAGCCGCTGGTCTGGCCGACGTATTCGAACGTCACGGGGACGTCGCGCGGCGTGGCGACCTGGTACAAGACCGCGGCGGGCGGCGGCGCCTGGACGGGCGGATCGCCGGCCCGGCCGCAAGCCGCCAGGCCCAGGCCCAACGCGATGCCGGTTACGATGTTCATTCGCTGTGTCTGCATATCTGCGCGAGCGGGAAACCCGGCCGGCGTCCGCCGCTTGCCGCGGGGACGCCGGCCGGATGCGTTTCCGCTATGCCTCCTCCGTATCGAACTCGACTTCACCCAGCGCCAGCAGCATGTCGTCCGCCCCCAGCGACGGGTGCGACGGCCGGCTCAGCAACTGACGCAGCACGTCTTCATAGCCGTCCAGCCAGCGCTCGATCACCGCATCCGCGTGCAGCTCGCGCGAGTACTTGACGGACAGCTCCAGGTTCCAGTCGGTGACCTGGGCCGCGATGTCGATCGCATAGCGGCGCGGCGCATGGGGACTCTGCTCGGCGCTCAGCGAGCCGGGCACGGCCTTCAACGACGCATCCGGCTGGTCCGCGCTGTCGAACGACCCCAGGTAGTTGAAGCTGACCTGGCGCGGCGGCACGGCGCGCAGCGGATGCGCGGGCGGACACACGTCCATGTACTGCAACATGCCCCACTCCAGGTCGCGGCCGCGCAGCTCGGCGGCGGCGGCGCGGGCCCGCGCCAGCCCCTCGGACGCGTCGCGGCAACCGGAGAAATCCAGCCGCAGCGGCGCGATCGACGTGAACCAGCCGATCGTGCGCCCCAGGTCTTCCGGCATGTCGCGGCTCAGCCTGCCGTGTCCTTCCACGTCCAGCACCACGGCCTCGCCCCCCATCCAGGCGGCCAGGCTCCAGCCGACGGCTGTCAGCAGGACTTCGTAGACGCTCGCGTCGCCGAGCAGGCGCAGGGCGTCGATCGGCACGGTACGGCTGCGGATCGTCGTGCCCGCTTCGGACAGCGCCTGGCCGTCGACGCCCGGCAGACGCGCGGCCGGCTGCGCCAGTCCGGCGGCCCAGGCATCGGCCAGCGCCGCGCCGTCGAGGCGCCGCGCGCGCCGTGCCAGCCGCCGCGCCCAGTCGCAAAAGCCGAGCGAAGGCGGCGCCGGCACCGGGCCGCCACGGGCGTCGAGCAGGGTGCGCAGCTCGTCTTCCAGGATGCGCCAGGACACGCCGTCGATCGCCGCATGGTGGACCAGCACCAGCAACAGCGCCGGTCCGCCGTCTGCAAAGGCGACGTGCGCGGCGCCGACCAGCACGCCGCCCTGCAGGTCGAGCCGGCGGTGCAGGTCGCGCTCGATCGCGTCGACCTGTGCGGCCGCGGCATCGCGCGCGCCGCAGCGGTGCGACGCGAACTTCAGGCTCCCGGCCGGATCGGACGTCGCCTCCAGTTGCCAGGCGCCGGGTTGCCCGCGCAGGCACAGGCGCAAGGCGTCGTGGCGCGCGATCAGGGCCAGCAGGGCGTCCTGCACCCGGGCCGGCGTGAGTGCGGCGTCGATGCCGTAGCGCATGCCCATCGTGAAATGATCGCGCACCTCGCGCCGCTCCGCCGCTTCCAGCCACCAGCCGAAGATCGGCGGCAGCGCGACCGGCTGGCCGTCGTCGGCACCGTCGTCGGCAGCGGCATCGTCCGCGCCCCCATGCCGGGCCAGATGCTGCGCCAGGGCACCCACCGACTTGTGCTCGAACAGGTCGAGCGGACTGAATTTCAGCCCCAGGTCGGCGGCGCGCGACACGGCCTGGATCGCCCGGATCGAGTCGCCGCCGTTGGCGAAGAAGTTGTCGTCCTCGGCCAGATCCGGCCGCACCAGCACGTCGCGGAACACCGCCAGCAATGCGGCCGTTTGTCCGGCCGGCACCGCCACCGTCGCCGGCCGCGCCGAGCGCGTCAGGCGCACGCGCTCCGGCGCGATGCCCAGCGCCGCGGCCACGTCCGCGCCGTCGGCGGCGCCGATCGATTCGACCTCGTAGCTCACCGCAACGGGCGGCAGCAGGCGCAGGACGGCGTCCGCGCCCGCGTACAGGCCGATCAGCTGGCGCGGCGCCCCACTGTCCAGCGCCACGTGCAGCGAGGCCAGGCCCTGGGCCGGCGTCAGGCTGTCGAAGCCGCGCCGGCGCGCGAGCAGCACCATCGACGCCGGCACCTCGGCCGCCATGCCGACCTGCTTCCACATGCTCCAGTCGAGACAGAGATGGGGGCGCCGGCCGGACAGCGTCCGGTGGACGGCGAAGGCGGCCTGGTAGGCGCAGGCGCCCGCGTACTCGACGAAGCCGGTGCCGCCGAACCAGCCGTTGACGGAACTGAACGTCACCACCGGCGTGGCGTGCTCCGGCAGCGCCTCGTCCAGCGCATGCGCCAGCGCCATGCGGTGCACGGCGCGGCGCTGCGCCACGTCGGCGCCGTCGCCGGCATCCAGCGCGGCCAGCCGTTCGGCGACGGAACCTTCGCCGGCCAGATTGAACGCGGCGTCGAGCGGACCGTCCCAGTCCCGCATTGCCTCCTGCAGCGCCGCCCGCAACGCCTGCGCGTCGGCGGCGTCCAGCTGCCGGTAGCGGACGTCGGCGCCGTGTTCCGCCGCCTGCGCGGCGAGGTACGACAGCACCTGGGCGCGCTGCCCGGCCTCGTCCGCGCGGCTGCGTCCGACGATCAGCAGCCGGGCCTTGAAGCGGCGCAGCAGATGCAGGCACAGGTGCGCCCCCACGCCGCCCAGTCCGCCGATCACGAGGTAGTGCCCGCCGGCGCGCAGGATGCGCGACGGCGCCGAAGGCACCTGGGCCGGTGCCAGCGGACGCAGCGTCGGCGCCAGCCGCACGCCGCCGCGGTAGGCGACGCGGCCGCCCCCGGCCCCGCCGCATTCCGCCAGCACCGCGTCCACGCCGGCGCCGTCGACCAGCGTCACCCGCAGCCGCGGGCGCGACTGGGCGAGGCTGGCTGCGACACCGGGCAGCGCCGCATGCGCGACGCCGGACTCGGTGCCGTCGAGCGCGAACGCGGCGCTCGTCGCCAGCACGATGCCGGGTGCATCCGGCAACTGGTCGACGGCCGTGCACAGCGCGTCCCACTGCGCGTGCGCCGCGGCCAGGACCGCCCCCGCCGCCTGCGGACCGTCCGCGGCCGGCGCCGCATGCCAGTGCGCGTCGACGACCGCCTGCAGGCCGTCGAGCCGCGCGTCGGCCGCCGCCACCAGCGCGGCCAGGTCGGCCGGCTCGCCCATCCGGTACGAGGCGCGGCCGGCGGCGTCGAAGCCGGCGAACGCGCCGCCCGGCTCGGCCGCCAGCGCGGCACCCGCCGGTGCCCCGCCGCCCAGCCACAGCACGCGCCGCGGCACGGCCGCCGGCGCCGCGGCGGGCGTCCAGTCAAGGGCGAAATGCCAGTCCGGAATGACGGTGCGCTCGCCCAGCTGGCCGTCGCCGTGCAGCGTGATGCGGTCGGCGAACGCGCCGGCCACGAAGCCGGACGCCAGGTACTGGCGGCGGATCTTGCCGATCGCGGTGCGCGGCCAGGCGTCCACGTCCAGCGCGACCAGCGCGGCCGGGCGCAGGCCGTGTTCCGCGATCAGTGCCGCCGCGATCGCGGCCGGATCGGCGCGGCCCTCGCCGCTGCTGTAGAACACGACCAGGCTGTCGGTGACGCCGTCCGGCGCACGCACGGCGACGGCGGCGCAGCAGCCGGTGCGCACGCCGGCCACGCCCTCGACCGTGTTCTCGAGCGCGTGCGCCGAATAATTCAGCCCGTTGACGATCACGATTTCCTTCTCGCGGCCGGTGACCACCAGGCTGCCGCCGGCCATGAAGCCGCAGTCGCCCATGCGCAGCCAGCCGTCCGGCGTGAACGTTTCGGCGTTGGCCTTGTCGTTGCGGTAGTAGCGCGACATCAGCTGCAGGCCGTACGCTTCGATGCGCCCCGCCACCCCGGTGGGGCAGACCCGGCCCTGCGCGTCGACCACCCGCACCGCCGTGCCGGGGAACGGCTGGCCGACCTCGACGAACGGATTGCCTTCGCCGGGCAGCGCGCGCCTGACCGGGCTGTCCAGCGCCGTGTCGCTCAGCCAGTGCACATTGTCCTGGTGCCCGCGCCGCAGGTTGTGCGCGCCGATGCAGGCGGACGTCGTCTCGGTCATGCCGAACACCGGCTTGATCACGTCCCCGCGCAGGCCGTGCGGCGCGAGCAGCGCCAGGAAGCGCTGGCAGCCGTCGTGGGTGACGGCCTCGCCGCCGTTTTCCCACAGCTTGACGCTGGCCAGGTCCCAGCTGCCGGCCGCGATCCGCTCGGCGTGCTCGTTCATCAGGTTGAAGCCGAAGTTGGCCATCCACAGCAGCGACACGCGGTGCCGGTCGATCAGGTCCAGCATGCGGGTCGGGTCGGCCAGCACGTACGCCGTGTCGACGTGCAGCTGCTGGTTGCCGAGGCACAGGTCGCGCATGTGGTGCTGCACCAGGCCGCCGACGTGGTCGATCGCCAGCCAGTTCAGCGAGGTCTCGACACTGTCGAAGCCGAACGCGCGGCTGACGGCGAGCGACAGCGACACCAGGCTGCGATGCGGCAGCACCACGCCTTTCGGCGCGCCCGTACTGCCCGAGGTCAGCAGCATCAGCGCGTCCGGACCCGGCGTCCACTCGGCCTCGCGCAACGGTGCGCTGTCCAGCGCCGTTTCGACCAGGTGCAGCGTCGCCTCCAGGCCGCGCTGCGCCAGCGCGGCGGCCGTGGCCGGCTGCTGGTCGCGGCTGGTCAGGACGATCCGGCGCGTCAGCATGGTGTCCGGCCCGAGCAGGTACCACAACGGATTGGCCGGCGCGTCGTACTGGCTGGCCGGGGTCAGCGGCACCGGCAGCACGCCCAGCAGGATGCAGCCCCAGATGCCGGCGAACAGGTCTTCCGGACGCGCGCAATGCACGATCACCTCGGCGCCGGCGGTCACGCCCTGCGCGCGCAGGCCGGCCGCGACGCGCGCCGCCGCATCGAGCAGCCGGGCGTACGACAGCGTGCGCTCGCGGCCGCTCCCGTCGACCAGGACCAGGCCGCGCCCCGTGGCGGCGGCGCTCTGCAGGCGGTCGATCAGGTTCGCGGTCGGCGTCTCCAGCGCCGGTCCCGTCAGCACCGACGCCGCGTCGGCGGGATAGCGGCCGCCCTCGTTCGTGAAACCGGGCGGCAGCGGCAGCGGCGGACGCGCCAGCGGGACGGCGCGCGTGCGCAACTGCACTTCGCCGCCGGCCGCCGCGTCGAGCGTGCGCGCCGCGTGCGCGAGCAGCCCGCTGTCCGGCGGCGCGGCCGCGCGCAGCGCCGCCGCGTCGATGACGCCGGCGGCATCGCGCGGCAACCGGGGCAGCAGCGCCACCCCCAGCGGCGCGGCCCAGTCCGGCAGCGCCGCGGCCAGGCGCCCGACCCCGGCATCGTCCGTGGCGTACAGCACCAGCCGGCGCGGCGGCGCGTCCGACGCGACCAGCGCGGCGTCGCCCAGGCCGCACTCGGCCAGCAGCCGGTCCACCAGGGCGGCGGACAGGCAGCGGCCGGCATGGCGCCGGCCGGACAGGCCCGCATCGTCGAATTCGACGCTGCCGTCGGCACGGCGGCGCGCGCGGTACCCCGTGAGCCAGGTGCGCTCCGCCGGCGCCGCCAGGGCGCCCAGGGCGTCGGCGACTACCGGCAGCGTGCCGGCCAGCGCCAGCACGCCCCAGGCATTGTCCGGCAGGACCCGGCCGGCGCCGTTGCACACCTGATGGCGTCCGAACACATGGGTCCGCTGCGCGCCGGCCCGGCCCGTGCCGATGACGAAATGGTCGCCCGCGGCGTGCAGGTGACGGCGGCCGTCGTCCGCCGCGGCCGGGCTGCCGCCGCCCCAGGTCAGCAGGCCGGCCGTGCCCAGGGCCGGCTGCCCCTCCGCCGGCTGCCCCGCGATCCAGGCGAGCGGCGCGGCCAGCGGCACGCCCGCCGGCACGGCCGCGTCCGGCGCGTCCGGCAGCAGTGCGATGTCCGCGATCCCGTCGCGCAGCGCCCGCAGCGCCAGCGGCAGCCAGGCGTCGACGCGCCAGTCGGCCACGATCACAAGCGCCGCCGCGCTTTCGGCCGGCAACGGCAGGCGTCCCAGCGTCGCCAGCGGATGGGCGACAGCGCCCACCAGCGGCTCGACCACGACCAGCGCGGCAGCCAGGCATTGCGCGGCACCGCCGCCGGCGCGCACGCCGTCCGCGTCCAGCCGCAGCCGCAGTGCCGCCCCGGCCGGCCCCGTGCACGGGGTGGCGCCGGCCAGCCATGCCGCCAGCACGCCGGCCAGCTGCCGCACCGGATCGCCGCCCGCCAGGGCCAGCAGCTCGCCCGGACGCACGTCGTGGCGCCGCAGGTCGCGCACCAGGCCGTCGACGAGGTCGGCGACCGCGTCGCCCGCATGCCGGTTCAGCGCCGGACGGGCGCCGTATGCGCGCAGCGCCTCCAGCGTCCGCGCGGCCAGTGCCCGGACATCGGGCGCCTGTTCGAAGACGTCAGCGCGCATGGCCGTCCGCTCCTTCGCCGGCATCCGCCGCAACCGGCTGCCCGCCATGCAGCGCGCGCTTGCGTTCCATCGCCAGGCGCAGCCACGCCGCCAGCAGCGCGCGGCTGTTGGCGCCCCAGCGGTTGAGCGGGCGGTCGGGGTCGTAGTTGACCGGGACCGGCGGATTCTCGCCCCGTTTCTGGGCGTTGCGGTATTCCTGCATCAGGCGCTCGGTCGGGTAGTCCTGGTGCCCCTGCAGCATCAGGAGGCCGCCGTCGCGCGATACGACGGTCGTGTGGCCGCTGGCTTCCGACCAGTCGAGCGGGATCAGGTCGCCGGCCTCGACCGCGGCAGCGAATCCGGCCGGCTCCATCTCGGCATAACGGCTCTGCGGCAGCCAATAGCGGTCGTCCAGGCCGCGCATCAGCGGGTGGTCGGGCTGCAGGTTGTGCATCTCGAACACGCCCGAGAGTTTTTCCGGGAAATGCTTCTTGTCGATGTCCAGGAAGACCTTGGCGAGGACCTGCGCGCCCCAGCACACCCCGGCGATGGAACCGACGCGCGTGCTGGCGTCGCGCAGCGTGGCGACCACTTCGTCCCAGTACGGGGCGGCCGTGAAGTCCGGGTTCATGTCCATCGCGGCCCCGGTCAGGAGGACCGCGTCGCACGCGTCGATATCGGTCATGTCGTAGTAGCGGTGGGTCGCCGCCAGGATGTCCTGGTTGCTGCTGCGGTACGCGTGGCTGCGCATGCGCACCCAGCACAGCTCGGTGCCGGCGGGCAGCGCCCGCGCCATGTAATCGAAGTAGACCTCGGCTTGCGGCATCAGGTTGATGATGGCCACGCGGGCATTGGTTGCGGTGCTCATGCTGTTACCTCCAACTCGTTGTTCTCGGTGGCCGCGACGGCGGCCATCAGGCGCTCGGCCACGGACTGGGGATACTGGCGGACGAAGTAGTGATCCCCGGGCAGGACATGCAGTTCGCAGCGCTCGGCGCACAGGCGCCATGCGGACCATTTCTCGGCATAGTCGGCGGTCAGCGGATCGGCCGCGCCGATCAGGCAGGACAGCGGCGCGCGGATGCGCCCGTCCGGCGCGCTCAGCCGCGCATGGAAATAGCGCCGGGCCTCGGTGCCGTCGTGGCGCAGCAGCCTGCCGATCGCCTTCGCCTCGGCCGCCGACAGGTCCTCGAAGCCGCCCAGCCGGGCGAAACCCATGGCCAGCTGTTCGTCGGACTGGTCCGCGAACGGATCGTGTTCCAGGTCGGCCGCATGGCGCGGCGGATAGCTGGCCGCGACGACCAGCGCGCGCACGTCCAGCGCGCGCGCCTCCAGCCGGCGCGCGATCTCGGTCGCCAGCGCGACGCCGCCGCAGTGGCCGTACACGACGACCGGACGGTGCGCGAACTGTTCCGCCGCCGCCGCGGCGACCGCCTGGGCGACCGCGTCGAGCGGCTGCAGCGCCTCGTCGCTGCCGTCGTGCTCATGGCCCGGCAGGCGCACCGCGTACACGCTCATGCGGCCGGCCAGGGCGTCGGCCAGCCCCTGGTAGACGCCGGCGTGGCCGCCGCCGTACGGTACGCAGATCGCCACCGGGCCGGCCTCCTTGCGCGTCAGCGGCACCAGCACGCCGGGGCCGCTGCCGGCGGCGCCCAGGTGCTCGGCCAGGGCGCGCACCGAGCGGTACTGGTACAGCGCCGTGACGGGAATGGGCCGGCCCGGCAGCCGGCAGGCGCGCAGCGCCTTCAGCGAATTGCCGCCCAGGTCGAAGAAGCTGGTGGTCACGTCGAGGCGGTCCGGTTCCATGCCGAGCACGCCGGCCCAGTGCCGCGCCAGCGCCTCCTCGAGCTCGTTGGCCGGGGCGACGCGTTCCGCGCTCGCCACCGCGAACTCGGGCACCGGCAGCGCGCGCCGGTCGATCTTGCCGTTCGCGCTCAAGGGCAGGCGGTCGAGCAGCACGAACGCCTCCGGCACCAGGGCTTCGGGCAGGCGCTGGCGCAGCCAGGCGCGCAGCGCCGGGGCGAGCGCGTCGTCGGTGCCGCCCGCCGCGACGACGTAGGCCGCCAGGCGGCGCTCGCCGGACGCATCGGCCGGCGCGTTCACCAGGCACGTCTCCACCTGCGGGTGGGCGCGCAGCGTCGCTTCGATCTCGCCCAGCTCGATGCGGATGCCGCGGATCTTGACCTGGAAGTCGATCCGCCCGATCAGTTCGATCGTACCGTCCGCGCCGAAGCGGGCCAGGTCGCCCGTGCGGTACAGGCGCTCGCCCGGCACGCTGCTCCACGGGTGCGGAATGAATTTTTCGGCGGTGAGGCGGGGCCGCTCGAAATAGCCGGCCGCGACGCCCACCCCGCCGAGCAGCAGCTCGCCCGGCACGCCGACCGGCACCGGCTCCAGGCGGTGGTCGACGATGTAGGCGGTCTGGTTGCCCATCGGCCGGCCGTACGGGATGCTGCGCCAGGCCGGATCGATCGCGCCGATCGGATAGGTCACGGAATCGATCGACAGTTCGGTGGCGCCCCCCGCGCTGACCACCTGCACGGCCGGGAACGCGGCGCGCACCCGGTCCGGCAGCGGCAGCGGGATCCAGTCGCCGTCCAGCACGGCCAGGCGCAGCGCGGCCGGGGCCGTACCGGCGTCGGCCACCGTGTCCAGCAGCGCATCCATGAGGGCGGGCGCCGAGTGCCACAGGGTCACGCCTTCGCGCGCCATCAGGTCGAGCCAGTGCGCCGGGTCCTTGTCGCGTCCGGCGTCCGGGAACACCAGCGTGCCGCCGGCGTGCAGCGTCCAGAACAGGTCGCAGACGGAAATGTCGAAGCTCAGCGAGGACACGCACAGCGTGCGGTCGTCCGGGCCGATGCCGAACATGCGGCAGTAGTCTTCGACGTTGTTGACCCGTCCGCGGTGGTTCAGCATCACGCCCTTGGGCTGGCCGGACGAGCCGGACGTGTAGATCACGTAGGCGAAGGCATCCGGCGAGACGTGCAGGCCGGGCGCGGCGGCCGGCTGCGCGGCGATGCGTTCCCAGTCCGCGTCCAGCGCGATGCGGTCGACACCGAGGCCGGCCGTCGCCTGCCCGCCGCGGCCCCAGGTCAGCAGCACCTTCAGGCGGGCGTCGTCGACCATGTACTCGATCCGCGCCTGCGGATAGGCCGGATCGAGCGGGACATACGCGGCGCCGGCCTTCATGACCGCCAGCATGCCGACCACGGTGGCGGCCGACTTCTCGGTGCACAGGCCGACCCGGTCGCCCGGGCGGACGCCGTAGTCGATCAGGTAGCGTGCCAGCTGGTTGGCGCGCGCGTCGAGTTCGGCGTAGGTGAGCCGCTCGGCGCCCGCGACCAGCGCCACGGCGTGCGGCCGCAGAGCGGCCTGGCGCTCCGCCAGTCCGTGCAGGGTCTGGCGGTCGGCATACGGATAGCCCGTATCGTTCCACGTGCGCAGGATGCGCTCGGCGTGCGGCCCGGCGACCGCCTCGACTTCCCACAACGAACGGTCGGTCCCGGTGCCCAGGCGCTCGACGAGGCTGTGCAGCTGGTCCAGCATGGCGGCGGCGATGTCGTCGTCCAGGCGGTGGCGGTAATAGGTCAGCACGAGCATGATCCGCTCGCCCGGGAAGGCGCGCACCGCGATCGGATAATTGGTCGGCCCGGTCCAGCTGTAGTCCGTCAGGCGGATCCCTTCCCAGCTTTCCAGGTGGCCGTCTTCGAGCGGGTAGTTCTGGAAACTCAGCAGCGTCTCGAACAGTGGATTGCCGCGCTGCAGCGGGGACAGTTCCTGGATCCGGCCCAGGCCCGTGTACTGGTGTTCCTGCACCTTGAACAGGTCGCGCTGCAGGCACACGAGCCAGTCGCCGACGCGCGCGCGCGGGTCGATGTCGACCAGCAGCGGGACCGCGTTGATGAACAGGCCCACCATCTGCTCGACGCCGCTCAGGTCGGGCGGGCGGCCCGCGGTCGTGGTCCCGAACATCACGCGGTCTTCGCCGCTGTACGCACCCAGCAGGCGCGCCCACGCGCCGTGCACGAGCGCGCTGAGCGACACGCCGAGGCGCGCGCATTGTTCCTTGATCGTGCGGCTCACCTGCGCATCGAGCTGCACCGACAGCGTGACCTCGGCCTGTCCGCCGCCCTCGTGCACGCCCTGCCCGCGGTCGACCGCGAGGCGGGTCGGCGCGTGGCAGCCGGCCAGGTACGCCTGCCAGAAGGCTTCGTCGGCGCGGCTGTTGCGGCGCTCCAGGTAGCGGATGAAGTCGCCGAACGGGCGCGGCGCGGGCAGCGCCGGCGGGCGACCGGAACGCACCAGCTCGGCGTAGCAGTCGAGCACCTCGTGCAGGACCAGGCCGAAGCTCCAGCCGTCGAGCAGGATGTGGTGGTGGCTCCAGACGAACAGGTGGTGCTGCTCGCCGACCTGGCGCGCGATCAGGCGCATCAAGGGGGCCTTGGCCATGTCGAAGCCCTGGTCGCGGTCGGCCTGCAGCAGCGCTTGCCAATCGGCGTCGGGATCGGTGCGGTCGCGCCAGTCGACCCAGTCGAGCGCGACGTGCACCTGGCGCCCGACCACCTGGACCGGTTCCTGGGCCTGCTTGTAGGCGAACGCGGTGCGCAGGATCGGATGGCGCGCCGCCACCCAGTTCCACGCCTGCTTGAACGCGTCGCGGTCGAGGTCGCCGCGGATCGCGCAGCAGATCTGTTCGAAATACGTGGGTTCGCCGGGGCGGCTGACCGTATGGAACAGCAGGCCCTGCTGCAGCGGGGTGAGCGGATAGACCGCTTCGATATTCTTGGTCATGACAGTTCCTGTTCGGCGTGGCGGGCGGCGGCATACGGCAGCGGGAAGCGGCGGCAGACGTCGCGCACGGCGGCCGTCACCTCGGCGCGCACGACGTCGGGCACCTGCGCCTCGCCCTGCGGGCCGAGGGTCGTGTGGCGCAGCACCTTGTCGATCAGGCCGGCCGACAGCGCCATCTCGGCGGCGCCCATGCCGCGCAGCGCCGCGGTGTTGGTGCCGAGGCGCACACCGCTCGCGACCCACGCGCCGCGCTGGTCGCCGGGGATCTTGTTCTTGTTGACGAGGATGCCGCACGATTCCAGCGCCGCCTGCGCCGCCAGCCCGTTGATGTGCGAACGCACGCGGAACAGGACGATGTGGTTGTCGGTGCCGCCGCCGATCACCTCGTAGTCGCGCTCGGCCATTGCCGCCGCCAGCGCGTCGGCGTTGTCGCGGATGCGCCGGGCCAGCGTGCGAAACTCCGGTTCCAGCAGGCGGCCCATGGCGCGCGCCTTGGCCGCGATCGTGTGCACTTCCGGCGAGCCCTGCATCATCGGGAACACGGCGCTCTGGATGCGCTCGGCGAGCGTGCGCTTGCCGTCGTCGCTGAGCGTGTCGGCATCGCGGCCCATCAGGATCAGGCCGCCGCGCGGGCCGTACAGCTGCTTGAACGTGCACGTGGTCGTGAAGTGGGCCGCGTCGATCGAGCTCGGATGCAGTCCGGCGGCGACCAGGCCGGCGATGTGGGTGATGTCGGCCAGCACGAACGCGCCGACCTCGTCCGCGATCGCGCGGATGCGGTCGAAATCGATCACGCGGGTATAGGACGTGGTGCCGCAGACGATCAGGCGCGGGCGGTGCTCGCGCGCCAGTTCGCGCAGCTGGCCGTAGTCGATCAGGCCGTTGCGGTCGAGCCCGTAGCTGTGTACCTGGAACAGGCGGCCGCTCAGGTTGACTGGCGCGCCGTGCGTCAGGTGGCCGCCCTGGTCGAGCGCGAGCCCGAGGATCGTGTCGCCCGGACGCAGTATCGATTGCATCACCGTATGGTTGGCGAAGCTGGCGCAGTGCGGCTGCACGTTGACGTACGCGGCGCCGAATACGCGCTTGGCGCGTTCGATCGCGAGCCGCTCGGCCTGGTCCACGTAGGTGCAGCCCGCATGGTAGCGGTTGCCCGGATAGCCCTCGGCCGTCACGTTGACGATGCTCGATCCCACCGCCGCCATGACCGACGCGTCGGTGCCCCCGCACGATGCCACCAGCGACAGCGTCTCCATCTGCCGCTCGTGCTCGCGTTCGAGGATCTCGTACAACGCCGGATCGTCGCGCCGCATCGTGTCGATGCCTTGGACCAGATATTGCTCCATGTTACTCGATTGCATTGAATGTCTCTCTTTCTAGTCAGGGTGGCTCGATCTGTTACCAGACGAGGTCGTGCAACAGGTTGTGGATCGGCTCGTCCGGCTGGCTCAGCCCGGCGTCGAGCAGTGCCGACCAGTCGCGCCAGAAGCTGGCGATGGTGTCGCGCTCGAACAGCGCGCTGCGGTAGGCGAAGATGCCTTCCAGGGCGCCGTCGGCGGCGTTCCACAGCACGGCGGAGAGGTCGAACCAGGCGACCGCGCCCGCCACCTGCAGGGGCCGCAGCGCCGCATCGCCCAGCTTGAGCGCGGCACCGGCGCCCGGTCCGCCCCCTTGCAGCGACAGCAGGGTCTGGACCAGCGGCGGCCGGGCCGCGTCGCGTTCGGCGCCCAGCTGCTCCACCATCAGGTCGAACGGGTAGCGCTGGTGCGCCAGCGCGGCGGCGAGCGCGTCGCGCACCCGGCCGAACAGTGTCCGGAAGCTCGGGTCGCCGCTCGCGTCGATGCGGACCGGCAGGGTATTGATGAAGCAGCCCGGCAACGCCTCGGCGGCGGGATGGTGGCGCCCGGCCGTCGGCACGCCGACGAGGAAATCGTCGGTCTGGGTGGTGCGGGCGAGCCAGGCCGCGTAGCCGGTCAGCAGCCAGGCGAACAGCGAGCCGTTGGCGGCGCGCGCCGCGGCGCGCATGCGTGCCACCCGGTCGGCCGGCAGCGCGAGCGGCAGCCACGCGCCTTCGTAGTCCTGGCGCGCGCCGTACGGGAAGTCGGTCGGCAGCGCGAGGCTCGTCGGCGCGCCGGCGAGGACCCGTTCCCAGTGCCCGGCATCCAGCCGGTGCGTGTCGGTGTGCGCCAGCCCATGCTCCCACGCGGCCCAGTCGCCGAACTGCAGCGCCGGCGGCGCCAGCGGCGAGGGGCGGCCCGCGAGCACGGCGTCGTATTCGGCGGTCAGCTCGCGCAGCAGCAGGCCCAGCGACCATTCGTCGCAGATGGCATGGTGCAGCACCAGCTGCAGCCAGCTGCGCGACGCGTCCGGGTCGCGCAGCAGCAGCACGCGCCAGGCGCCCGGCGCCGCCAGGTCGAACGGCCGCGCCGCATGCCGCAGCAGCGCCGCCTCGGCGCCGGCTGCCGCCACGCTCGCCACCTCGACGTCGACGACGGCATCGGACTGGACCAGCATGGCCAGTTCGCCCTCCTCCAGCCGGAACGCCGCGCGCAGGATGTCGTGCCGCGCGCCCAGCCGCGCGAGCCCCGTGCGCAGCGCGTCGGCGTCCGGCGTCCCGTCGAGCGCGTAGGCGGCCGACACGTTGTACGCCCCGGAGGCCGGATCGAGCTGTTGCAGCAGCCACATGCGGCGCTGGGAATGGGTCGCCGGCGCGCGCGTGCGGCCCGGTTCGTGCCGGGGCGCGTCGGCGTCCAGCTGCGCCGGCACCGGTGCCGGCGTCAAGGCCGCCAGATGCGCCGCCAGCTCGGCCAGCGTCGGGTAATCGTGGACGGTCATGAAGTCGAGCGGCACGCCGAACGTCTGCCTGACCGCGGCGGCGAGCCGCGTCTGCAGCGTCAGGTTGCCGCCCAGTGCGAAAAAGTCGTCGTTGCGGCCGATCGTGTCGACCTGCAGCAGGCCGCGCCAGATGTCCGCCAGCGCCCGCTCCTCGGGCGTCAGCGCGGGCACCGGTGCGGCGGCCGCGGCCGCTGCCGGCGCCGGCGCCTGCGTCGCGAGGAACGCCGCCAGCGCCCCCAGCGTCGGGTGGTCGTAGACCGTGTTGAAATCGAGGTCGATGCCGAATTCCTGCTTGACCGCATTGGCCAGCTGGGTCTGCATCAGCGAATCGCCGCCGAGGTCGAAGAAGTCGTCCGTCGCGGCGATCGTGTCGACCTCTAGCAGACGCTGCCAGATCCCGGCCAGGCGCCGCTCCGGCGTCGCCGGTGCGGATGCCGGCGCGGGTGCCGGCGCGGTGACCGGTGCCTGCGCCGCGATGTGCGCCGCCAGGGCGCCCAGGGTCGGGTGGTCGTAGACCGTATTGAAATCCAGGTCGATGCCGAACGCCTGCTTGACCGCGTTGGCCAGCTGGGTCTGCATCAGCGAGTCGCCGCCGAGGTCGAAGAAGTCGTCCGTCGCTGCGATCGTGTCGACCTCCAGCAGCCGCCGCCAGATCGCCGCCAGCGTCCGCTCGGCATCGTCCGCCGCGGCCGCCGCCGGTGCGACGTGTGCGACCGGTGCAACCGGAGCAACCGGTACGGCGGGTACGGCCGGTGCGACCGGTGCAGGCGCGGCGGCCGGCGCCACGGCCGGGACGCTCTGCTCGGGCCAGCAGCGCAGGGGTTCGAACAGGTCGGACGGCACATGACTGCGCCGGCCGTCGCCGCTGGCGAACGGGGCGAGACGGCGCCAGTCGAACGCGGCCCCGCAGCGGTACAGCGCGGCGAGCGCCGTCAGCAGCGCGCGGCGCACGTCCGTGCCGGCGGCGGCGAGCGCCACCCCGCGCCGCGCCGGCTCGACCTGTGCCGCCGCCGTCGCCAGCTGGCCGGCCCACGGCGCCAGGTACACCGGCTCGCCCTGCACGCCGATCGCATCGAACGCCCCCGCCAGGCGGGCCGGGTCGGGCGCGGGCAATGCGCCCAGGCCGGCGGCGGCCGCCGCGGCGGCGCCCAGGTCCGCCTGGCCGCGCAGCACGTCCAGCAGCAGGTTGCCGCTGCCGTGGCCGATCAGGTTGCGGTCCGGCACACCGATCTCGATCAGCGCGCGCACCAGCACGAGCTTGTGCAGCAGTGCCGTCGCGTGGCCGTGCAGCGCCGGCGGCAGCGCCCCGATCCCCTTCTGCTCCTGCACGAACCAGTCGCGCAGCGCCGGCAGCAGGGTCAGGCAGGTGTCGACCGCGGCGGCGTCGGCCTCGCCCTCGTGCGGCAGCAGGACGATCGCGGCCGCGGCGCCGGTCTGGACGCACGGCGCCGTGCCGTCCGCGAGCGCACGCAGCGCGGCGACGGCCTCGTCGGGGTGCACCGCCATGACGGCCGCGCGCCACGGACCGTGGTCGCGCCCCGCCGTCTGGACCCAGGCCACGTCGGCCAGCGCCGCGCCGTGCGCGCCATCGAGATGCGCCGCCAGCCGCGCGGCATGGCGGCGCAGCGCCGCTTCCGACCGGGCCGCCAGCGGCACCAGCACCGGATTGACACGCTTGCTCGGGCGGGCCTGCAGCTGCGGCGGCGCCTGTTCCAGGACCACGTGCACATTGGTGCCGGTCAAGCCGAACGCGCTGACGCCGGCGCGGCGCGGCGCCGCGGTCTGCCAGGGTTCGGCCGCATCCGACAGCAGCAGCGCCGAGCGCGCGGTGTCCAGCATTGGATTGGCAGTGCGGAAATGGGCCGACGCGTAGCGCCGGCCGTTTTTCAGCGCCAGCACGGCCTTGAGCAGCCCGGCCGCGCCGGCCGCGCAGTCGAGGTGGCCAATGTTCGACTTGATCGAACTGAGCACGCAAAAGCCGGTCCGGTCGGTGCCGCGCGCGAACGCGGCGCTCAGCGCCTTGAACTCGATGGGGTCGCCGAGCCGGGTACCGGTGCCGTGCGCCTCGATCAGGCCGAGCGACACCGGATTGATGCCGGCCGCGCGCCAGGCTTCCACCAGCAGCTCTTCCTGCGCCTCGGCGCTCGGCGCGGCAAAGCCGTTGCTGCGGCCGCCGTCCTGGTTGCGCGCCCCGCCCAGGATCACGGCATGGATCGCGTCGCCGTCCTGCTGGGCCTTCGCCAGGGGTTTCAAGAGGTACACGACGCCGCCCTCGCCCAGCGCGGTACCGTCGGCCGCGGCATCGAAGCTGCGCGCGCGTCCGGTCGGCGACAGGATGCCTTCGTTGCCGGGCACGACCGACAGCGGCGGTTTGCTCAGCAGGCGCACGGCGCCGGTCAGCGCCAGTTCGGCCTCGCCGCCGGCGACCAGGCGCGCCGCTTCCAGGATCGCCGCGAGCCCCGACGAGCAGGCGGTGTCGACGGTGTACGCCGGTCCGCGCAGGTCCAGCTCGTAGGCGACGCGCCCGGCCTGCGCGGCCGGCAGCAGGCCGGTCACCAGCGGCGCCTCGTCCTGGGCCAGCAGGCCGGAATAGCTTTCGCTGGCGGCGCCGAACAGCACGGCGGTGCGGCTGCCGCGCAGCTGGTCGAGTGCATAGCCCGCGTCCCAGATGGCCTTGCAGGCCAGTTGCAGCAACATGCGCTGCTGCGGGTCCATCTGGCGCGCCTCGCGCATGGACATGCCGAAGAACCGCGGATCGAACGCGTCGATCCGGTCAACCAGGGCGCATTCCGACAGCGCCGTGTCCGGACCGACGCCGCCGTCGCGGCGGCGCGCCGCCGGCACGGGGGCGACGAGGTCGCGGCCCTGTTCGAGATGCCCCGACAGCAGCGCCAGGTCGTCGCCGCTTCCGGGCAGCGCGGCGGCTATGCCGATGACCGCAATCGGCTGGTGTGCGAATGACTGCATGCTTGCTCCTATAGACGGAAACTGAAGTCGGCGGCCGCCGGTTGCGCCGCGCCGCATTGCTCGAGCGCGCCGGCGATGGCCGCCACGGTGTTGAGCTGGAACAGGTCGACCAGCTTCAGCGCGCCCCGGTAACGGGCGTCGAGGCGGTCGAACAGGCGGGTCATGCTCAACGACGTGCCGCCGGCGGCAAAGAAATTGACGGAACGGCCCACGTCGGTGCCCAGCACCTCGCGCCAGATCGCCGCGATCTCCTTCTCCAGCGGCCCGCGCGGCGGCGCCTGTCCGGCGTCCGCATGCGGCGCCACGGCCTGGGCGGCGAGCGCCTTGCGGTCCAGCTTGCCGTTCTGCGTCAACGGGAAGCGCGGCACGAACTGCAGCCAGGCAGGCACCATGTAGCCCGGCAGGCGCGCCGCCAGCGCGGCCCTGAGCGGTTGCGGATCGAACGGTTCGGCCGCGGTGACGAAACCGATCAGGTAGCGGTCGCTGCCGCTGCGCGCGACGACCACGGCGGCGTCGGCGATGCGCGCGTCCAGCCCGGCCAGCACGCGTTCGATCTCGCCGGGCTCGATGCGGATCCCGCGCAGCTTGACCTGGTCGTCGATCCGGCCCAGGAACTCCAGTTCGCCGTCGCGGGTCCAGCGCGCGAGGTCGCCGGTACGGTACATGCGTTCGCCCGGCGTGGGCGCGAACGGGTCGGGGACGAACGCGGCGGCCGTCAGGCCGGGCCGGTTCGCGTAGCCGCGCGCGAGCCCCTGCCCGGCCAGGTACAGCTCGCCGGGTACGCCGGGCGGCAGGTGGTTCAGCCCCGCGTCCAGCACGTAGGCGCGCGTGCCCGCGAGCGCGCGGCCGATGCCCGGCGCCCGTCCCGGCGGCGTGGCGGCGCAGTCGTGCACCGTGCCGCACACCGTCGCCTCGGTCGGCCCGTAGCCGTTCCACAGGCGGACCTTGCCGCGCCAGCGCTGGGCCAGCTCGGCCGGCAGCGCCTCGCCCGCCAGCACCACGGTGCGCAGCGTGCCCGGTTCGGCCGGCAGCAGCGCCAGGTTCGAGGGCGGCAGGGTCATGTGCGTGATGCCCCGCTCGGACAGCGTCGCGGCGAGTGCGGCGCCCGGCAGCAGCGCTTCGGTGCCGGCCAGGTGCAGACAGGCGCCGGTGAGCAGCGCCATCACCAGGTCCCAGACCGACGCGTCGAACGTCACCGGCGCGTACTGCAGCACGTGCGCGCCGGGGCCGGCACCGAAGCGGTCGCGGTGCAGCATCTGCAGTTGCACCAGGCCGCGATGGCTCAGCACGACGCCTTTCGGGGTCCCGGTCGAGCCGGACGTATAGATGACGTAGGCGGCATGGTCCGGCGTCAGCGTGTCGGCCGGCAGCGCGGCCGCGGCGGCGGGGACGGCGTCGGCCAGCAGGATGCGGTCCGGCGCGAGTCCGAGCCGCGCCGCCAGCGCACGGTCGGTGACGTGCAGGCGCACGCCGGCATCGGCGGCGATCCAGGCCAGGCGGTCGTCGGGCAGGTCCGGATCGAGGCACAGGAACGCGGCGCCGGCCTTGGCCGCGGCCAGCACGGCCACGATCGACGCGCACGTCTTGGGCAGCAGCACCGCCACCCGGTCTTCCACGCGCACGCCGGCGGCCACGAGAGCCTGCGCCATGCGCGTCGCCGCCAGGTCCAGCGCGCGGTAGCTGAGGACACCCGTCGCGTCGCGCACGGCGGGCGCATCCGGGGTTGCCTCCGCCTGTGCGGCGAACAGCGCCGGCAGCGTGGCCGGCACGGGCGCCGGACCGGCCGCCGGCGCCGGCTGCGCCGCGCCCAGCGCAAGGCGCGACAGCGGCACCTGCGGCGCGCGTGCGGCCTGCGCCAGCAGCGTCTCGTAGCAGTCGGCGAAGCCGGCGACGGTGTCCGGCTCGAACAGGTCGCGCCGGTAATCCCAGGTCGCGTGCCAGCCCGCGTCGTCGCGGCCGATCATCAGGGTCAGGTCGTACTGGGTCGCCACCGGCGGCACGTCGACGGTCGTGCAGCGCAGCCCGGCGGGCGTGGCGCGCGCGCGCACCGTGTCGTTCAGCACGAACATGGTCTGGATCACGGGCGTGTGGGACGTGGCGCGTTCGACGTCGAGCGCGGCGACGACCAGTTCGAACGGCGCGCGCTGGTGGTCGAACGCGGCCAGGCTGTCCTGCCGGGTGCCCGCCAGCAGCTGCTCGAACGAGGGGTCGTCCTCCAGGCTGGCGCGCAGCACCAGCGTGTTCAGCAGGCAGCCGACCACCGTGTCGGTGCCGGCGACGTCGCGGTTCGCGATCGGCGTGCCGACCAGCACGTCGGTCTGGCGCGAGAGGCGTCCGAGCAGCGCCTGGTAGACCGTCAGCAGCGCCACGAACGGCGTGGCGCCGCTCGGCCGGGCCAGTTGCAGCAGCGCGCCGACCGCCGTATCGTCCAGGCGCCGCCGCAGCCGGTCGCCGCGATAGGACGTGGCCTGCGCGGGCGGATGGTCCCAGGCCAGCTGCAGGCGGCCGGGCAGTCCGGCCAGGCGCCCGCGCCAGTAGGCGAGATCGGCCTCGAGGACGGCCGGCCGGTCCAGGTGCGCACGCTGCCAGAGCGCGTGGTCGCGCGCCGACAGGGCCGGCGCGCGCTCGACCGCCGTCCCGGCCCGCAATGCGCCGTAGGTCGTGAACAAGTCGTCGAACAGCACGTCGATCGACCACGCGTCGGCCACCAGGTGGTGGATCACCAGGCCCAGCACGGTCGCGCCGGGCACGTGCACCAGCAGCCAGCGCGCGGGCGCTTCGGCCGCCAGGTCGAATGGCGTCTCCAGCGCGGCGCGCAGGATGGCGGCGCAGGCCGCGGCGTCGCCGGCCTCGTGCTCCTGCAGCCGCGCCGGCTGGCCCGCCACCGCGTGCTGGCGCAGCGCGCCGTCGGCGCCGGCGTCGACCCGCAGCCGCAAGGCTTCGTGACGGTCGGTCAGCAGCTGCAGCGCGGCGCGCAGGACCTGGACGTCGAGCTCGCCTTCGAGCCGCAGCGCCGTGCCGATGTTCAGCATCGCGCTGCCCGGCCGCAGGCGTTCGACCAGCCACATCCGCTCCTGGGCGAACGACAGGGGTGCCGGTTCGCGGCGGTTGCCGGCGGTCAGCGGCGGCAGGTCGGCCTCGTGCCTGCGCATCTCGTCGAGCAGGGCCGCCAGCGCGCGCACGGTCCGGCGCTTGAAGATGTCCGACAGGCGCAGGCGCACGTGGAAGCGCTCGCGCACCGCCACCAGGAACTGCATCGCCAGCAGCGAGTGTCCGCCGAGCTCGACGAAATCGGCATCCGCCCCCAGGCCGTCGGTCCTGGTGACCTGCGCCATCAGCGCCGCCACCGCGTGTTCGGTGGGGCCGTCCAGCGGCACGCCGGCGGCACCGGCCTGTTCCGGCGCGGGCAGCGCAGCGCGGTCGATCTTGCCGTTCGCGTTCAGGGGAAACCGCTCCAGCCGGACGAGGTAGTGCGGCACCATGTACGCCGGCAGGTCGGCCTTCAGCGCGGCCAGCACGTCCGCCGTGCCGGCCGATCCGGTCCAGTAGGCGGCCAGGTGCTCGGTCCCGGCCACCGTCCGCACCGCCACGACCGCCTGCTCGACGCCCGCGACGGCGCGCATGCGGCTGTCGATCTCGGTCGTCTCGATGCGGAAACCGCGCAGCTTGACCTGGTGGTCGAGACGTCCGAGATAGCGCAGCTCGCCGGTCTCCGTCACGCGCACCCGGTCGCCGGTGCGGTACATGCGCCCGCCCGCGACGAACGGATCGGGCAGGAAGCGTTCCGCCGTGAGCGCGGGACGCCCGAGATACCCCAGCGCGACGCCGGCACCGCCGAGGAACAGTTCGCCGTCGACGCCGACCGGCACCGGCAGCAGGCGGCTGTCCAGCACGTAGGCGCTGGTGCCCGCGATCGGCAGGCCGATCGTCGGCTCGTCCGCACTGCCGCGCGCGACCTCGGACCATGTCGAGTAGGTCGTGTCTTCCGACGGCCCGTACAGGTTGAACACGCGCACGGCCGGCGCGGCGGCGTGGATCGCGTCGACCAGCGTCCGGGCCAGCGCCTCGCCCGCCAGGTTGATCACCTGGACGCCGTCCGCCAGCGCGCCCGCGCGCAGCAGCTCGGCCATTGCCGACGGCACCGTGTTGATCAGGGTCGGGACCGGCTGCGCCTGTTCCGCCAGGTCGAGCGCCGTGTTCACGAGGCGCAGCGCGCCGCCGCGCGACAGCGGCAGGAAGATCTCGAACACCGACAGGTCGAAACAGACCGACGTGCTGGCCAGTACCAGCGCCAGCTGTTCCGGCCCGAACGCGCCGGCCGCCCAGGCGAGGAACGCGCGCAGCGCCCGGTGCGGGATCGCGACGCCCTTCGGACGGCCCGTCGAGCCGGACGTGTAGATCAGGTAAGCGGTGCTGTCGGGCGCCGCCGCGACGGCCGCCGGCGCCGCGCCGGTGGCGGCGACGCCGGACAGGTCGAGCAGCCGGGCCGTGTGTTCCGGCAGCACGGCGCGCGTCGCCGGCTCGACGACGACCAGCTTGCAGCGGGCATCCTCGGCGATGAAACGCAGCCGGTTCGGCGGATACGACGGGTCGAACGGGACGTAGGCGGCGCCGCAGCGCAGTACCGCGAGCAATGCCGCCACGAGGTCGGTCCGGCGCTCCAGGCACACGCCGACGAAGTCGCCCGGCCGGACGCCCGCGTGCTGCAGCGCGGCCTGGATGGTCGCGACGCGCCCGGCCAGCGCGCCGTAGCTGACGGCCTGCCCGTTCCACACCGCGAGGGCGTCGGGATGCGCTTCGGCATGGGCGGCAAACGCGGCGACCGGATCGATCGGCGCGGCCGCTTGGCCGGACAGCAGCAGCCGCGCCAGCAGCGCGTCTTCCGCCGGCGTGACCGGCAGGTTGTCCGACCAGGCGCGCTGCGGCGCATCCAGCAATGCGGCGAGGAATCCCTGCCAGTGCGCCAGCATGCGCTCGGCGAGGACGCCGGTCAGCGTGTCGGCACGGTATTCGAGTGCCGCATACGTGCCCTGTTGGGTGCCGGCGGCGCTGGCCGCCAGCGCCGTGTCGATCTGCAGCGTCAGGTCGAATTTGGCATGGCAGTGGTCGACGAAGCGCCAGGCGGACGCTACGCCGTCGATCCGCGGCAGCGGGCATGCACCCGGCTGCGCCACCAGCATCGCCTGCAGCGGGAAGCCGCCCAGCGCGTCCGCGAGCGCGTCGAGCGGGACGTCGAGCGCGCAGGCATCCAGCGCCGCGTCGCGCACCCGGTCGATCAGGTCGGCCCAGGTATCCTCGGGACCGACGGCGACGCGCACCGGCACCGTGTTGACGAACAGCCCGTAGGTCTGCCCGTCCGCTTCGTGCGCGCGTCCCGCGACCGGCACGCCGAACACGACGTCCGCCGCGTTGGCGTAGCGCGCCAGCAGGACCGCATACGCCGCGGCGTACAGCATGAACGGGGTGGCGCCGAGCGCTTTCGCGCGCTCCTCCACGCGCGCGACGAGGTCGGCGGGCAGCCGCACGCGCCGGGTTCCGGCGGGCGGCACGTCGTCGCGCCGTGCGCCAGGCGCAGGCAGATCCAGCACCGGCGACGCCCCGGCCAGGGCCCGGGCGGCCTGTTCCAGCTCGGCGGCGAACGCGCCGTCGGCCAGGCGGCGCGCCTCGCGCGCGACCGCGGCGCGGTAGTCGCCGGACGGCTGCGCCCAGTGCGGACGGGCGCCGCCGGACGCGAGGCGATAGGCGTCGCCCAGTTCGGCGAAGAACAGTGCCGACGACCAGCCGTCGGTGACGATATGGTGGATGCTCAGCACGAGGAGCCATTCGTGCGCGCCGAGCTCGACGAGGCTGGCGCGGTACAGGGGCCCGGCGGCGAGGTCGAACGGACGCGCGAGTTCCGCGGCGAGCCAGGCATCGACGGCGTCGCGTCCGAGCCGGTGCACGGCCAGGCGGAACGGCCGTTCGTCCGGCGCGAGCACGCGCTGCGTCAGTCCATCGGCTTCCAGCTCGAACACGGCGCGCAACTGGGCGTGGCGCCCGATCAGGGCGGCGAGCGCCCGCTCCATGCACTGCGGATCGACGGGGCCGCTCAGTTCGACCGCCTCGGTGACCGTGTAGGCGCGGCTGTCCGGATAGCGGTGCTGCAGCGCCCACAGCCGGCGCTGGGCGGAGGACGCGGCGAAGCTGTTGCTGTTCTCAGGGGTCATCGTCATGCTTGTATTCCTGGGCTAATGGGCTGCCGCACGTGCCACCGCGTCCTGCGCCAGGTCGGCGCGGATGCCTCGGCAAATGCTGGCGCGTTGCGAATGGATGACGAAGTGGTCGCCCTCGTAGAGCCGGACCGTGGTGTCGGCCGCGCCGAGCCGGGTCCACGCGCGCAGGTCGGCCGTCGGGACGAACGGATCGGATTGCGCGCCGAACACCGTGAGCGGGCAGCGCACGGCATCCTGCGGCGACGCCTGGTAGGTCTCCACGACCTGGAAGTCGGCGCGCAGGATCGGCAGGAACATCGCCATCAGTTCGGCATGGGCGAGCACTTCGGGATCGGTGCCGTTCATGGCGGCGAGTTCGCGCGCCAGGTCGGCGTCCGACATCAGGCTGCGCAGCGGCTGCACGGGCGGCAGGAACGGGGCGCGCGAGCCGCCCACGAACAGCCGCTGCACGTTGCGGCCGCGGCGTTCGAGATGCAGCGCCAGCGCATGCGCGGCAGTGGAACCGAAGCTGTAGCCGAGCAGTGCGAGCGGCTCGGCCGTGTCGCACTGCGCGGCCAGTTCCGCGACCAGTTCCGGCATGCTCCGGATCAGCGGTTCGCGGTGGCGGCGTCCGCGCCCCGGCAGTTCGGCGGCCACGACGTCGGCCACCGGTGCGAGCGCCTCGCGCCAGCCGCGGAACACTTCCGTGTCGCCGCCTGCGTAGGGAATGCAGAACAGGATCATTGGCGGGCCGCGTCGTCGCGCAGGCCGCGGGGCCGCATGTCGACCCAGTGGCTCTCGATGTAGTCCAGGCAGGCCTGCCTGGACGCCGGCCCGGTGCCGGCCGCGCGCCAGCCGGCGGGCAAGGCGCGGTAGGCCGGCCAGATCGAGTATTGTTCTTCGTCGTTCAGGACGACCTGGTAATCCGTATCGTTCATGTTGTCGCTCATGGCTGTTTCCTCGTTCCGACCGGCCACTGCCACCCCTTCGGGGCCGGCGCCAGGCCGTGGTGAATGTCCAATAAATGCTTGCGCAGGGCGGGCGCGACGGTGGGCGGCGGCAGCGCCAGGCGCAGGCCGGACGCATCGCCGAGCGCCTCGACCGAGGCGATCACCGCACCCGTGCCGCAACCGAACACTTCGATGTCCGCGCCGGCGCCGACCGCTTCGAGCAGCGCATCGACGGCGATCGGCCGCTCTTCCATGACGAGGCCGAGGGGCTCGGCCAGCGCCAGCAGGCTGTTGCGCGTGATCCCGGGCAGGATCGTGTCCGACAGGGGCGGCGTGAACAGCTTGCCGTCCCAGCGCACGAAGACGTTCATCGCGGTGAACTCTTCGAGGTAGGTGCGGCTGTGCGCATCCAGCCACAGCAGCTGGTGGAAACCCTGTTCGCGCAGCGGCGCGGCGGCGGCGAAACTGGCCGCGTAATTGCCCGCCGCCTTCACGCAGCCGGTGCCGCCCGCCCCCGCGCGGCTGTAGCTGCGCTCGATCCAGGCCTTAATCGGCGCGGTGAAAAACGCGTCCGACGGCGTGGCGACCACCACGAAGCAGTATTCCGTCGAGGGCGTGACGGACAGGTGATCGGTGGCGCCGAACATGGCCGGACGCAGGTACAGCGACTGTGCGTGGCGGTTCGGCACCAGGCGGTCCAGGTGCGCCACCAGCTGCTCCAGAGTTTCGACGAACACTTCCTCGTCGATCGGCGGCATGCCCAGCCTGACGGCCGACTGGTTGAAGCGGCTCGCATGGTCATAGGGCCGGAACAGCAGGGAGCGGCTCTGGAACAGCGAACCGAGGTTGCGGTAGGCCTTCATGCCTTCGAAGATCGCCTGGCCGTAGTGCAGCGCCTGCGTATGCGGCGCCAGCGGGAGCGGCGCCAGCGCCGTCAGCCGCGGGGTTTCCCAGGCGCCGTCGCGGTAGTACGCGAGCGCCATCGTCGGGGCCATCAGGTTGCCGAAGCCGAGCGGGTCGGGCAGGGTCAGGTTGTCGACGCCGGCCTTGAGTTCGAGGCTGGCCGGTTCGATGCGGCGCGCGGCCGTCTGTTGATTGATCACGGTCGACATGGCATCAGCTCCAGCAGCGCAGCGGTTCGGACATGCCACGGCTGCCGACGAAGCCGGACACCGTGATGCGGCGGCCGTGCGTGATCTTGCGGACCGCATGGACGAACGCCGTATTGATCAGGATGAGGTCGCCGACCTGCGGCGCGATCACGAGCGACTGCTCGGGCAGCTGCTCGCGGCTGTAGCCGTAGCTGCCTTCGTAGTCGCGGCCCAGCGCGTAGTATTCCTCGTCGCTGACGATGTGATCCCAGGCCTCCAGCCCGCCGCCCTCTTCCGCCACGTCGAGGTAGATGTTCACGCCGAGCTGGCCCACCAGGTTGATGTCGCGGGTGTCGTCGGTCTGTTCGCGATGCAGCACGTCCTGGTGCGGCAACGCTTCGCTGTTGGTGCGCCACAGGCGCGTCGCGCCGAACGGCGTCTTGCGCCCGCCGATGCGCATCAGCCCGGCCCCGCCCGGCCACGATTCATCGAGCGCGACGCGCAACAGGTCAACCGGCGACGGATGCGGCGCGCTCAGGCGCCGCAGCTTGCGCTGCAGCGGCAGGGCCGCGTTCAGGTAGCGCTCGCGGCGCCGGCTGTCCTTGGCGACGCTCCAGTACGAGTCGACATTGCTTTCGTAAATGCCGGCCGCGACCGCGTCGTCGATTTCCTTGTAGAGCAGCTCGGACAACGACTTCGCATAGGCCGGGCTGTAGAAACGCGGCACGCGCACGGCGATGTATTTCCGGTCGAACAGGTCGGCCAGCACTTGCTCATCCAGCAGGTCTACCGTGGCTAACTTGGATTGCAGTCCCATTCAATCTCACCTATCAATGAATTGTCGAGTGGTCGGAACGTGTTCTTACGCGACGAGCGCCCATTTGTTGGCATCGGTCACGAACGTGGAATCCGGCCCGGGCAATGCCACGAGTTCCGGCTTGAACAGCAGTTGGGCGTCCATCGACGGCTCCCAGGTGGCCAGGCTTTCGTCCTGGGGCACCATGATGCGCACGCCGTTGGCCAGGTCGTTGACCACCCGGAGCAGCATCTGGACGCCGAGCGGCGCCAGGTGTTCGCGCCACAGGCTCTCGGCGGTCGAGTCCGGCGGCACGAGGATGTGTTCCTGCGCCGCGATCGGACCGCCGTCCGTCCGCTCGGTCAGGTGGTAGACGGTGCCCCCGGTGACGCGGTCGCGGTCGCGGATGGTCCACTTGATCGCATCCCGGCCGCGATGCAGCGGCAGCAGGCTGGGGTGGTAGCCGATCGCCGCCACGGAAGCGCGCGCCCGCGTCGCGCGGCCGATGAAGGCATGCGAGTGCGCGCTTACGATCAAGTGGATGTTGTCGGGAATGTTGCGTGCTCGCAATTCCGCGGCATCGGTCCACTTCAACTCGTGCCGCAGCGCCCACGCCCTGAGCCTGTCGATGGTTGAAATGTCTTCAACCGTCTTCCCTTTACGCAATCGAGGCGAAGCGATACCTCGAATCGAATGGCCGGCACCGGTTAATGCCTCCGCGACTTGCACAGCAAATACGCCGCTTCCAGAAAGATAGATATTCACACGCCTCCCAAAATAAAAGGCAAACAGAATGCCACGGCGACAGGAAGAATGAACTTCATGTCACCACCAAAAGTCAGACGGGGTTTGTATTGAGGTGAATCAGACGAGCGGTAGATTATTTTCAAAAAAACATTCTGTCAATCACATTTTTTGATTCTTTTTTAGCGAAAAGCGTCTATCGCCGACCACCGTTTTTTTATCGGCGTGCGCCGTTCCGCGGCGCCGGGAAATGCGTCTCGCGCATGCGCTTTCATTCGGAAAAACGGGTACTGCGGACTGCTCGAAAAGCCTTGCGGGACAGGCTGAAATCCCGGATTCCCCCTATGGAGGCCACTTGAAAACGAGTGCGCCTGCCACTCAGATTTCATCTAGTCAGACTGTAGGAATCTTCTTAATTTTTATGTCATTTTCATTACATGCAAAAATCGCATAAAGAGAATTCCCAGTACTCTTATAGGAATTTTCTTACCCCTTCGCTTTTCAACCATGAACGCATGCGTTTTTTCGGAAGAGTCTTAAAGTATTGTAGGAATTTTCTTTATCCCCTCAAACTCTTCCTATGTTATTCACGTCTTTCCTCAGGAATAATCCGTTCAGTAATCGGAATATTCCTAATAAGCGCGACATTCCATATTGCGGCATGACGGCGGCGCACCAAAATGGAGCGAGTGGATGACGGCTTCGTGAAATAAGGGAGCGGTGAAAATGCGTGAGATTATTCGCGCCGGATCATCACGCAACGCCAGCGCCGAGATCATCACGCGATGCGGGCGCCGAGCTCATCGGGCAGACGGCGCCGCGCCGGGCATCCGCCACGGAGCGGCCGGTCCGCCCCGCCCTTGCGGTCACTGGTCCGTTCGCAAACGTACGGAGCGGATCGGCGCAAACGTCTACCCTTGCTTTCCGACGTATCAACGCAGGAGAACATCATGAGCTTTGATTTGGGCAACCTGTTGCAGCAATACCTGGGCGGTGCCAACCCGAACGTGAATCCGGCGCAGGCCGAGAACGATTTCGACCACGTGGCGCAGAACGTGCCGCGCGCCACCGTCGCGCAGGGCGTGACCGGGGCGCTGCGCTCGGACCAGACGCCGCCGTTTTCGCAAATGGTCGGCCAGCTGTTTGGCAACAGCAATCCGGACCAGCGCGCCGGCGTGTTGAATCACCTGCTCGCGAACGTTGGACCGTCCGTGCTCGCGTCCGTCGCCGGCGGCGCGCTCGGCAATCTGCTCGGCGCCGACCAGGCCCGGGTGTCGCCCGAGCAGGCGAACCAGGTGTCGCCGGAACAGGTGCAGGAACTGGCCGCGAAGGCGGAACAGCAGAATCCCGGCGTCGTCGAACGCATGGGCGACTTCTATGCCGAACACCCGACCCTGGTCAAGGCCATCGGCGGCGCCGCGCTGGCGATCGCGCTCGGCCACATGGCCCAGGGCATGCAGCGCAATTGAGCGCATCCATCCACTTCAGAAAGGACACGTTATGGGCATCCTGAGCAATATCTTCCACAAGATTTTCCCGTCGTCGCACCCGGCCGCGCAGGCCGGCGGACAGGCGGCCCCGGCGGGCGGCCAGCCACCGGCGCAGCAGCCGGCGCAACAACCGGCGCAACAACCGGCCCAGCAGCCGCAAGCGGCACCCGCCGCCGCGCCAATGCAGCAGGTCGACGTGGAAGCCATCCTGAACGGCATGCAGCAGCAGGCGGGCCAGCAGCTGAACTGGCGCACGTCGATCGTCGACCTGATGAAGCTGCTGGGCCTCGATTCCAGCCTGCAGGCGCGCAAGGAACTCGCGGCCGAACTGCACTACACGGGCGACACCAACGATTCGGCCAGCATGAACATCTGGCTGCACAGGCAGGTCATGAACAAGCTGGCCGCGAACGGCGGCAAGGTGCCGGCCGACCTGAAGGACTGACCGGCCTCGTCTTTCAATCCGCCAGGCCGACGCCCGCCGGCGTGCCGCACGCAAAGCAGTAGCGCATGAAGGCATTCTTGCGGGTTGCGCACGCCGGGCAATGGTCGAACAAACCGATGCCGCAGTGCGGGCAGTGGGTCAGGTGCACGTCGCCGTAATCGGTGGCGCGCTCGCACGATGGACAGACACGCTTGGCGATGCGCGCCAGCGCCACGTCGTAGCGCATCGTCGTGCGCCGCTGTTCGTCCGGCATCGCTTCCGCGGCGCGCTGGCGTTCGAGCCACGCGTGCAGCCAGCGGATCGCATAGCGGCCGACGACGACCGTCACGGCGATGCCGACGCCGTAGCGCACGTAGCCGCCGTAGCTGGGCAGGTAAGGCACCAGCTCGACGAAGAACGCGAACAGCGCAAAGAAAATGAAACCCCACGTGAACGGCCAATAGGTGCCGCCCCGCTTGTACTTGAACAGTGCGCCGGCGGCGAGCAGCAGCGGCAGGGTCACCGCGAGACGGATCAGGAAGACCTTGCGCGCGGCCGCCTCCGCCGCATCGCGGGCGGCGTCGCGCGCGGGCTCCAGCAGCGCCTCGTAGGCGGCATCGGCCTTTTGCTCGGTTTGCTTCGCATCGAGCAGCACCTGTTCCTGGGCTTCGACCGCGGACAACGCCGTGCGTTCCGCCGCCACCAGCTTGTCGAGCTCGCGGTTGCGCGCGATCAGGTCCGCGTCCTGGTCCGGACGCGCCGTCGCATGGCGGGTCGCGAGCCAGTTCTCGAACGCTTCGCGCGCGCTTTGCGTGTTGGCCAGCGCCACGCGGTGCTTCTGGCGCGCCTGTTCGAGCGCGCGCTCCGCTTCCTCGCGCGTCTTCTGCGCCTGCCCGCTGGCGGCCTCCAGCGGCCCGGCCTTGGCGGGATCGAGGAAATGCTCGGGGCCGGGGACCGGCGCGAGGTAGATGACGTTGTCGACGACCTGGCTGCCCAGGCCGATCAGGAATCCCGCGAACACGAACGCGACGAGCCACAATGCCCGCCGCATCCACTGTTCGGTCCAGCGCAATCCTTTGCTCATGAGCACCCTCCATCGGTGGCGAAAGCGGCAGCTTGCCACCGATGCGGAGACCGGACCACAACGTAGCGCAAGATGCTCGTCTTGCGCTACCTCACGTGCCGCGGGACGCTACCCGGCGCGGATCGGACGCCGATCAGAAGTACGACAGGCCCAGCGCCTTGCGCACTTCGTCGGTCGTGGCGGCGGCCACTTCGCGCGCCTTCATCGTGCCTTCCTTGAGGATCTGCATGACCTGGCCCTTGTCCTTGGCCAGTTCCTCGCGGCGGGCGCGGATCGGGGCCAGCATGTCCTGCAGGATGCCTTCCAGGCGTTTCTTGACGACGGAGTCGCCCAGGCCGCCGCGCTGGTAGTGCGCCTTCATCTCGGCAAGCGCTTCCTTGTCGGTGTCGAACGCGTCCAGGTAGAGGAACGCGACGTTGCCCTCGATGTGGCCCGGGTCCGACACCTTCAGGTGCAGCGGGTCGGTGTAGACCATCTTGACGGCGGCGCGGATCTCGTCGGCGGACGCGCCCAGGTTGATCGTGTTGCCGAGCGACTTGCTCATCTTCGCCTTACCGTCGATGCCCGGCAGGCGGCCCACTTCCGGCACGATCGCCTTGCACTCGACGAGGATCTCGCGGCCGGCGCCGCGGTTGAACTTGCGCACGATCTCGTTGCACTGCTCGATCATCGGGATCTGGT
>Ga0308166_1000841_pt1 | contig 36727 bp, 68 predicted proteins | sample PhyCR2_2_FD_202137 | JGI IMG/M metagenome (GOLD analysis project Ga0308166, IMG submission 202137) | Phyllosphere microbial communities from UC Gill Tract Community Farm, Albany, California, United States - DLSLCC.R2 | ecosystem: Host-associated > Plants > Phyllosphere > Unclassified | place...
TAAGTCCTATCGCACCTGTTTGTGAGCTGCAAAAAATCACAGATTTTTATTGCTCCCGGCACAGGTGCTCGGCTGCTGCTACGTGAGATCCAATGCCGGGATAAAGGTAATCAGGGAGTAGGACGTTGAAGCGACCAGATACCCCGACTGTGGCGGTGGACACCGCCTACAGGTGAAGTTAGAAAAGTAAATTGAATTAATCAAGCCGATAGGCTAGGAGTTAAAATGTCATTAGAAGTCGTTAATCAGTGTCTAGTTTATATGCCAGTACCAGATACAGGATTTATTACTGATACAGAAATAAGCTTAATCAGTTCCGCAGTAGGATATGTTTTTTTAAGCTTGGTGATAGGATTCATATTGCTAACATTAGTTAGTTATAAATGGCCTTTATCGTTAACCGTTAGATTAAGTATTCCTGTCGTTATTGGGATGATAATTGGTGTGTATTTTACTGTGACGGAAGTGAGAAAGGAGCATACTGAGCTTTCAGCAGCACTCAAACTTGCTAAAGAAACAATGGAAAAAATTAGTGTATCTGATCCTGGTGTAAGAGCCTTAAATGATTCTTATAGAAGAGGTGAGCGACTAACGAAATCAGAAGTTAAGGATTTCGCTAGATTATATAATCAACATAGTTCAGTTATTAAAAAATTTGCTTTAAGCGAAGGCTGTACAGAAAGTAAAAAGTTGCATTAATAAATAAAACAAGTTACTATAACCTAGGTTATAAATTTTAGTTTTTAGCAAGCCGAAAGGCTAGGAGTGTATAATGAATCGTTTACAAGACTTATTGAAAATGAATCCAAGTTTTTTGATTGAAGCACATGGTAATGGTCACAACATCTATTTTGCATCTTGTAGTAAAAAACGTAAAAAAGTTAAGGTGTCTCATGCCCTTTTTGAATATGCAAAAAAGGCAAACTTATTCCCTGTTGTGAATAAGCATTTGAACTTAGTGAAATAGTTATATATTGCCAGAAAGTTATCTTGTTGATCATCCAAACACTTGAGTACTGGCCGCAGCGTAAATTGGTTTTTTAATTAGCAAATATTAGGAGAGAGCATGACTGAAAGTTTAAGCCAAGATGAAGCATCGGCAAAAGCAGAGTTGAAATTAGAAAAATTAGAAAATTTTTTCAATCCCATAAATAAAGTAATCAAAATCTCATTTTGGATTTACTTTGTAGGTTTCATGTGCTTAATGGGCTATTTAGAATACCAATTTATATTTAAGCAAAATTTTCCAAAATTTGAAGAATACTGGGGCTATCTTGCGAACTTTGGTTTTTGCTTTTTAATCTTTTTTTATGCAATAAAGAATTTTTTAGTTGCGTTAAAGAAAGGAAAAACCTTAAAAATTTTAGCAGAATTATTAACGATTGATGGTAGTAGTGGTGACTTGGCATCATTGCGGATCAGTCACAATAATCTCTATATTTCAAGTCATGTTGCTTTATCAATTTTTGGGTTGTCTTTGGCTTATATATTGTACAGCTATGGGAATATTCCAGTAGCAGATGCAGAAACTTTTTTATATAAACCTAGTATTTTGATTTGTATAAGCTCCCTTGTTTACTATGTGTTAACTAGAGTGTTGTATTATTTCAAAAATACAAGTTTAGATGAAGCAGTTTTTTATGCTCAAGTTGAGCATTACAGAGAAAGATACTACAAGGAACAGGCTGAGAAAGATCAACCTAATTCCGAAGATAAAATTTAGGATTTATTTATGTCTTTACATGATTGGTTGAGATTCAAACCATTTGATGAGTCAGAAGAAAAGTTGGATTCCACTTTGCATCAAAACCCAATTTATCTTTTGCTAAATATTATCAATTGGGTGTTGATGGGGTGCTTTGTTTTTGCAGTTATTCGAGATATAAACAGCCATCTTGTTCTGGTTTTTCTGGGTTTGTACTTGGCGACAAGAACAGTTGAAATATTAATAGAATGGCATTCTGGTTATAAGAATACTGCAAAAAATACTTTGTATTTTGTTGTTTTTTTTACCTTTTGTTATCTTATCCTAAAGTGGACATACTAATAAAGAATAAAAAAAGTTGCGTTAACGCAACTTTTTTTATGAAAGGGTATTGAAAAAGGTGTGTTTTTTGTGTATATTTAATCTTACATACCGGAAGGTAAGGAGTGAGGAAAAATGAAATCAAACAAGGTTAATCCTATGAAAAAATTAGTAGTAAGCAATCGTAAGGGCGGTGTTGGTAAAACTTTCATTAGTACACATTTGGCTCATTCAGCTTTGGAAAGAAACTTAAACTTATTGTTTATTGATAATGACCCTCAAGGCAATGCTGGTGATAGCTTGGAAAGCTATGCTACTAAAGTTTTTAATACAATAGATATTTATACTCAAAAAATTGATTTTTCAGAGTGCTGCCAAGGTGATAAGTACTTTGTATTGTTTAAAGGCACAGAAGAGATCGAAGAACTAGATTCTGATAACTTAGATATTCTGGTTGATAATATTCTTTCAGCTAGCGAATATTTTTCACTTTGTGTAATTGATACACCACCTACAAGCGGGAAACTACAGGACTACTCGTTTCTAGTTGCGGACTTTGTTTTAAGCCCGTTCCAATTAGATAGTTTCTCATATACGGGTTTTTCTACACTTATCGAACGAATTTCTCAAATTCAAGAAGTAAATCCAAATATTAATTTTTTAGGCTTTATTCCAAATTTAGTTGATTTACGTAGCAGCTTTGACCGGGAACAATTAAAAAACGTAACCGAAGAATATGCTGCATTTATGTTTGGCTCAGAATCGTATCTTCCATTGCGAACACATGTAAAGATTGCAAATCATGAGGGTATTCCTGTATGGAAAGTCAAAAACGGGGCTAAAACCGGAAAGCTCGTTCGTAAATTAAATAATGCAATCTTTGATAAAATTGGAGTATAGACATGAGCAACTTAAAATCAGCCAAAGGCTTAGATGCCTTAAAAAATGCAGCCTCAAAGTTAAATAAAACAAACTTGGCAGGTGAAAAAATTAGCTTCCTGTCTATTGAAGATGTTCAAGAAGATCCGGATAACCCTCGTCAAACTTATGATGCAGGTAAAATTAAAGAGCTAGCTTTATCTATTGCAGCAAACGGGCAGTTGCAGCCTATTTCTGTACGCGACAATCCGGATGAAAAAGGAAAGTACTTTTCTAACTTTGGTTCAAGTCGTGTTCGTGCAATTCGTTGGTTAAAAGAAAATATGCCAGAAAATCCACATAGCTCTCATATTAAAGCTATTGTGAATAACACATTCGGAAGTATGGGTAAGTTGGTTGAAAACATTCAACGCGAAAATTTATCAGCTTTCGATATTGGTTTGCGTCTAAAGAAAGAAGTAGATGAGAAAGGCATTTCACAGAAAGAAATATGTGAACAGCTAGGTAAAGATAAACCTTGGGTGTCACGTCATTTAAAAGTGGCCGAAGTATCAGAGCACGTTAAAAACTTAATTAAAGAAGGTATTGTTTCAAACGTTGAGGTAATCCTAAACGTTGAAAAAATGTACAAGGAAAACTCAACGAAACTTGAGGAGCTTCTTAAAAAATTTCGTGAAGAAAGTGAAGGAGAGACAGCGGTAACACTGGCACAAAGTAGAAAGTGGTTAAAATCATTCAATGAGGATGAAGCTCAAGAGAGTGAGTCTGGAATTATTGAAAGTACTACTGAAACAGAAACTCAAGATCAAAAAGAGTTATCAATTGAGGGGGCGACTTCAACAGATAATAATGTGCAAGAAGTAGATCAAAATAAAGAATCTTTAAACACTAAAGATGATGAATTTTCACTAAAAGTTTCAGAACCTTCTGATCTATCAGTAGAAGAGCTAAAACGTTTGCAAGAAGAAGCAGAACAGTTGATTCAATCTAAAAAAGAAGAGTCAGCTAAAAACCCTAAGCACAAAGAAAATATAAGTAATGAACTCAAAGAGGCATATGTACATGGTGCGTTAATGGGTTATCAACACTTATATGAATTAGCTACTGAAAATGAAGATGAGAATGAAGCTTCACTTAGTAAAATGGTTCTCAAAAGCTTTGCAGGTCAAAATGTAGTTCTGAATTGGGCAGAGATCGGTAACTATTTTGAACTATGCGAGGAAGTGGCACAAATTTTGGCAAGCTTTCAAAGCGCAGGTTATGTATCCCCAAGTGCTCTAAAAAATGCGGAATTAGATAACCTGATTAAACAAGAAGATTTAATTTAACGATATGGGGCGGTCACTATGACCGCCTTTAGGTGATTTATGAATAGATATGTTTGTTTCTATGATAAAGATAAATTAGAAGAGATTGACTTTAAAAAACCTAGTAAAAAAGCTTTACAGTATGCGGTAGGAGCAATCGTTATTGGTATTGTGGGGTATTTACTAGGGCCGTTAGCAAATTTAAATGTTTATTCTTTGAGTAACCTATTTTTTGCTGTACTACTTGGCCTATTTGTATTTGGTATCTGTTTCAAAAGTTATCTCCGGCTTCGTAAGTTACATGATGCAAAGGTTTTGGTTCAGTCTAATATCCAGGAAATAGAACAACAGCTCTTTACCCTAGATAAAGTTAAAAAAAATGAAACTTTGATTGGAATAACAAAAGATCATCAACTATTGATAATTGGGCGAAATAGCGAAAAAAACTATTTTGCATATCTGGCAACAAATAAATATTTGCACTACTCCCCGGCTCTATTAAATCAAAATCAAGAAAATGATTTTGATAATACCCTTCAAGGGAAAAAGGTGTTTTTCAAAGTAAGAGAAAGTCTTTAGGAGTCAAAAATGTCAGCTAATCAAAATGTAATAGCTGTAATAGTGAACCATGAGTTTCAAGAACAGTATTTTACTGATGAAACTGAACTAGAAGAATATTTAGAAACTGTAGCAAGTGTGGGCAATAAGGCTCAAGCTATGGTAGTTTCGTATACCAAGTATAAAGCTCTAATGACAATACAAGAGCTAGTCGGGATTTATCCAGACTTTAATACGGTTATGCTTACTATCGAACAAATGCCGGAAGATCAGCGCGATTCTATCTATAAGAACATTAGTGAAATTAATAAAAATGCTTTTGCAAAAGAGTATTTTGATTACTTTATTTCAAATAGATTAAAATTATCAGATGACCCTAATTTTGATCCAGGTTTTGCCGAACTCGAAAATACAGCAAGCTATAAAGCTTATCTAAATGGGCAAATAGCGTATTTACAAGAACTTGTTGCCAACTTATAGAGTAACTTTTAATTAAATCAAACTAATGAGGAAAGTATTATGAACAATCAAAATGATAATGAACAAAAAGAACGATTCATGTTGACGGTTGATGAAGTAGCTTTTTATCGTACAAAAGGGAATGTGAGTATTTACTCAACAAACCCAAAAGAGGTTACTGTTGTCAATGCAAAAACAGGATTGACCGATTTGCTCCAGAAAAAGAGATGTTAAGAAGTAAGTCAGCAAAAATTTAAAAAGCCCCAATAGAATTGGGGCTTCTTTATTTCAGGACTTTAAGTGGATTTGTAGATATGGTTTAAATCACTCTAGAATGCATGCTGTGAGTATTTTTTATCAAACATGCACTTACCCCATACCTTATATTAAAAAATTGCCTATACGTCAATACAGGGCAAAATAAGCCCACCTATCATTACTGTGCGAGAGTAATAAAATATCAATTAGAAGAATTATAGATTTGATGTTGTCCATAGGAAATTATAGAACGCACCAAAAAGTATTAAAGATAATATTAACAAGCAACTAAGCTTTGTATTTAGCTTATCAGTCAGTGTAAGAGCAACGAAAACACATAGTAAAAACAATAATAAAAGATTCATATAAATTTTAAATTTCAAGGGTGGCAATATTTAATATTTTCGGATACCGGAAGACTTTCAAATATTTTTTTAGTCATAAAGCCTAAGTATTCAACCCCGACCAGTACAAAGTCATCAAGATGTTCACGTGATTTCACTTCTTGAATCGTTGGCAGTGTTATTAATTGCGTTGCCTTACTAATAACCACTGAAACGGTATTACTTAGACTACGCCATGTTAGCAAATAGAAATGTGATTCAAATGAATCAATTCCAATATCAATAGCTTCACTATAGTGATTAAAAGTATCTCCACTCATGCACCCAAGATAAGACGAACTTAGTAGGTACAAGTCCTTGAATTCAGCAGGGTCTTGCAAATTTTGGATGGCATATTCAACAGTTGATCGCGTTACAAGCATTGAATCGCTGCAAACATATATATTTTGCAACATTAGCCGAGAAGGTGTTTCTCTTGCTATCACATAATTTCTAAAATGTAATTTGTCCATGTCATAACCTTGCTAAATAAGTTTTGAACTATTTTGTCAGTTTAATACTTTATTGTTTACCTATAAATCACTCCTTCACCTGTAGGCGGTGTCCACCGCCACAGTCGGGCTATCTGGTCGCTTCAACGTCCTACTCCTTGATTACCTTTATCCCGGCATTGGATCTCACGGAGCAGCAGCCGAGCACCTGTGCCGGGAGCAATAAAAATCTGTGATTTTTTGCAGCTCACAAGCAGGTGCGACATGGCATAATAAAGGTGAATGTCAATCGAGTAAAATTGGCCTTATGACTAAGTTCTTCACTTTTTTTATTGCTGTAGCCCTAAGTAGTAGTTCTAGCGCTGCATTTCTAAATACGCCTTATGTTTATAAAGAAAAAACAGAATGCAAAAAAATGGTGCAATATGCGTTACTAAAGCATCAAGAATATGCAGAAGGAAAAACTATCGAAGCTTTAAAAAATGAAGAGGCCTTAACAAAAGATACTAAAGAGCAAAAAGAATTTAAGACAGAAATAATCAGCGTCCTAGATACGTTTGCTGTGTGGGATGAGGGAGCTGAAAAGCACCGGGTGCATGATGAAATCAAAGAATATTTTTATTCTATTTGCGACCCAGGGAAAGCAAAAATTGTATTTAAAAAAGGTAATTAAATGAATGAAGTACAAGGAATAATATCTAATATTTATTCAGCTATATCAATGTTGGCCATAAATAACGATATGTTGTTGCTTGTTGTGATTGCAGTTGCTTTAATTGGTTTTCGATTGGGGCGGTTATGGGGCATGTTAAAGAATTTTATTGCTTTAGCAATTGTTGTCTTGGGCCTATATGTCCTGCCAATTAACAATCAGCTAAACAATGATCTCTTAAGTCTATCAGCATCACTTGCAGGAAATGGAATATCTAACTCACAATTTGATAAGATTTTAAACTCAGTTTGTAATTCAAGCTCAACAATTAATATATGGGAATATAAGAAGCTATCAGATGCATTTATGAGTGATCAAAAAGATTTCTTTAAAGAGCATACAGTATTTAATATTGCTAATATTGAAAATGAAAATACTCTAGGAATATGTCAAAACACTGATAGCATGAGGCAGAAAAGCATAAACTGATTTTAGGGCTATAATTATTTTGTGAGATAGTTTCCAATTTTATCAATGTATTTATTTGACAATTCTTTATCAAACTTTGAGGATTTTTCTTTAACTTGAGACTCTGGGAGTTGGGTTAATATTCTTTCAGTAGTTATGATAGGTGTTTTATAATTAAATCGACCATTTGTACAGTACATAATTTGACTTGGATTAACTTTGAATCCTAAAACTTCTTTTGTTTTTGAGTCAAAAATGGGATTTGCTTCAATGATAGAGTCCTTATCTTTTATGGTCAGCATGGTAAGTTTACCACTACCATCTTTTGTAACTGTAATGTTATCAAAGTAACAATCATTTTTAGAGCCAAGTGAATTTGTATAATTAATAATATCTGTATCAGTTAGGTTTTTATTTAATTGACTTCCTTTGTATATCATGAATGATAAAACTAGAATTACAATAACAAGCAATGGAATTGCTTGAAAAAAGTTTTTTATTTCTAGTGATTGAGGGTGGTTGCTATGATTGTTAAAATTCATTTTTATCTATACTAAAAAATTAAAATTTATGAATGGAATTCCAATAGGAATGCCTGATATTGCAATTGCTAAATATACTGCACTTAACCAAATTAAACCAATAACAATATAATCTTTATCTCCACCTTCACTAAAAAAACCTTTAAGTAATACTGTAAAACCAAGAAATATTTGAAAGTTACAGAATATTAAAACTAACATAAATTCACCATTTTTTTGGGAGGTTAATTGTTTAAGTTTTCATTAAAATCATCTATAGCTGACTTTTTGGAAGGATTGTTGTTGCTGTAGTCGTAACCAGGATTTAAGTAAGGTGGGTAGTCCTTTCTGATATTTTTCTTTTCTTCTTCAAGACATTGTGTAAGAAAAAAAGCTATTGCAGTTACAATGAAACACTGGATAAACAATATCTTCATAGACCACCTTGCTGTGTGCATTAATTTTATTTTAAAAGAATATCTGTAAAAGGAATGATTACTTGGTATCCATTTTTTTCAATATGAGATAGAAAATCTCTATAGTAAAATATACCTATTGAATTAATAGCAATATACAGTGTTATTAATAATATAAGAGCATCATTCTTAAAAAGTTTTATCTTCTCATAATTGATAACCAATAAGGATGTTATTGATATGAAAAATATTGGTAAATACCATAAGATTAGGGTGAAAAGTGGGCCTTTTATACCAATAAAGTAAAGGATGAATGCCACTAATATAAAAGTAATATTAATGAAAAAAGTCATACGTATAGTAGTTGAAGTTGAACTTACAGCTGTTCTATCTGACATATTTTACTCCTAGCCTTTCGGCTTGTTTTAGTAGGTTAACGGGTTATACCACGCAAGAAGCCATACGGTACAATAATAAGAAGGAATACAGCACCTATTATAAATAATACTATATTTCGAATTTTGGCTAATTTTTCGCTTGCCTTAATTTCTGCTTCTGTTTTGATTTGAGGCGTAGGGAATAGCTTATCGTGAGTTTGTTTGATGTAATTTGCTTCTTGGCCTGTTGCCTTTGCTGTTTCCCATCCATTATATACTTCACTTAATTCAGCATATTCAATTTTAGAAATTTTGCCATCTTCCATTTTATTGTTTACTAATGAAACAAAAAGGTTCTTCATTTCAGGAGTATCAATACTATTAATTGCTGTTGTAACCTCTTTTGTATATTCACCATCAATAGATGTATAGCCATCTGCAATCCATACTAGAAGCGCAATTCCAAGGACAATCATTAAGAAGTCTCCAACACTCGCGCCTCTGCTATTAAATTTATTCATGAGAGTTTTCCTCTTCTGTGTTGATTTTAATGAATTGTTCTAAATTAAAATTTTTAATCCCTTCATCAATAATAGAATTAAGTAATAATGAACGATTAACTGGATAATAACCACGTTGTAAAAGCTGCTTATTTATATCCTCAACAAAAGCATCTAATTTATAAATAGTACCTGGTTGTAAGCGTATAACTTCTGAGCTTCTACCTTTATTAGTAAGGTGCGGTAGTGGTTTTAACATGCTATATCTCGATGTAACACTGTAACTTTAGGCTAATATGTTACATTTCGAAAGTAAAGCCTAGCTTAAACTTTTGTAGTTTTTAATTTGAAATTTAAAAATAGATTGGGTTGTCTATTTGTCGCACCTGATTGTGAGCTGCAAAAAATCACAGATTTTTATTGCTCCCGGCACAGGTGCTCGGCTGCTGCTACGTGAGATCCAATGCCGGGATATAGGTAATCAAGGAGTAGGACGTTGAAGCGACCAGATACCCCGACTGTGGCGGTGGACACCGCCTACAGGTAAACCCCTTTAAGAGTAAAACTTTTGCGTTAACGCAATTTTCGGACTGAAAACTCATTAAGTTAAAAGTAAAGCCGAAATCTTTTTATTACAAAAGTTATTGTTGGGATGCTTACAATTAACCATAGAATGTAACAGGTAAGTGGATTTCTGATGAAAAATAATAATATAAAGAAGAAAAGCAAAGAGAAAATAAAGAAAAGTGCTACAGCTATTGCTTCATTGTACATAATTAATTTCCATAACAAATTGGAACTTGTATGGTCACTCTATAAGAAAAAATACGGGAAACCCAAAAAAATAACTAAAGAAGCTATAAGTGTCTTAAGTTTATATATGTTGTAGGCTTCATCCACCTCTAGAATAACCAACTCTTCATCGTAAGTGTTTTCCTTTTCTTTAGGCTTAAAGCAATGTAAAGCCACTTTCATAACAGCTGATGAAGTTAGGATGTAGTCAATTTTTTGAGCGAAGAAGGTTGAAATACAAAAGGTTAAACCAAGGCTCTGAACATAATTTAATGTTGTAATATCAAATATTTTGCAAACTATTCCATTCCATCCGGTCATAAAAACAAATGGTTCGAGAAATAAATTTATCAACATTAAAATCAAAGTTGTCATGTTAGTTTCCTTTACTGATCGAAAGTTCTTTTAAGTAGTCTTTATAAATAAATCTACTGAGGATAAGGCTAATTGCTGCACAGATTACTCCAAATACAGCCATAATTGTTGTCAATGTTTGACCGAATGCAGGGTTGTTTAATAGAAAGTTGGCTTCAGGAAAAATAAGGAATCCAAATAAAGCTAAACCCGTACCAGCTGTCATCGTATTGTTAAGGGATGCAAATTTATATTCTGATTTTGGGAGGTAAAGATTTTTGTTTATGTGGGAAAAAAAATTCAATTTTTGCTTACTTATCTTAATTAAAATTAAAATAAGGTTATAAATATCAAAGATTAGGGGGATTGCCAAAACACCAATTACCAACCAAATCGCATGATTTGATAAAGGGAAAATGTTGTTTTCTTTTGCTAGAAACAATAAGCCGAAAACGTTAACAAACAGTATATGATTGGGTATTTGCCCTAACACATAAATTAGATCATAACGTGCATATTTATTAGTATCTGACATTTAAAGTCCTATGGTGTTAAAGTCAATGCTGACCAGAAGTTTCGGATAAATGCTATTTTTTTCTATCTTCTATATGTTCGTATATGGATCTTCTTACTTCTGTATCATGTATACCAAAGCTAATGATCTGCCCTATTAGATATTTATCGAAAGACATAAACAAAGCTTTAACCTGCTCAATCGTTGGGCTTTCAAAGGTCATTACTTCATCTTCATTTAGACAAAACTTTAAACTATCAATCACAAATTGATCATCTTTAAGGTGGTTCCATAAAGTTTCTTTAATAGATTCAAGTGTCTTTAATTCAGCATCTTCTTTCAATTTCAATTTTTCCTTAGCTTCTGCAATTTGCTCAACATTTGGTTCTAGGAATATAATTTTACGCGTTTCATTGGGGTGATTTTTTAGATACTCTAGAATGTCGATTGATTTACCTTTACCACTTCGAGAAGTTATAAGTTTAGAAAGGCCATTGTTGCCTACATCAAATGAGATAACTGTATCACCTGGGCTTTTGGAACTATCCCCAAAGAGTTCTTTAAATAAGTTTAATTTTGGTTTTGTCATCGTTGGACACCATTGATTTAGTGATTTCTTTTACCCATAACAACGCAGTTATAAAGCCAATAATAAGGGCGATTAAAACTAAAAAAATAAGAGCTATGAAGAATCCGAAATCTAAGAAAATTGTTAGAAAGAAGAAAAGAAATGAGACTACTAGGAGCACAATGGAATATTTTAAAAATCTATTAACTTTATGAATATCAATTAACATTTACTTTCTCCGGCGCAAAATTGAATACAGAAATGCCCTTTCAATTTCAAGGTCTGATTGATGAAAAAAAAGGTCACTATTTCTATACTCCTCAAGTGAGTTGTTACTATGATAAAGATTACCCTGTTTAAATCTTATTAGTTGAACATTACCTTTATTGCCAACTTCAATAAGGCCCCAGGATTGAGGAACTTTATCAAGGGGTATTACACCAGTTGGAGCACAATAAATTCTATAATTCCCAACCCCTACCCTTTGCCCATTGCGTTCAGGTTTAATAAAATCTTTTCTAAAATCATTAATGCTAGTTTTGCATTCGATGATCAAACTTGAGTCAGCTCTAAATGCTATGACATCAGGTATTTCACGACTTCCTCCGCATCTAAGCTCAGAAGCAACAATTGGAAATTTAAGCACTCTTTCTGCCCATTTTGAAGCTATTTGAACAAGATCATGATGTGTGAACATTTTTAAGTCCATTTAAATTTTCAATTAATTGACCCATAAAAACACCCAAAATTAGTAACCAGTACAAAGCATATTATGGTCGATAATTGATTCAATTTTTTGATCAATATCTTGTCCACACATAGTACATCGAAAAAAACGAAATTCTTGATAGTTAAGCGGGATTGTGCAAAATGGCGTAATTTTTTTTGGACAAAAAATATCTTGCATTGCCGATGAATTATTTGCCTTAGTTGTTGTTTCCATTAATTTTTCCTAAATTGCGTTAACGCAAAGTAATTTAATGACTGTGAATTAGTATTTTTTTGCGAAATAATACTGGTGTGTTTTTTGTGTATAATAAACCCATCCTAAGAATGTTTCAATAAGGCATACCCTTAAGAAACATTTTTTTACCTATCTTTTTTTTGTGTACGATGTTTCATTTGAGTATATAAAAAAATTATGAAACAATGTTGCATTAGGGTTATTTTTTGAGTTAAAGAAATGAGCAACTTAAATCAAGCAAAGTTCTTAAAAGCGAATGATGTAATTGTATTTCCAAGACCATGTGTCTTATGTGCAGGAAAAACCAATGTGACGCAACAGTTGGGCCTGTGGCTCTGTTCAAGTTGTGTTGACAATATTGGTCAAACTAATCCCAACTTATTCCATTTAGATAATAAAAAACTGCCTATAAATTTATAATTTAGTGGTGGAAATTAATATGCCAAGGCGTTATAAAGTTGGCTATGCACGAGTATCAACAGAAGATCAAAACCTTGATAGGCAAATTGAAGCCTTTAATAAAATAGGTCTAGATAAAATATTTTATGAAAAGGTGCAGGGAGATAAAGCAGACAAAGATCGACCTGAACTCCAAAATTTTTTAAGTTATTTAGAAGAGGGAGATGTAGCTTATTTTGCAAGCTTTGATAGATTAAGTAGGAAAAACTTAAGGCTATTAACTTTAATAGATGAAATTAAAAAAAAGGGAGTTTCTGTTCATTTTATTGAAGAGAGAATACATTTAAATCCAGTAATAGAAAATCCTTTTGATGAATTAAATGCACATATATTCGCAGCATTTTCAGACTTTTTTAAAAAACAATCAAAAATAAGACAAGCGCAGGGAATAGAATTAGCTAAAAAAGATCCAAAAAAATATACTGGAAGAGAGCCGACATTATCCTTAACTAAAAGAAAAACTATATTAAAATTAATATTAGTTAGGAGTATGCCCTATTCAAAAGTTGGTAAAAAATATGGTGTAAGTCGTACAACTCTATGGAGAATTGTTTATAGAGATAAAGCATTAAATGATTACCGTACAGAGTGTATAAGGATGAAATATGAAATAGATTTAAAAAAAATGGAAGTTAGTAAGGTTAAATAAGTATGCTATATGGCATAGAGTCTGTTTTGTAAGTTGCGTTAACGCAATAGGAGATTGTAAGGCAGTTATTAAATAATTTATCTAATTGTTTTTATTAAATAAATATAAATAATTTTGTCTTGCTTTGGAATTGTTCTGGATAAAGGGAAAGCTTTATGAATTTCACTGCTGAAAATAATTGGTTTGCTATGGCATTTTTTGTGGGATTTTTTATGCCCTCTCTACTTTTTATGAAAAATGTATATGGAACATATAAAGCAACTGTTGCTTTTAATTTAAATAGAAAGTTTGGAGAATATTCACTTACACATAAAATGGCGATTATAATGTCAGTACTTGTATTTATATTTGCATTTTTTACTTGTATTGGAACTCTTGTAGTAATGTATAAAATATTAAGTAATTAAATCTAATTTTGGAGTCTTTATGTTATCGAAAAAATACTTTCTTGGTTCTATATTATCCTTGTTTTTTGTTAACTCTTGCTATGCAGATTTTGTTGGTCGTGTGGTTGGAGTACATGATGGTGATACAATAACCGTATTAACAGATAATAAAAACCAGTATAAAGTTAGATTGGCAAACATTGATGCGCCTGAATTAAAGCAGCCGTTTGGTCAAAAATCAAAACAAGTTTTATCTGATTTTGTTTATGGTCAGCCAGTTTATATACAAGAACAAGGCCAAGATCGCTATGGGAGGATTATTGGAACTGTTTTAAAAGGCAATGATAATGTGAATAGATTAATGGTTAGATATGGGTATGCTTGGGCTTACAAGCAATATTTAAAAGATAATGTAATGATTAATCTTGAGAGTTATGCTCAACAACAAAAAATAGGTATTTGGAAAGACGCTAATAATATATCACCTGAACAATGGCGCAGAATGAATAGTCAAAATTAATATTATCGCCCCTGCTTGTGAGCTGCAAAAAATCACAGATTTTTATTGCTCCCGGCACAGGTGCTTGGCTGCTGCAACGGTAGAACAATTTAAGGGATTTGGTAATCAAGGAGTAGGACGGTTAAGCGACCAGATACCCCGACTGTGGCGGTGGACACCGCCTACAGGTGAAGTTGGAAAGTTATTATATTAAAAGTGTAAGAAATGAACGGTTGCTGCATTTATAAGTATAACAAAGGCTAAGAAAAACATAATGAGGATTTTTTTTATTGATGAAACAGAACCATCTTTACGAGTTAATAAATCAAGTAAATAGATTGTAAGAAAAGTAAAGGCAGCCGATGAAGCAACAATAACATAGAAGAAAACTAATGCTGTAAATGATGTTAAATTCTCTAGTTTAATTAAATCACCTAATAGGGAACTTATCCCCCAAAGGATTAAAATAAAAAGAAATAGAACCGCACTACCTGCTAGCGTATTTTTAAGAATGGAATTATCTTGAGTTATATTTCCGATTTTCATAAATTCTCACTTATATATTTAAGAACTCTATTTATAAAGGTTAAAAGCTCAGCTTAATTAAAAATGGCTTTACCAAGTCAGTGTATTTTTGAGTTGTAGAGTACATGTAAAATATTTCTTCTGGAAGGGTAGATTTTTCTTCAGCTTCATCAAGTTCTCGACCATTAATAAATGCTTGATCCTTAATCATTTTGTTCTTTGTTAGAAGGCCATGATTAATCAATTCATCTATTTTTTTATTAAATATTTTCTTATCGTAGTCTTTTGAATATTTAATGAAAAAAATTTGTATTAAATTAAACTCACTTAACTCAACACAAGAGATATTTGCCATAGATATAAGCCTGTAAGCTTCATCTTCTGTAACTATAGAAAGTTGTTTATGTAAACTTTTTGCGGCATTAAGTAAGCCTTGATTCTTAAGCGAAGTAATTTGATGATCAATTTGATCAACATTATCAAGTAAGTGTAAGCGTTTATCTTCTAGCTGTTTTAGATTCATATCATACCTTTAATAAGTTTTTAGATTAAGTGATTAAAATATACATTATTTTTTTATTTTTTTTAATAATAATTCAGCACCCGATGCTAGAAAGGACGATCTAGTTTTAAATTGTTTACCCTTACCAACATTTTCATCAATTAGTCTTATTAATCTACTAGGAAGGCTAACATTAATTTTCTCTGGATTTCCTAAGTAGGAACTTAAATCAATATCAATTAAAAACCAAATTCGATTTTTATAATCGTGGTTATTAATATGTTTTTCAAGGTCGCTAGGAAAAGGTATAGGTTGATTATCTTTTGCTAAAATCTCAAGATGAGATGTGATTGCTATTTTAGCTTCAGTTATTGCTTCTTCTAATGTGTCACCTGCACTATGACAGCCTGGGATGTCCGGAACAATAACACCAAATGCTTCATTTTTATTTCCTTTTTCTATTGCTAGAGGATATTGCATTAAGTTTGGCCCATGTCTTGATAATGCGCCATTATAACCCTGGGGTTAGTGTGAGTAAATATCTGAACGCTCTTTTAGTGGACTAGGTGTTAATGGTTATTGCAGAAATTTACTATTTGATTATGAGATGAGTTGAGGATTAAATAGTTTAAAAGATGTTGAGAGAAGGCCAGTTTTGAAAAAACAACTTGAATAATTGACTCATTGTAGTTGATCGTCATTTTTTTATTGTGAAGGTAAATGTTAACAGTGTGATTAGAAGGGTTGTATTTGCCAAGTGTAAATTCTTTAGGTTTTAGATTTTCATTTCTTTTCGTTAAAATAGGAAAATGTACTAAAGGATAGAAATCAAGAAAATCAAAAACTAGCGTGAGTAATGTGCTAAATATATTATTAGCTTCTCTAACTTCTATTCTTATTTCGCATTTTTTATTTATACTAAAATAGCATAAATACTTACTATCTAATGAAATAATGGGGTATTTGGTGTTTAGTCTTGATACGAGCATTGGCTTACCTATTTTGTATATTTTTTTCTAGGGTAAAATTCAAACAGTTTGCAAAGAAATATCTTAACAATTAAGTTCTGTATTGAATATCTAACCTAGGTTATATATAATAAAAACTCAGCAAGCCGCAGGGCGAGAAGTTGGGGTATATTTTCCTCAACTATTTACTTAAGAAGGAAAAGATATGTCATCTGTTAACCTTGTAAAAATCTCTATTGAAGAGTTAAAAGAGTTTTTAAAGCCACTGTCTTCTGATCGTAATGCCAAGATTATTAAAAAGTTAATGGTTTTTGCTGATTGTGAAGAATTTAACCATTTTTATTCGCCACTAGCTATTTGTCACCAGATAATTGGCTACATAATTGCTGAATATGAAAATGGTGTGATTGATGAAGATGAGCGTATCGAATATGAACAATATGCAAAAAACATTTATGAGTTAAAAGAACAATATTCATATTTAAATGATTACACTCAAGAGAAGGCACAAGCTGCAATTAGAGAGCAAGTGGGTATAGTGGCCTTAAAACGCCTTTTAAATGATAATTTGAATGAATATGGTAGTGGTGCATATACAGTCAAGCGCGTATTACTGAGTCTATTTAATGGAAGTCAGTATTCAATTGATTTAACTCAACTACGCAATTTAGACTCTCAAAATTTTGATGATGTAATCGCTGTTCTTGAAATGAACGCACGTAGTTTTCCAAAGCTAGAAATTTTCGATTATATCGAGAATGGCCGTGACATATGGGAAAAAATGGCAAAAGATGTAGAAGGGAGTGATAATAATGTTTGATATGACAGTATGTGGCTACCCTAATCTTGTACTAAATTTTATTACTCAATACTATGGGGTTTGGGTATTCATCCTATTACTAATTTCTTATTTTTTATTTAGGTATTTTAGTACTACTGATAAAATTGGTGAGAAAATAGCATGCATGATCTTCGGTATTTTTTTTAGTACTCTTGTTATTCTGGTTGGTACGGCTAGTCAGTTTTTTAACGGGGATATTTCTCAGGAAGAATATAAATCTTTTGCTAATTCTGTTAATGAATTAAATATTATAAGTTCAGATTTAATGTATAAGCAAAAGTTGAAAGAATGGGTTCAATGTTCGATTGTAGATGGCAAAATTACAAGTTATGAATTTGAAACATTTAAAAAGTACTTTAATGAAGCGAAAAAATCTGTTGAGGAAAAACAGGTTGTAAATAAAATTAATCAATCAATAAGTAAACAATAGTTTGATAGGAAATAATAAATGAAGATTTCTAAAGACTATCAAAAAGGTTTTCTTGATAACCCTTTCGTTGCACTTTTTTTCGCATTAAGTGTGGTTGCTATTCTTATATGTTATAGATTTAGTTTGGCAGAGGCTACTACTGATGATTTAGCGCAAATTAATACAATGGTAACAGAATTGAAAGGCACTCCTTCTGAAAAGTTGTTCAAGAATGAAGTTAATGAAGCTTTAAAAGATGGAATCACTAGAGGAGAATTTAAAGATTTAAAAATTAGTTTTGAAAAACTAAAAATTAAAAATAGTCTTGAAAATTAATTATAGATTATTTTTGAAAAATATAACTTAATTAAACAGTGATTTTAAAGTGAGTAATTTTATGGAAACAAATAAAATGGATGCGGAATATTTGGAATATTTGGAATGTTTGGAATATGAACTTTCTGTGCGTGATGGACGAAAGCGAAATGACAATTCTAAAGTATCACCTGAAAGAATAAAGCAAGATACTCCGTTTTATGAGTACATGGCCAAGTTGCCAAGAGGCAGTAAACCGCCACGTGGTCGGTGTTCAGGCATTTATTTTGTTAATGATGGTTGGTCGTTGGTTTTAACCAAGAATCCAAAGTGGCCCCTAGTTGGTGAGTCAAAGTCTTATCCATCACCGCCAGAACCAAGAAAATTTGGTGCAAAGCCTATAATTGCAAAACAAGATATACAAGATTTGAAATAATAAAAAGCCGGATAATTCGGCATTTTATTGTTAAAGAAATTGGACTAAAAACAGATTGGTTCAACACCAATATATGCTCAAGGGCATGGAGTGGAAATGAAAGTTAGTTTGGTTTTTTATAATCATTTAGATCAAATAACATTTGTATTAATTGATGATATAGATCAAATAAAAGAGAAAATTTTGAAGTCTTTGGGATTTAGTCATTTGTTGTTTAATGAAAAGTATGATTTACCAAAGTCGTTTTTGGATATGCTGCAAGAACACCTGGACTCTTGTTGTTTTGAGAAACAGTTTGACTTAAATAGTGAAAAATACCAGAAGTATACTGATCTACTTGTAACCCTTACAAATCAGATCGAAGATGGTATGGAGATTTCAGTAATGTTAAGCAATCAAAGTTTTGGTTGCGGTAACGCAACTTAAGATATTGTACGGTGAATTTATGAAATATGAAAATACAGAACAACTAATTAAAGAAAGTGAAGAAATTACTCAAAGGTACAAACCATTAACCAAAGACGAATATCAAGTAATCTACTCTAAACTTAGGTATTTACGTATATTTACAGATATTTCCTGTGGTATTTTTCTAATATCTTTCTTGATTAATATTGGTTCTGGTGTAGCAATTATATTTTGTCTTCTATTTACTGGAAAATTGGCATATCCAATTAGCACAGTGTTAGGTTATTTATTTATATCCATTTCGATTTCAGTAGTTACCTATTTTTTATTCGTAAAATACAATAAATTATTGTCAGCTAAGTTGTGTGAAGACGGGTTGACTCATTTGGTAAGAGGAAGATCGTTCAGAGAAGTTGATTTTAATATTTATGGGGATCTTAATTTTATATGTGAACGTAATGAAATATTTAAAAGAAAAATAAAAGAAATTTTAGAGAAGAGAGGTGGATGTATTTATGTATTTGATTACATGCAGTTGGAGATGGATAAATATTTACTTCTGTATGATTATATAGAAGACGGGTATCGTAAACTTAACAATAAAGATAATTTGCTGAAATTCATTAAAGAATCTAGTTGATGGGTATTATTTTGAATAAGAATTTATTTCAATATCTGCTTTTGGTAGTTCTTTTTTTTATAGGGTGGACAATGTACTCTTTCTTTACATTAAGAGTTCAATTCATAATGTTATCCCTTACAATTATCCCTACAATTTTTATTTTCATACAATCAAGGGGTAAAAATAAGCTAGTTTTGGCTATTACTTTGATATATTTAATATGTTGGTTGTGGATGTTTTCTAAGATTTTTTTCTAATGTTATTCAGTCACACCTGCTTGTGAGCTGCAAAAAATCACAGATTTTTATTGCTCCCGGCACAGGTGCTCAGCTGCTGCTCCGTGAGATCCAATGCCGGGATAAAGGTAATCAGGGAGTAGGACGTTGAAGCGACCAGATATCCCGACTGTGGCGGTGGACACCGCCTACAGAGTAAACCCTTTTTGAGTCAAACATAATTCAAATATTTTTTACATAGATACTTGTACACATAACCTAGGTTATACATACTTTATACTATTCCTGATTATGTAAGTGAGCGAAATATGACACTTGTTGAAAGAATTAGAGCTATGAATTTAAGTTCTTCATGTACTTTTACAGAAGAACAATTAAATGAAAATCTCCATGCGAGAATACTTACTGATTCATTTAATGCTCTTCAAAATGAGGATGGTCTGAAAAACTATGATGACCAGTGGACTAAAGAAGAAGCTCAGGTAAACGAAGCTAATAAATTTATCAATGCTTTACTTGAGTTGTCGTTACAAGCAACAACACTCGTTGGAATTGACCGTAAAATTAAATATATAGTCCATGAATTTAAAAATAAATAACCTTTTGATTCGCAATTTTTAAAAAATATTTACTACAAAGGTTTTTCAAGTGCATTTGATATGCAAAAAGTGTAAAACAAAAATAAGATGGAATAATAAAAGTAAAAGCTACATAGATGCTTGCATATATAACCTAGGTTATGTATAATAAAGACTCAGTACAGAACAAGCCGAAAGGCTAGGAGTATGGAAATGGGTAGTTGGACTGCACACAAATTAATAGAACATGCGGGAAATTTCGAGTCTTCCGTAATACATATGTTTAAAGATACAGCTCGTCAAGTTACATACAATACGTTCTCAAGAACTTTGGGCACGGAGTTGTTGGACTTGGTGCGCCAAAAAATGAACTACGTTAAAGATAAGCGTACAGGGTTAACAATTCCTGATGACCAGGATGTTAAGTTCTATCGGGGCTACTTTGAGAAAAAGCCGGCTTTGGTGGTTGAGAAGAATAATAAATGTATGGTGTTTACATATGAAGCCGGCAAATTTGGAGGATGATATGATTTTTAAAATATTAGCCCTTAAGAATTTTTCTGTAGGCCTCTATAAAAAAGCAGCTGCATTGGGCGCTATTGATGGGATTAAGCCTCACGTCTTTTTAAATGGTGGCTTGGATTATCTAGCTGATCATATGTATAGCTGTGATGATTACATGGTTGCAGAGATGGGAACATGTAAACAATTCCGTGAGTACCTCAATGGATTAGAAAAGATCAATTCAGTATTGGAAGATTGCCCCTTTCTTGAAGCATATAAATCAACCAATACGTTAACAGGGCAAATTATACAAGAATGCCTAATTTGGTGGGAAGTTAACCTGGATATGATATTTAAACCAAGTCTTATTAAAGAGTATTTCTCTAGTGACTTAGAACAACTACAGTTCCAGGCAATGCATTTAAAAATGTTGGCACTTTTTAAATTTGGTGAAAAAAGTGGTTTCCTACAATTAGCAACACATAAATAGGCAATAATATGGAAAAAATACATTTAAGTTGGCTAGGCCAATGTTATGAAATCCTTCTATCTATATTAATGTGGCGAAGTGGTTTAGTACCTATTGTTTTGGGTTTGATATTGGTTTTAGCTTTTATTGCTACAATTGCTGAATCTAAAACAACAAAGAAAGAGTTTTTTGAGTTACTGTCTACTTGTTTGCTTTCATATATTGGTTTGCTGTTTTTTATATTAATTATTATAATTGGCCCTTATTCAGTTTATTATTTTTTTTGCAATTCAAAAAGTGATCTTGATGACATCGATGGGTTCAAAAAGATTGTTTTAGATGATCAAAGTAATAATATTATTTCAAGTAATGATAAAATTATATTAAATAATGCTGTCAAAGAAATATTGAAAGATGGGAAAATTACGGGTAATGAAATTGATATTTATATTAATTATTCATCAAAACTTATAAATAAAAGGAAAGAAGAGAAAATATTTAAAGAATTAAATTCCGGGAAATTGGAGGCTCCAAATGAAGAATAGTAATGGTGAAAATTTAGTATTAGATATAAGAGAAAATAACGCCTCTATACGTAATACTATTAAGGCTACTATGAAACTGGACGATTCAATTACCAGTTGGAATCTAAAAGCATTAGAGAAAATAATCGTTATTGATTCGATTGGTGCTGATGCTGCACGTAGAGAGGCTGCATTTGAGCGTAGACGTAGCAATAACATTTTTACTTGGGCCATTATAGGTGGGCTTGCAGATGCTTCAAATGGTGAGGATTCAGCCTTAGATGGTGCTCTACTTGGTGGGCTATTTGGAGCTGCTACAACAAGTGGTTCAGGAGATCCGGAAGCAAGGGTTTTATTAATCTTTACTAATGGTGATAAGTTGGGATTGGTCGTAAATCAGGATGAACTTCTGAAAATTATGGAAGTAAATCAAGATGACGTAATAGGTGGAATGTCAACGAACCCTCTAACTGATGAGCAAAAAAGAATGGTGTTGAATGAGCGAAAAAGTGCTCACCTATATAAGTTTTACATCTACGCTGCTGTATTGATGGGCGCACTTTTTATACAAATTATGATGGCACCAGGAGAAAATGCAGGCTCGTTCTGGATTGGTTATTCTAGACTTGTTCAACTTGCTACGTTTGTTGGAAGCCTTACAAGTGTAGCAATTGGCCTTGAGGTGTTTAAAGAATATAAGATTGAAGATTTTATTAAGACAGGTGAAAAATTATGAAAGCGCAGATTGGGAATAACTTAAAAGTGAATAGTATCTATCAGTATATGGCCTATTCAGCGATATATTTAATTGTGAACTTTTTCATTATTAAGTACGCCCAATCCTATGTTCTTCAATTCTTTTTACCATGTTTTTCAACATTCATTTTTATAAAATCTTTAATAATAATTTCCCCTAAATTGCATAAGTTTGTTTTTTCCTATGATTTAGGCCATTTAAATAATCCATTTGTAAAGCAAGTAAATACAGATTTAAATTATTTGATTGGAGTAATAGGGCTTTTAACTTTAACTCTATTAGGTAAATTTTCTTATTCTTTAATTGTGGTTGCTTACATGGCTTATACATTTTCTTGTTTATGGGCTTTATTTAGAGTAAGAAGCAAAATGATGAGTGATTATGGCCTTATATCAGGTTATTTTGTGCATTCAGGGCAATCAGACTGGATTGATGTAAAAGATACAGTAAAAGCGATATGGTTCGGAACGTTAGGGCCAGAACAGAGTTGGATTGAGCCTCAACTATCGCATCAAAGTAGTGTTGAAAAAGATTTTTCCAATATATCAGGATTTATATTCCTAGCTCTTTTGTTTGTTTTCATTCTTTTTAATTTTTAAATAGGTACGGCTATGATGGTTAATTATGGAAAAATTGAAAGCTCCTCAATTTTCAAAGATACTGAATCTGCGGCAAATCAGATTGTAGAACTTTCAAATAGATCAAAAACTAACATCCTTATTGTTGGTGCGATTCAGACTGGTAAAACTACAGTTTGCAAAAAAATTACAGATAACTTCAACACGTATAATATATGTGACCCAAATGAACCATTCATTTTTAATGTAAAAAATACAGTAAATAATGATTTTGCTATTTTGGATGAGACTTTTAGTTATTCAGTAGATAGAATTGCTGAATTTTTGGATTATACAGAAAAGAATAAACTACGGTTTATTTTTACAGCAATGAATCCTACTCAGATTGATGATCAAAAAATGGCATTAATCAACAAATATCCATTTACATTAATTCAGGTTGATTAATATGAATAATGAACAGTTTTATGAACAAGTGACCAATCATGCAGAAGCAATCATTTCAAATAAAATAGGAGCAATCCTATTGTTGTCAAACAAAGATAATTTACCCAAAAAGAAGGAGTTGCTTAATCAAGCATTTGGAGCATTTTCTTTCTGGTTATCAATAACTAAAGGCTTTCGCAAAGAGGAAGATTTAGTAAAGTTAGCAAGAATGATTGCATATCGTATCTCTAGTATTAATGCTCAGAGCAACGATGTAGTTAAAATCTTAATTAATCACTTTAAGACAGAGCACATTTCAATAGATCAAGCATTAGTTGACTATTTTCTTTCACTATTTAGCAACTCAACTGACCAGAACGGTATTGTAGAGTTAACTGAAAAAATGGATGAGAAATTGAATAGTGCCGGAGAGGAAAGCAACGAAACTATACGTACTTTTTTAAATACATTTGAGAATCAAAATGAAGAAGGTCGTTTTAAGCAGATTTTTGATAATCCTTTAAATAATATGGAAGTACCTGAACTTGTGGCTCAAATGGCTGTAAACCGTGCTAAAAAGTCTCCTTTGATGATGGATGAGTTTTGGTGGGGGGTTGATTGTCAGAAACTTAAACACATCGACTTGGGGCCTACAGTGCATATGAGTCTTGAAGCTGTGCAGACACTTGAAAATGGGCTTGTACTGACTCCAGAGTCTCAAGAAAAATTAGATCAACTTCATAACACGTTAGAGTCAATATTTGATGAAAAAGAAGATGAAAAACCAGATCAGGAGTAATTGATGGTTTACTTAAAATGGGAGTGGTCTTGGTTAAGCTTTGGATTTTTTATTTTTATATTATTAGGCTCTATCGTCCTATTTGAAAAGGGGGGAGCATTTATATTAAATACACATAATCCAAAAAAGGATATTTACGGGCAAAACTGTATTTTAAGAAATCTTACAGATGATTGGGAATGTCCTTCTGATAGTGCTGAATTTAAGCGCCTAAAAGCAGAAAATTGTCGTCATGCCGGATATACCGGAAGGGGCGAATACATTGAAAAAATGTATCATTACGATTGTGCTAATGGTAAAAGATATGTTTTAGAAACAAACTACTATGGCATTAAATAGTAAAGATAAAATAGATGGAAAATTAAAATGTTTGATAATACAACTACACATACAGTAAAGAATGAAAGCCAAGATCATGTTGGAGCATTAGCTAAAGTTCTTGTTTCAGACATTCGCGGTAAATTTAAGAAGTTCCCTGTTATTTGGGGAAGTGGAAAAAAGGGTTCTGTTTCTATTTACACTGGCACAATTTACAAGATTGAAGCTGTTGACAATGCTGAAACCGAAACCAAAAGCCGGGTATTTTTTCTGGATGTATCTCCTGAATATAGAAACCAAAATGGTGACTTTTTCTGCTCACTTAGCGTAGATGAAGTTCATAAACTAATTAATGAATAAAAGAAGGTTAAAATAATAATGGATTATTTTATAAAGCCACCGAGAGGTAAAGAACGGTTAGAAAAAACGATAAATTATTTATTTTTTATTCTAATGGTTGTTTTGGTAGTAACTTTCTTTATATTCAATTTTTTATTTAAAGATGTGCTGAATCCAGGCCGTTATAAAGAAATCCAGTTTTTTCTATTTTCTTTAGCAGGGTTTATTGTGGGGGTGTGGAGTGCGAGAAAAATGTATCTGCCAATTCCCTCACTTATGCTAACAGGCACCTGTGCTATTGCTATGCTAATAACTTCTTTTTCCTGGATACTTTAAAGGAATAAAATGATCAAATGGGTAACAGCGTGGTTTTTAGTGGTAAATATCACGCAGCCTTCGGGTAAACAAATGACTTACACTATTCCTTTTGAAAGCAAAGAAGCATGTCAAAAAGAGCTGAAATTAAGGCAAAAAGATCAAATGAGAGTTGAGCTTGCACTATCAGCTGCATCAATAAGAATGAAATCTGATATTGAATCAGAATCAAAAAAATTTATATGTGATAAAGGGCAATTACCAGTTTATCCAAGATAAGATGAAACTTGATTATTTAACCTAGGTTATATATAATGGAGCTTTATTAATCATCAAGCCGAAAGGCTAGGAGTGGGAAAATGGGTTCACCTAATTTTTATACTGGTAATGAAGCTCTACAAAACTTTGGTATTGATTTTGATTCAACAGATGATGAAAACATTTTTTGGGCCTGTGATCGAGATCAAGTAGGTGAAGAGCTAGATGCTGCAAATGACCAATTAACCTTTTTTAAATTAATTGAGAAGCCAGGTTATCATTCTGGATTGCAAGTTTACTTAATTCAACTCAATAGCGCGGAATACTATTGGGAAAATTATGCGAAATATTGGCATGAAGAAAATGATTACGGCTTCTATAGTGATCAGGGTTATTGGGTGTATGTATCTTTACATGAAAAGTATTTGAACCTTATAGAGAATAATAAATTTACAGAAAATCATCTAAAAGAAATTATGGCAGCTGAATTAGAAGTTGCTACTAAATTGATAAAACAAATTGCTCAAACACATTCATTAGGTGAAGTAACTGGAAAAGGATTTACTTCATCAATAAATTACGGATGGTTTGAAGCATAGACAAAAAGGCTTGTTGCGTTAACGCAACAAGCCTTTTTTGTGAGGTCATATGATTATCTTGACGGTAATAATTGTCGTTGGTAGCTCGTTTTGTGTGATTGCAATGCTTGTGTACGCATACCGCTTTCCTGAAAAAAGACAATACTTTTTAACATGCGCCCTAACTGTATTTATTGGAATGATTGGCGTGTCTACATTTTTATTGGGAAGTGAAGTTAAACCACTTGAAAAAACTAGGAGTATTAAAAGATGATAAATTTTTTTAAGCTATCTATCGTAAAGTATCCATTTTTGTTTTATTTAGTTTGGTTGGTAGGTAAAAGTTTATTAGTGTTTTGCTCTAAACAAGATCATAGCACGATGTTGTTTGCTTGCTATGATGTGATTATTAAGGGTACTAATAGTTTTGGCCTACTGCTGATAACCTTATTATGGGGGGCAGCTACAATCTTTTTTGTAGTAATGATAGGCGTTTTGGCATCTTGGATATGTGAGAGTTTATATGAAAGAACTCTTGAAGAGATTTATGAACTAAAAAAGGAGAAATTCAATCCTTGGTGCATAAGCTGTTTTATGCTTTTAGGTTTAGTAATTATTCTGCAATACTACATAAATCATGTTTAAAATAGCCTAAGCGAGACAAAAATTAATGCAAACAAAGGGAAAGTGCTTGAATTAATAACCTAGGTTATATATAATAAAGGTTCAATTTGCAGCAAGCCGAAAGGCTAGGAGTCTGAGAATATGAATGTAAAACCATTCATTAAACCAGTAAATTATTCAGTAATTGATGAATTAAAAACCAGATTTACTACAGTACTGTACTCATTTGACAAGAGTAAAAGTCGTTATGAGGTTTTTAAGGACTTTATCATTAGTAGTGCTTGTGCTCTTAGAAATAGTATTGGCGCAGTTCATATTAAATATTTTTCGACTGAACTTGAAGATGAATATCATTCGATTCAAGAAAAATATAGTGAAGATGAAAGAAAGAAATTTCCTGAACTCTATGCCCTTTTAGCTCTTATTCTGGACGAATACAGATTACCCCGTGATGTGCTAGGGGAGCTGTTTATGGTGCAGGATTTTGGCTCAGATTATAACGGTCAATATTTTACGCCTCACGAGGTAACAGACCTTTTAGTTACCGTTAGTTCGATAAAAAATCATGAACTGATAGCAAAAAAAGGGTTTGTCACTGTCAATGATCCTACTTGTGGTGCAGGCGCAACTACATTGGCCAAAGTTAGAAAAATCATCGAGCAAGGCTATAACCCACTTAAACACATGTATGTGGAATGTACGGACTTAGACCGTCTTGTTGCAATGATGTGTTACATCCAACTATCACTATGGATGGTTCCGGCTAGAATTTTTGTAGGCAATAGTTTGACACTACAAATCCGCGAAACCTGGATTACTCCGGCTTATGTCTTGGGCAAATGGCAACAAAAATTAAATCATTAAAGAAAAAGTTATCTACCTACAAGCCGTAGGTAGATAACTTCCTACTAATTCAAATTTAAGGTTAGACAAATGAAATTGAAAAAAACTTTATTAGCAGCAATTATCGGTATTAACCTGGTTGCATTAACAACTCAAACTTATGCTGCTTCAAAATCTAGTTCATCAAGCCGGAGTTCTTATTCATCGAGTAGCCGAAGCTCTTCTTACTCAACAAGCAGTCGCAGTTCTTCTTATTCATCTGGTGGTAGTTACAGTTCAGGTTCAACATCAAGTTCAACTAAGAGCACTACGCAGACCAAACCTTTAAGCACAACCAGTACAACAACGTACAAGCCTGTTAGCTCTTCTAGTGCAGCTTTAAAGAATACTCCTTATAAACCGGAGCAAAAAAAATCTGTGCCTACTGCTGCAAAACCAACGACAACTCAACCACCTAAAAAAACGGCGCGTCCTGTTAGCTATAGTTCTTTTAAAACTCAAAAATATACTCAGAAAAAGCATCAAAGCAACTTCTTAACATGGGTGCTCTTAGCCTGGATTCTATCGGATTCAAATTCATCTCAGGCTAAATCTTCTACAGAGACAAAAGAAGTCGTGGTTGATTGTAAAGAGTGGTTGCGTGAAAACGGTAGAAAGAAGGCTGATGAAATTGAAAACCTTTCACAGAAAGACTTTTTAAAAATCCGTGACTATTGCGAAAGCGTAGCTAAGTAACCCTGTTAGAGCTGCATTTGAGCGCGGCTCATACTGTTAACTTTTATAGGAACGTTTAAATGAATAGCCAGGAAATAGTAAACCGTTTAAACCAATTTAAAAAAGGCGATCTAGTTAGTGTTTTTTATAAGGGCCGTTGGTTTATACAATATGTAGAAATGGTCAGTACACCTATTAGTAAAAAACCCTCTATCTGGTGTATAAAAGCCGGAGGTTTACCAAGTCAATTACCTTTAACAGAAGAAGGGGTAACTTGGGTTAAAGGTTTACATGAATCAATAAAGTTGGAGTGCAACACATGCACAAAACTAGAACCAGAAACAGCTTAAAATCAAAAATCAATAGTAGTTTGATCGGAGCTTTATTGGCAGGGGGGATAGTCTCTCTACTTCACTTTGTCGTAGATAAGTATAAGGAAACTCCCGAAGTACCATTTAACTTCGGTATGAATGTTGGGTTTTATCTGACTTTAATTTTATTGGTAGCTGCTTTTATTATCGGCAAAACTTCTAAAAAGGAAGGTGAGGATTACTATAGGCCTATAATAAGCTGTATCCTGGCAGCTATTTTAACTATCGTATGTACGGCTTTTATTTTTATCTTTAAGTTGTTATTAACATAATTTTATTGGCCTTTGTTTGTTCAGAGGCCAATATCATAAAGGTATTCATGATGAATAATTCAGAAATTTATAATTTTCCTTCTGATAAAAAGGATAGGAAGAAATATGTATTTGGCATTGTATCTCGCTTACATATCCTCTATTTTTTTATTATGGCTTTTTTTTTAGCATTTGGATATTTCTTCATTAAACCAGAAAGCGATAGCCTACAATTCTTTCTTTATTTTGTTTTCTCACCTGTAGGTGTTTACATACTTATTTTATATCGAATATTTAATAATTATGTCGCTCTTCTAAAAAGAATTGAGGATGAAGAAGCTGTACAGTTAACTCTTAAGGTGGACTCATTTCCAAAGTTAAAAAATACTTTAATTAGCTTAATCCAAAAAAATAATGGTTTATATTTATATGATATTGATCAATTGCGGGATGAGGTAGCACACGATATATACACATCCGAGCAAAAAGGAAATGCAGATCTTCTGAATGCTATTAAACATAATCAATGTGAGAATTTAGAAGAACAAGGTAAAAATCTTAATTCAAAAATTGATGAATATAGAAAGAGTTTGGATGTTTTAAAATCTTTGTTAGATAAATATGGTATTGATTCAAGTATCTAATCCTGAAATTGAAATCTGGTAAAAATGAAAAAAAATAGTTTTGTAGGTAGATTAAAAATTAAACATGCTTCTAGTCCTGATTTGAAGGAAGGTGCTAGAGATAAAGTTGCATACATGCTTTTTTTAACTTTCAACTATTTGGGTATAGGCTTAGCAATAATTACTTTTGGTGTTATCGTTTTTTTGTTGATGAAATATAAATAATTAAATGGGCGTTCCCTTCGGGCCGGGCTTATTGGCTACGCTCGTAACTCTTGTGAAAATCAATCCTGGATAGATTTAAATTCTAGTTTCAAGCAAAGCTTGAACCTGAATTTAATATCTATCCATTCTTAATTTTTAATCACAAGTGTTACGCCCCTCCGGGCAATATCCCTAACGCAACAAGGTTTAAATGCCCGGATCAATAGAACTTGTTTTGGTATTGCTATTTTTTGGGTGTACCACCAATCATATTGATTGGATGAAAAACCAATTCTTCCCGTTCACCTACCCATTTGCCCGCTTCATTAAGCCTTCTTTTTCCATGCCAATAGACTTGCCAATGTGGTCGTCTTAAATGTGGTGCAATTTTCCCTCCACGTGCCTGAAAATCTGCTTTTGCTGTTTCGAGTTCCTTATAGACTTTTTGGAAGAGGTTAGCAGTCTTAGAGCCGACACTAAACGCTTTATATTTTGTGGCTTCAAATAGTTTCTTATTCTTCTCAAAGTTCCGATATGAATATTTTTCTATCTTATGCTCATGGATTGGTAGTGTTTCAGGTTCGTCTAAACTAAACCAGAGAACCAAATTAATTAACTTTTTTTGAATCTTGATACGATCATTTAAAGCCTTATCAGAAATAGGTTTATCATCGGGCTGAAATTCGTCAAAAAACTCTGTTAAGCTTGACTCTACATCTTTATCCTCTTCAATCAGAATGGCAATTGTGCGAGGCAGGCCTGTATCTAAATACATCGTTGAAACGAGAACTTTCTGCTCCTGGACTGATGTAACTGTAAAAAGTACACCGACAACTTGTGTATTCTCAAACTTTAAATTTGCATTATCTGTCTGAACATAAATACATAAATCCGGCAAATTAATAATATGGTTTGGAATTACCCCAGTAAATTCGCTTTTCAAAATTTCTCTAATTACCACATCTTCAAAACGATAAATATTTTTAGTTAGCATCCAATTCCCAAGTGTCACTAATTCCCCGGCTGTTACTGGAAGGCGATCATAATATTCTTGAGGGATCACTTCACCATGTTTAAGGTCTTTGGCCCAATCCGGTTTTTTAGCAGCCAGGCCTTTTGATTTTAAAAGCTGCTGTAGGGCCATTTCGTAAACATCGGGTACATCCCTTCCAGGTGGCATGTTTAGGAATGCATTTAAAGGGCCTTGTTTGATTGTTTTTGTGTTTGTTGTTGATGATATAGCCTGGGTTGGCAAAATTGCTCTATGCGCTTCTGTGTGAGTTCTACGCTCATATTCAGCCTGAAAGGCTAAATCAATCCAGTCATCCCATGTTAATAACCAAGGTGTTCTTAGATTGAACTTCTTGTTGTATTCATAATTTCTAATAGCACGTTCTTCAATTTTTTTGGAAATATCCAAGTTTGATTTCAAATGATTTAAACGTACTGAAACAACTTTTAAGGGGATTGAATACTCTGGAGTAAGCTCAGCCATAATTAATTTCATGTAGTTACAAGTAAAGTAATTATGCCATGTCGCACCTGATTGTGAGCTGCAAAAAATCACAGATTTTTATTGCTCCCGGCACAGGTGCTCGGCTGCTGCTCCGTGAGATCCAATGCCGGGATAAAGGTAATCAGGGAGTAGGATGTTTATGCGACCAGATACCCCGACTGTGGCGGTGGACACCGCCTACAGGTTAAGCCCTTCAAGAGCCAAAAATAATTCAATTATTTTCTACATAGATACTTGCATATATAACCTAGGTTATATATAATAAAGTCTAAATGATCATCAAGCCGATAGGCTAGGAGTTAGAAAATGAAAATTCAATATTTAGTTAATGTTTCAAGCTTGACTGATTTAAAACGTGCTTATCAAAGACTTTGTTTTAAACACCATCCAGATAGAGGCGGTAAAACTGAGGTCATGCAGATCATTAACGCTGAATATGATTACCTTTTAAAGATTTTGATCGATGCGGAAGATGAGAGTAATTACTCAGAAGAAAAATATTGGAAAAGTAAAGAGCATCACACCGAAGTTGAAAAAATCATCCACCAAAAGATTTCTGAATTGGTCGGCAAAGGGTTTAAAGGTATCCGTATTGAAACAGTCGGTGTTTGGATCTGGGTTTCAGGTGACACCAAGCCATATAAAGAAGAATTAAAAGAAATGGGTTTTAAGTGGAGCACTAACCACAAAAAATGGTCATTTGCAGGTCAAAAAAGTGGGTGGACAAATAAAGGCATGAGCTATATACGCAAAAAATACGGCGCGAAAACTGTAAAAAATGAAGCAGATGAAAGCACAAAGAATAACGGAAGCGCAGAGGGGGCAAGTATTCCAAGTAAAGCAAAATTAGCCTAAGCAGCATAAAAACCACTTTTTCAAGTGGTTTTTTTTGGTCAAAAAATTAACTTTTTTCTACACAGATACTTGCATATATAACCTAGGTTATATATAATTAAATCTCAATATACAGCAAGCCGATAGGCTAGGAGTTTGAAAATGTTAGATTTAATCGTAAGCTATACAGCAACAACAAATAAAGGGGAAAAAGAAAATTCAATTTTTAGCTATGCGGATGAAGCTGATGAACAAGTAAAAGAAAGTGTAAAAGCTTTGTCTTTTGAACAGTTACAAGAAATGGCTGGCCTCACCCAATCATTAACTGATTTGCAGCAGTATGGTTATTTAGGTGATGTTATGCATCCACTGAACCAAGAAGAAGCTCAAAAAATTTATGGTTGTGTAGAAATCTATAAGCTCTATCCGGATGATACAGAAAGCCTGGTGGAAGACCAGGGCGAGCTTGATAGCCATGACGGTTTTTTTGGTATTCAGAGTGAGGAACTTAAAACCCTTTTAATTAAAAATGAAGCAAAAACATCTTGTGGCAAAAATGTTGAAGGTGTAATAGAAAAACTTAAATCTTGGGGCTATCGAGATATTAAAGTAATAGTAGAAAAGGAACGGACATATTTTGAAAGAACATTAAATGTAGGGGAATTTTCTGAAATAACACGTACAGAATATGATGAAATGTTTAATATTTTGCCTCCTAAACGTTTTATGAATACATGCCTCTTTACTATGTTTATGATGTGTGAAGAGCTTGGCGGTGGGTTTTATCAATATTACGTATCATTTGATAATCGATATTTCACCTTTGTAGAGCACTTAAAAACAACGTATAACCAGATAGAAAACAAGGTGCTTGAGCATAAATCAAAAATGGGCAAATAGTCTAAATTGAAATGAGGGCGTAGGCTCTCATTTTTTTAAATTCGTTTTGAGGTAGTGGCATGAGTAAAATTAAAATCAGGGTTATGGTTAAAGTGACTCGAAAAGAATTTGAATCAGTTTCATTTTTTAGTTCGGAAGTAACTGACTTGCTTGAAGGGGCTACGGATGAGTTGTTTATAAAATCAATTGGAATTTGTCAGAGCCATGTTAATGATTTTTCAAAACGCATGTTTGCATCAAAATCAAAGCGAATTGAACTTTTTGAGCATGAGCTTGATTCTTTTCGTACACTTCGTCATGACGTAGCAGGAAAGTTAGATGCTTGTGAGGATGAAGGGTATGCCGCTGATTTTGAACGCCATGCCAAACAACTCATTAAGCTTAGAAAAAAATTCGAGAATGCTAAATCAAAAGCAACTTTGGTTTGGGCCTTAAATATGGCTAAAGAAAAATATGGGATAGGCAAATAATGATTAAATTCAGTTCATTAAAAAATATGCTAACGTCTTCTTTCTTTGTTGGACTTGTATTTTTTGGCTTCGTATCGGTAGTGTTTGGCGGGATTATTTATGCGGTTGAATTCGCCCCTGCAAAATATTGGAGTATCGAATCATTAGCAAAATGCACAATGAAAATTCAAGATGACCAAACAGCAAAAGAAATTTTAAATAAAGTCAGGGAAACCCCATTACGAGGTGAGGTAGATAGACTAAATGTGAAATGTCAATCTATAGTAGAAGAACAGAACTTAGCTTCTGCTAAGAAGTTATTAAAGATTGCAAAAGAAAGATAAGAGACTTTTAATCTGAATTGAAATGAGGGTATAAGCCCTCATTTTTTTTGACTTTTTTCTACATAGATACTTGCATGTATAACCTAGGTTATATATAATTAAATCTCAATTTACAGCAAGCCGATAGGCTAGGAGTAAGGGAAAATGAAACGTTTAGAAATCTTACAAGCGTCACTTGTAAAAAAAGAGGCCCTGTTTAATACAAACCTTGAAAATCATATTGAGGATGTTAAGTCTGCAAATGGGCAACCATTAAATGACAAAAAAAACGGCTATGTGACCCTCAATAGATGGGATCGACAAAATGACTCACTTCAAAATTTAAACAATAGCATTGAAAAAACAAAAAATGCTATTGAACGCGAAGAAACAAAAATTGCTTATGTGAACCAGATTAGCCAAGAAGTACCAAAAGAAATCTTAGATTTGGTATCTAATGGCACATTAGTTCAATGGCGAAAACATCCGAATACTTTTTTTGTCAAAGGAGTTGATAAGGCCCGTATTGTCTGGAATTTAGAAAAAAAATTGGTAATGCATCGTTATACGTCTGAGATTAAGGATAAAGGCCAATGGGCTTTATTCCGAGATGTATATAACAACTTAAATTCTGTTTTGAATAAGGGGAAAGCAAATGGCTGATTTAATGTTTTGCTTTTCAAAGCTAAATTTGATGACTCTAGAAGAATTTCAGGATCCAAATATTGATTTTTTTGAAAATGGTCAAAGTTATTCTGTCATTTTGGCTAAAGGCTTAGATAAGATGACAGATGAGGAAGTAATAGAAACTCTATCAAATTTTAATAAAAATGATTTCGTACCTTGCGAGAATGAAGATCAACTCAAAGTAGCAGTAAAAGCCTATGAGCAAATGGACAAATTTGAGCAGGAATCCGTATTTTTTCTAGTAACTGAAAATACTGAAAGTAAAGTTGATATTGACACCAAATATTTTTTTGCCAATCTAAAAACGCCTAGAATTGAAGCAACTTCTGACTATACAGATTCCGAAGAGTTTTTAAATGGAATTATGGACTTTAAAAGTAATTTTCCACGAGAAATTCAATTACGCAGATTTGTTACTAGATTCTGCAATATAGTGTCAGAAGAGTTTCAAAAAATATGTACTGAGAAAAAGATTCAAGTCTGTAAAACTCAAGGATTTAATACTTGGCTTCTTGGTAATGGTATTTACTTGCCTGACCTGTTAGCAACATTAAAAGGCGAAGAGCAAAAAGCTATTTTTGAAGCTGCAATTTTTAGCAATCTGGTAGCAGCAAATAAATTACTAATGCCAAGTGAACTAAAGCAATTAGAGGATGTTAGTTCTGAAAATCTAAAAGATTTAGTGAAATATATTTATGAAGTAATTGAACTAAATGCAGTTATTGAAGATTTAAGAATAGGTACACTTGAAGAGTATGAACTCAAGTTAAATGGTCATTATATTCTTATGGAGCTGCATGATAGTGAACTGGATGATTTGTTCTCAGAGCGAGAAATTGAAATTTACATCTGTAAACAAGAAAATGGGAAAATCCATTTTGATGCAATGGTTAAAGTATACGACACTTACAACAATGGTGGAGTGTATGATTTACAAAGCTTAATTGCTGGAATTGGACGCATTGCGGATTTATCCAATGTGGTTTGTATTGCTAAAATTCAAAAGTAATCGCAAATAAAATAAACCACTCTTAAGGAGTGGTTTTTCTTTCAAGCCGAAAGGCTAGGAGTCTGAGAATATGTCACAACAAATGAATTTAAGTTTAGATACTGAACAGGTACAGCATGTATCAGAGTTTGCAGTGTCTCATGTTTTTGATGCACCAAATAAAGGCGATGTAACACGTTTAAACAGCAAAGTTAAAGAGTATGTAGGCAAACATGGGTGGATGTCATTAGATGCAGCTAAGACAAAAATAGAGGCATGGAAAGCACACGTTGATGCTCAATATGCCGATTTAACAAAACGTAGTGATAACAACCAAAAAATAGTTTTGTCTTTATTTGACCTGTCCGGCACTTGGTCACAGCCTTGGGCTGATGCAGGTTATCAAGTTTATAGATTTGATATTCAAGATAACCCTGAAATTGGTGACGTTAATCAATTCAGTGTTGAATTTTTTAACGAAATTTTTTCAAGCTTTGATGGCCTAGATATTTATGCGATTTTAGCAGCATGCCCATGTACAGATTTTGCTGTCTCAGGTGCTCGGCACTTTGCACAAAAAGATGCTGATGGTCGAACAGAGTTGAGTATTGAATTAGTCAAACAGACATTAAGAACCATTGAATATTTTAAACCTACAATTTGGGCCATTGAAAATCCAGTAGGCCGAATAGAAAAGCTTACAGGCTTACAACCTTGGCGATTGTCTTTTGATCCCTACCATTTAGGGGATACTTATACAAAAAAAACACTATTATGGGGCCGTTTTAATAGCGATCTACCAATTGCACCAGTTGAGCCGATTGAAGGCTCAAAAATGCACTTAAAATATGGTGGGAAAAGTCTAAAAACAAAGAATGCACGTAGTGTTACGCCCCAGGGTTTTGCATACAGTTTTTTTATGGCAAACAATGCAATTGATCATTCTGTCATGTCGGTTGCAAATAAATATGACAGAATTGAAAAAAGCATCTTTGAAAAATTAATTTCAGCAGGAATTAATGAGTATGAAATATCACAAAATATTGACGATGATTATTATGATTTAAACGATGAAGCGGTTGAAAAAATATTAAATGAAATGCTAGCAGTTCAAAATAGAAATACCATAAAACAATAAAAGCCCTTTTGGGCGTTCCCTTCGGGCGGGCTTATTGGCTACGCTCGAACCACTTGTGAAAATCAATCTTGGATAGATTTAAATTCTAGTTTCAAGCAGAGCTTGAACCTGAATTT
>Ga0308166_1000843_pt1 | contig 36630 bp, 27 predicted proteins | sample PhyCR2_2_FD_202137 | JGI IMG/M metagenome (GOLD analysis project Ga0308166, IMG submission 202137) | Phyllosphere microbial communities from UC Gill Tract Community Farm, Albany, California, United States - DLSLCC.R2 | ecosystem: Host-associated > Plants > Phyllosphere > Unclassified | place...
GATTGGCGCACTACTGCCATCGGTGGCGATTTGCCTGGTGATTAGCTTTATCCCTTCCCTGCATCAGGTGGCGAACTTCAGCTGGTTTATTGGCGCCGGTCTGGCGGCAGGCTGCTATCGCTTTATTGCCCGTGAAGATCGTGAGGAAGTGCAGGCGGGCATCTGGCGCGGAGAGATGACAGTACAGAAGGATTGATGCGTTGGTCTCTGAACCGAAACGCACTGAATGCAGAAAACGGTAAACAAAAAATGAAAGGCCGATTGATTTTTTAATCGGCCTAAACAAGGTGAAATAACTTTTTCACTACGCTTAGAAATTATATTTCAACCCGATTAGCGCGGCGGCATCATTATACCCCTCATCACCAACCTGAACGCCAATATTACCCCAAAGATTGAGTCGCGGATTGAGTTGCCCCTCCAGACCGACTTTAACTTCTCCAAGGTTTTTCGCCCCTTTCTGGCTTACCCGAATCTCATCCATATCTGTGGAGAAATTGCGGCTATTGTGCAGCCAGTTTAACGCAAGATAGGGCTGGAACTCACGCTGCCTGCCTTCGTCGCTTGCGTGATGGCCTTTAAGCCAGGTCCTGACGCCAAGTCGGGTCATCCAGTTGCCATCACCTTCCCCGCGAATGCGTGTGCCATTCTCCTCGCGGTGATTATCGGCCCGAACACCCATCCACACAGCCTGTACCTGAGGCTCAATAAACCATTGACCGACAGACCCCTGACTTCCCTGAAACTCACTCACCATCCATGCGTAACCGCTTTCCAGCGAGGCTGTAAAACCATGGGATTTATACGTTTCAGCTGCCAGATTTTGCCCTTTCACTTCATTATCAAACCAGCTATACAGCAGCCAGCTATCCAGCCAGGCACCTGAATGATCGTCCCGATTAGCGTACCAGGTCGCATAACTGCCGATGCTATAGCCTTTAATATCACCCTTTGAACGGTAGCGACTTGCCTGACTTTCTGTTGCACTTTTGTTATTGCCATAACCTGCCATGAAACCGACGTGCCAGCGATCTGCACCGCTTGTACTCCAGCGTGCCACATCCCCCCCTATCTGTGTCATATAGCGGTTACTCTGTGTTTTCAGCTGGCCGCTGCCGTCCCGCCATTTGTTGTGACCCCCAATCTGACGTAACCACAGGCTGGTGACTTCCGGCTGGCCTGTAATTGCATTAATAAATTGTGTCTCTCCTAATCGATCATGCAGCGTCATCATAAACATTGTATTCGCTGCCGCCAGGTTTGCTGTGTAACTTCCCGCTTCGGGACGGACAACGGCTGACGGTTTTGTTGTATCGCTTCCCGCCTCGGGGTGAACAACGGCTTTCTCTTGTGACTCAGGCGATGAAGACACATCGATACTCTCTTCTGGCACTGTGCGATTTGCATCAGCTTCTTCTGCCGTGGACTGGCTGGTCAGATACCAGCTTTCACCTTTCTTGATCAGGTCATAGTCGTAAGCTCCGGCAACGATACGCCCTGATTTGATAAAGCGGCCCATCGATGTACCGGCTACATCAACAATTTCAATGCCTTCGACAGTTTGCGCACCATACCCCCCCAGATTATTGATAGTGACGCTGGTCGTTCCCTCAAGAACGTCACCGCCCACTATTAGCGTATTGGTCGGAGATGCGTCATCTCCCAATACACTATTCATGACCAGCAGGCCGCCATCACCCGCATAATCGCCGGTGATGGTGAGGCTATTGAAGCTGTCAGTGTTAGAAAAAATGATCGTTCCGTTATTTGTTAGCTGGCCAACATTTGAGCTGTTACTGATATTCCATTGGCTGGTGCTATCGAGAGACAGTGACGTCGCATTGTTTACGGCACCGGTCAGAACAGTACCGGAAAAGAGGCTGACCGCTACCGTGTTAAGAGGATCAGTCACATCGACATTGCCATTTAGCCTACTATTGACCGCCTCGAACGTCACATTACTGTATAGATTGCTGGCGGGATCGAGGGTATCCACATAGTTTGCAACACTCAGTAACTGGCCATTTCCACCGGTCAGCGTTGAATCTTTAGCGACCAAAGATAAATTCGTCGTTTCTGCCTGAATGGCCGGGGCCTGACTGGCAGTCAGCGTAACTTTATCAAGCGATACCGTGCTTTTCAGCGAAGAAGAGTATCCATCGGCATAGAGACCGCTGGCTGCCTCCCCTGATGTAGAGATCTCACTGTTGCTGACAGCCAGTGAACCAGCACGTGCCCATAAACCGAATGCCTGCATACCCGTCGTTTCAATCTGGACATTGTCTGCCGTAATAGCTGAACCCGGCCAGGCAGCAAGACCCGCAGCCAGCTCGCCATCGGTTGAGATGATACTATTATTCAATACTCCCTGGCCGCCCAATGCGCTAAACAGACCCACACTGCCTGTACCCGCAGTCGTTATCGTCAGTGCCTCGCCCTGAATGAACTTTTGGGTATAAAGTCCGTAAGCATTTTCCCCCTGCGTCTTTAAAATGCTGTTTGTGGCATAGGCATTGCCTAGCTGGGCATTAATAGCGCTGGCGCGGTTACCCGCAGTAGAGACACTGGCATTATTCAATGTTACTGAAGAATCCGCTGAGGCGACCCAGATGGCATCACTGTATAAACCCTGAGTAGTAAAACTTCCGCCGTCAATCTTTACATTGGCACTGGCATTGGCGTTAACGGCATAACTGCTGCTGCCCAGGGTAGTGGCCGTGATATTCTTCAGTGTCAGTTCGCCCGCCGTAATACGAAAAGCGTCACCCTCGTTGGTCGCCACGGTTCCGTCCGTTATCTCTGCCGATACATGTCCCTGAGGCACTGACCAGGTGCCGTCAAGCACCATACCGATAGCACTGCTGGTCCCATAGACATTGAAGTTAGTAAGGATTGCTGTGCTTTCATTCGCCAGATAGAGCCCGGTACCCGAACTACCAGCCACGTTGATATTGAGATCCTGAGCGTTGAGCTGGCTATTCTCTATCCAGAGGCCGCCACCGAGCGTGCCGGAGCTGTTCAACTCAACCTGACGGGCCGTGATAACAGCCCCTTTTTTGGCCTGAATGATATAAGCACCGTTTGTTCCATTTTCAAACGTTGATTCCTGAATCGTACGTTCAGTACCATTCGCAATGATGGAGTCTGTATTCGTGGCAAATGCATTGCCACACATTAAAAGGCTAACTGACAGGAAATAATTTTTTTTCTTAAATGGTAAGCCTGACTTCCATTTGCTCTTCGCTATTTTTTTCATCACTAATCCCTTTTGATGGTTCACGTTACAAACAAATTGTGTTTCTTTCCTCTCTTCTACAACTTGCAATAAATGAAGCGAATCGATAAAACTCAGCTCTATTTGACATGCCGATTTTACGACTCGCGTTACGATAGTGAGTACTGATTGTTTTTTTCGAACGTTTCATTATTTTAGATATATGATTACTGTCATAACCATGGCCGATCATAACCATCACGTGATTTTCAGTATCAGAAAGCTGCGTATGCTGCTTCAGGCCTAGCCTCCAGCACACATCTTCTTTGTTAGCCAGTTCTCTATAGTCAGAACTGGCGATCTCAACTATCTTTTTTATCTTCTGAGATACAACATTAAGCGGCTGATTTCTTAGGGTAAATGGGACATGGATGGTAATCTTACCTGGCGATTGTTCTAACGTTTCCGCTGTGGTACATCTCTTATTTTTGTCTTCTATATAAATGGTAACCATATCATTTCGGAAAATGATATCGGCAACACCCTGATTATCATTCTGCGAGGGTAATAAAAAACAAACACGTTCTTTCCCTTTTTTAGCCAGTTGATTATAAATCAACGTGCTAAGACCCTTTCGGTGATAGAAATCATAATCCACTAATAAGATATTTAACATATTCAACACCCATGCTTAACATTTATCATAAGACTATATAGATTATGAGACGGCACAACATACCCACTATAAAGAGGATAAAACCGGCAAATAAAGATTAATTAAAAGAAAAATAACTTTTGAATACTTTAAAGGTCTCACTAATTCCTTCATTTTGTCATCAATTGACAACGAAGAGAGTATATCCGTAATGAAAGCCACGTTCAAATACGTCACAATAAAGACAATAACTGGATTTAAAAACCAGGAAAAACAAAAAAAGCAGCGTTAAAAATAAAGAAATAAATTCTATCTGGTGTTTTGCTCCATAAAGCGAAAATCAATCCTGCGAGATCATAACAAAATGAGAATGAATTTAAGCCAGGCGCTCAAAAAAATGAGCGCCCGGCAGCAATAGTCTCATATGCCAACAGTTGTTAAATTGAGCTATTTATAATATAACGCAACGACAACAGCCTCATCTTTATCACAAAATGCTAAGGGCAACCTTTTCAGATTCAAAATCATATCTTCCACTCATACACAAATCGATCGGCTTAGGTTTCCAGTGTATTAGCCCCCGAATTTCCACAGCAATAACAGCATGCCTGACCATGTCATCCCCTTTCTGTAAGGAACGAATAACCAGCGTCTCAGGAATTATCCTTGGTTCAAAATAGAGAATGGCTTTTCGAATCTTTTGCTCAATAACACTCCAGCTATGGCTATTTTCCTGCGACCCCATCAGTGCTGAGATGCCATAGTTGAGGACAGATTTAATGATAGGGCCATGTTTATTTTCGTGTAATTTCGCCTCCATATTGCTGTGATTAATCAGATCTGTAAGATCTTTTTGCACAATGCTTCGCATTGTTCTCATATCAACGGGCTTGAGGCGATCGTGAACACTTTTAGGTTCATCATCCTGAAGACGCTCCAGCAAAGTCGGTGGATAACGTAGCAGCATGTCGCTATTTTTATTTGAAAACAATGTCGCCTGCTTCCGTGATCGCCTGTTCACTAAGGTCTGTCAGCAGTACTTTCCTTCCACTTCCCGCTAACACCATCTCAGACAACTTCTCTAATTCCGTTTTCAAGCCAAGCTTGATCTCCTGTGAGTCGTTTTTCGCCACCGGATAGCGTGCTGGAACATAACCGTAGTAGGTTTCTCCTTCTACGTTAACCTCGGCGGGTAGCCAGAGCAGGTCCAGAAGATCTTCAGGCTGGCGGAGATTCAGGCGCTGGATCCCGGCGTAGGGTACCCAGCGGTATCCACCGGCACAAATAAACTCACATATCGGCCCCAGTCGGCTGTCGCTATCCGCTATCCAGGAAAATTCGCCCAACGTTTCGCTCCTGCCGGCGTTCTCAGGCGCTTGCTCAAACCCCTCTTCGCGTAAGGTCAGAGCCTGTTCAGACTCACCCTGATAGTGCTCCGAATTGGCCTGATGAATTTTTAACATCCAGCCAGGCATTTCGCCTTTCAGGGTTGCGGCCTGGCGTTCGCCAGTCAGCACTTGTTGCCGCTGAACTTCACTAAACACCAGATTCTTGTAGAGTTCAGTCTGTTTTTTCAGTTCACTATCCAGCAACGCCATCGTCTGTAACTGCATCAGTGCTTTATCCCACGCCCCATCAATACAATAGAGTTTGAATAGAATGTCACGGGCTTTCATATCCTGAGGATGGGATTTAACCTGCGCTGAAACCCTGGTAAGTATTTCATCAAGCGGTGCTGTTTTAAGCGCCTGAGTCAATGAGGTAAAATCTTGCATGATGTTAATTCCTTAAATTAATAATGCGTGTCCAGGCCTATTTTCCGCAAATCCTGAAACACCAATTCTGATATATTATCTCTGCCTTGCATAACACTAACTTCCGGTGAGAGTGCATGAAGCAGATCGGTTTTTTCCTCTTCGGTAAAGAGTTCGTTCCACTGTTCGTCCATTCCCAGTTCCGATAACGCTTTTTCAATCAATGAATCGCTATCCACGATACATTCCGTTAACGTTTTCTCTTTTATCTTCTCCCGGACATGTTCGAAATGAGCATCCGTCCTGATAATGCGCGTTTTTTGAGGTTGAACATCAATAACACCGCCATTATCCTGCTCCTGCCAGATCAGGAATCGCTTATATTCCACCGCCAGCATTTTCAGAATGTCGACCTCTTTATCCTGCGTTAGAATGACGTTATTTAGGTAACGAAGATCATTAATGTAATTACCTTTATTAGGCAGGATATCTTCAACGTCATGAATCGGACTATCAGCTCCCCGGCTATCGCTTGAATAAGAACCATATGTTAGTGGCTCGTTATGCGCTAACTGAGCATCGCTGATCACGCTCATTTTGAAGTGTCCAGCCTGAATTCGGCTTGATTCGCGTAATGGATGAATACTTCCATAGGCGACGTCAATGTCATCCAGACGGCAGACGCAACGCGAACATAAATTCATCATCACCAGCCGGGTCATGTGCCAGTAAAACATGATAGCGTCGTGGCCAGCATGAGCACTGTGTACGTCAAATGCGCCAGCGAGCACATCAAATGTCGCAGCATTGCCCTGAATGAGGTTGCGGACAAGCGAGACCGGTTGCCGTCGTGGCGGCCATTCAAAATGAATGTTCACAACATTAACTGCCAATAAATACGCTTGGTGAGCCGCAAACAACCACCGCACCGCAACCCGTGACATCGCCTAATCGCGCTGCCGGCATACCGTTAATGAAAACCGTGCCCGACCCCGATGCCACGGGAGCAGCTCCGTGGCCAATTGCACATGGCGCTACGCTTGCTCCAGCCATTGCAGCAGGCTGGCCGTTGATAAAGACATTACCCGAACCGGAACATAAAACGCCGCCATGTGCGGTGGCGTCACCTATCCTTGCTGCATTTTGCATTGTTATTTCTCCTGTTCAGAATCATAAAAAAAGAGAACCTTGTTTTGCTCTTAGTTAACTGAATGCTTAAGGTTCAATCTCCTGGCTACCTGTCGGTGTCGGTGTCGGCGTTGGTGTTGGTGCCGGTGTTGGTGCCGGTGTTGGTTCCGGTGTCGGTTCCGGTGTCGGTTCCGGTGTCGGTTCATCAGTCGGAATAGGTAAGTCCGGAAGCGGAATAGTCACGCCCATCAATGACCTAATCATTGGCAATCCTGGCAACCCCACCATGGCACCGCCTCCTCCTCCGCCCCCACCACAACTGTCGCAGCAACTATCTCCCGGGTTAATATCAACTTCCCCGCCCTGAATTATCACCTGACTGGATCCAATGATTTTTATTTTCTTCGCTGAAATCACCAGTTCACCGCCTGCGGTCAGCGTCATCGCGCCACCAGCCGTCTGCATCAATGCGCCGCCAGCAACCATTGAACTGGCTCCACCGACAGAAACAGAGTGGTAACCACCAACATTTGTCATGAAGGCCCCCCCGACGTTGATCCCTTTTGCGCCGCCGACGCTGTCTGACTGACTGCCACCGACCTGAATGCCAAGCGAAGCACCCACCAGCGCACTACTATTACCAATTACGTCAGACATGTAGTTGCCGCCCACGAACAGGTTGCGTGATACCCCTACATTGACACTGGAATTTAGGCCTATGGTTTGTTCTTCGTTTTGCTTTGTTAAGCGGGTCATATTCCGCTCAGCCTGCTCCCAATACTCTTCCTGCCCGGGCTTATCTTCAAAGCGAATGCCATTGTAGTTGCTGCGTCCCCCGCCAACCGTACGGCTGATAAGACCACTTTGCGTTGCGTTGACCGGCAGCTCCCAGGGCGGCATAGTGACATTGTTATAGAGATTTCCGGTTATCAGTGGTCTGTCTGGATCGCCATTAATGAAGTCAACAATCACTTCATGTCCCACTCGCGGAATATAAATGCCGCCAAAGTTATTGCCTGCCCAGGCCTGACTCACTCGCATCCAGCAGGAGTCTGACTCACGGTTTTGACCATAACGGTCCCATAAAAAGCGCACTTTCACGCGACCATACTCATCAGTCCAGATATCTTCACCTTCCGGACCAACGACAATTGCCGTCTGAGGGCCACTGGTCTTTGGCTTTTCGATGATCATCGGATGACGGTAAATCTTAGTGGTCGGTTGCACAGTGAAGTGACATGTGTAACGAAACTCATCCGTTGATGTCAGCTGGGCGATCTCTTCAACTTCAAGCTTACTGCGCAGAATCATATATTCACGATTGGCTTTTTCTACCGGGTAGTTGACCAGTTCAAATACGCAGCCGCAGGCGATACCACGTAACTCACCGGAACCGTTGCAGCGGGAACCGAGTGCGCCGCGCTCTTCCATTCGCACACGCGCCAATTGCTCGCCAATAGCAGGTTGCTCGTAATCACCTGGCCAGTGGAAAATCTCCATCTGATTGAAACTGGTCTTACGCGGTTTACTGTCAATCGCCATAATGTCCGCGCGCGATTTAGTAAAATCATAATCGTTCGTGACCCATTTACCGGAGGTAATCGTTTCCTCAAAATGGAACTGACTAATATATTCCTGGTCCATTTTTGGGCGATCAGGCGCATACTGAATGACATGGTAAGCCTCGCTGGTGAAACGCTTATGCGTACCTACGTTATCTACCAGAATCAGCTTATGGCTTTTTTCACTGTGTTCGAAAAACCAATAAATCCCCCACTCTTCCATTAAACGTTCAATGAAATCGAAATCAGTTTCACCATACTGAACCTGAAAATCGAGTAGAGGATAACTTCCTGCCAGTCGCTTTTCATAAGTGAAACTATAATCCGCCAGCACCTCATCAATAATATCAACTACGGATTTTTGCTGAAAAATCTTATAATCCGCGGTTAACTCTGCGAGATGAAGCCAGGGACGAAGGCAGATTTCATATAACGCTTGATTACCGTCACGTCCGACATAGCGAGCTTTCTGCACAATCCCGGATATTTCACGGACGTTTTTACCTATATTGAGAAGATCCCCAAGCCCATTGCCATCCAGTTCAATTTCAACGCTCATCTCTTTGCCGATTAATGCTTTTAAATCAACATTCGATGCCGCCTGCCAGGGGATAAGCGGGTTCGCTGGTGTCTTTGCAGTCACCAGGTATGAATAAAGTAAGGAAAGTGCCTCCTCACCAACCAGCTTTGAGATGACTAAAGCAGGTTCCCCAAGTAGCAAGGGCATAGCAGGACTACTTAATCCAATTGTTCGTGACATATAATCACCTGATGCGTTATTAATTTTTAAAAAGACCCGTCAGCCGGGTTAGTCTTTTCATGCCGTAATGAAATTCTTTGCGAATCCAGAACCATTCGGTGTCGGCTTTGTTGCCAAATCCAGATCCCAGCCTCGCGCTGAAGGCAGTCAGGCCAGTTCTTCCATGGCATAACGCCGACGCCATCACCCTCCGCTATGCGATAATCCTGTTGCGATCCCTCCCTGAATAGCATTTTTGATTGTTTTTCAAAGCGCCATGTCGGCTTAAGTAAAAACTGCCTCCAGGGAGAATATGCCCATCGAAGTGCTCTGAACCATTGATATAGTGGTTGCCAGCTCTTTGATGCCATATCCTTTTCACCTGCAAGGTTTAAAATTCTCGCTGCCCAAAATGTCAGCGGATATTTAGTGTGCATATTTTTTTGCAACCACGAAGCAGAAACAACGCTGCATATAACAAAGAGTTTTTTCTCACCCTCTTTTCCTGACGTCAGACTAAATGCACCTGCGCAATATCGTTGTTTTGCCTGCGGCGCCCCCGAAATAATAAAGCACCAGGGATAATGCTCTACCGATAATTCCTCAGACATGCCGGAACCGATATTTGGCAATATATGTTGGGTAATAATTGATCGCACTTCACGATGGATTTTTCCTGAGCGCCTTAACAGGCCTGGACGTAATCCATCGATCAATAAAAACATGCGTATCGACATAATATCCTCTGGCGTAATGGCCGCTGATTCTTAATAGTCGCCAGAACAGTGAAAATCTCTCAACAGGGCCACCAATGACCGATCTTTATAAGTCAGACCAGAGATGCCAATATTCGCCCGACGGGAATCCAGTTCATAGACCCATTGCATCTCGCCGGACTGCGTAACCAGCATATCACTGGCGTGATCCATCCAGCGAAACAGTGCCCACGGACCGGAAAAGCTCATCGACGACGTACCCGACGCGACACGTGGCATGGCGTTGATCATCACTTTTGAGGTCATACGCGAAGCTGGCCAGAGAACTGAAACCGGTGAAACCGGCCAGTGGGCATAATTCACCTGCTTGCCGTCAAAGTTCATATTAAGTTGAGTAATAGACGGATCTAAATAGGGTACTGACACATCAAAGAGCAGCGAAAGACGTCGCCCCCCCTCTTCCTGAAAAAAGAGATGACGAATCTCGGCCGCTTTTTCAAACAAAGCCAATGTACTTTCATTTTCTTCACTGTCGCCTTTATAACGCCAGGGGCGCGTTGACGTGTCCACTTTGTCTGCCAGATTCTTTTTGAAGTAATCATCTACTACGCCACCTGCAGCAAAGAAGCGTTCAAAATCGGCAACTTTAACTTCACGCTGGCTTTGAGCAAAAGGATAGCGTCCCTGCAACGTCGCACGGCAAATCTGCCCAATTTTGTCTTCGATACCTTCGTTACTTTTAGCAATGGCCTCACGGTGAGCACGATGCCATGCACCTTCAAGCAACGGAGCAATAACAACAGGCAGCGGGTCCGGCCAGGTTTGAGCCTCAGCACCCAGCTGTTTCGCCGAACTGGAAAGCGCCATCGCATTGCCGTTTTTCAATGCATCTTCGTAGACCACAAACAGAGTGTATTGCTCGTTAAGGGAACCCAGTAATTTGCTCAACCCCGCTTCGCCACTCAACGGAGGCATTTCTGCTGCCAGCTCGCGTTTACCGGTTACAAATTCACGTAATGGCGCAAACTGATTATCAACCTGCTCCTGAAGTAATTTTTTTTCTATCGCAGCATACGCAAGGCTCACTTTGGTCGCGGCGCTCAGGATTTGCCCCTTATTACTGACCTTCTCAAACAACGATGTATTCTCTTTGCCGACCAGCGTGGTTTCGCTCACTGCGCGGGACAGCAGGTTTGCCAGTGGCGAATCAGACGCACTGAGCACGCGTAGCATATAAATGTCGCCCGCCATGCCCGTCCCCGTATAGGCATCATCCAGCTGCAACAGGTCGGTTTTAAGACGAATATTGCCTAGAAAGCCCTGCCAGTAGCGTGCATATTCATCCAGATAGCGCTTTAGAATTTGCTGCTGTACGGGATTAACCAGTACCGTACTGGGGATTAATCTGTTCTGCTCTTCCGACCCGCTCTGCTCAGCTTTACCTAATACCCACGCATCCTCACGTTGCAGCCAGATCAAACCGGGTTCCATTTTTTTTTTAAACACGCCGTAGTAGCCAGCACGGGTAAACAGTCCGGGAATAGCTGCCACACCGCTTTCGTCAATGAGCGTGAACAATTCACTGCCGCGAGACTTCGTCATCGCGTTTAATGTCAGATCGGCTGGCGCATCCTGCATGACCGAATCTTTTATGCGTTCATAGAGCCGGCTTGCCAGATCGTCACGCTCAAGCATTGCCCGCGCATATTTAACCAGACCGTCATCCAGACTCTGCCCATAACGTCGCCATTCAGGCGAGTCAAAAAGTCGATTCAGGTGGGCCACAAAAATCCGGCGCTCCTCATAAGGCTGTAGCTTTCCGGTGCTTTCCCACAGACGGGTAATGGCAGCGATCATATACGACTTGTCGAACGTCCCCTGTCCGTGAACCTGCAAGTAGAGTTTCAGTAAGCGGAAAATTGGTTCAGACTGACCATTATCAATGGCGTTCTGAAGAGCAAGACTAACCTGCTGCTCTATCTGCGGCAGAAGCAAACGCTGTAAAAAGAACTGATAGAGTGAGTCGGAAGACTCCACAACTTCGCCACCGGTATAAAGCCCATAGCGCCACTCAAGTGGTGGATTAAATAACGCCAGCGAGCCATATTCCGGCAGATATTGTGAAAGTGTTAACAGACGAGGAAGCAGACTATCGGTCGGCTTTTTGACGAAGTTTCTTACTTCTGTATCAAGTGTGCTGACCTTCCCCTCCACAACACGGAGGTAGCCACTATTATGATGATAGCTGTGCCAAAAACCGTTCAGCAGAACTACAGCCAGCATGAGGGAAAAGGTATGACCCAGAAAACGCTGCAGGCGGAACTTTGATTCATTGGCCAGGTTATGGCGCGCCAGGCCGCGATCTTTAACAATGACCTCGCTAAAGAGCTCTCTGAGGAAATACTGACGCCCGTAGGAGACATCGCCCACCAGAAAATCACGCTCCTGAGGTTGTGCGGTCAGTGAAGCTGACACCGTGGGTGATGTATTCTCAACATAGTTCTGCCACTGGCGGATGATGCTCTGATTGTTCAGTAAGCTGAACCCAACGGGCTGATGACTGCTGCAAAAATAGATACCACGTAACAGGGTGTAGTTCTGCGACTCATCGTAGCGGGAAGCGAATACAATATTGTGCACCACTTCTGCGACATGCTCTGACAAGAGATGAAAATCCTGTGGCAATCCGTACATTTTTTTTCGATCGCGATTAGCGTACTCCTCCTGCTGACGGACGATAATATCGCGCTCGATACGTTCCTGAAGCAGCGCAAACTCTGCTTTTATCTGGCTCTGCAGCCCCGATGGTGCCAGGGTGTTGGTATCGCCATAGGGGAAGGTGACTCCCCATACCTGCTCCCGTTCCTGCTCCGTCAGCATTCTGAAGTATTCAGCAAAGCCTGGCAGTTGATCGAGTTTTGTGACCAGCACATACACAGGAAAACGCACGCCCAGTGTTTGACGAATGTCGTCAATCCTGGCGCGCAGGCTTGCCGCCAGCTCAAAGAGTTCAGCCTGGCTGCGACCCACTAAATCTGCCGCGGAGACGGCAATAATCACGCCGTTCAGCGCTTTAACCGGGCGATATTTCTTTAAGGTCTTAAGGACCGCTCGCCATTCGTTAATAGTGGAATCGGGATCGCTGACATATTTGCCTGCGGTATCAACATAGATAGCATCATTGGCCAGCCAGCATTCGCAATTCTCGGTGGCACTGGCGGGCTTACTGACCTGATTAAGCTGCTCAGGTAGCGGAAAATCTTGTCCGGATGCGAGGATAGCTGAAGTTTTACCTGCATTCTGAGTTCCCAGAACCATGTACCAGGGCAATCGGTCCAGCGGTTTTCGCGCCAGAATGACACGCTGGAAAAAAGAGAGATTACCGTGGCGTTTGTTGACGTAATCAACTGCTCGAGCAATGGCCGCTGAGATTTCGGATGTATCACTTTCTTTCGTTGCAGTTTTGTTTTGGGCGAATTTATCCAGCAGTGCCGGATTATCCTTCAGGGCCAGTAGCAGTAACCAAAGACCATACAACAATGCGCAGACCAGCATTATTCCGATGATCGCCAGCCTGACACCCACAGCAGTCAGGGGATGTTTTTCGCCCACCAGCAGAAAAGGGCCAAACACCCAGACCATGACACACAACGTTGCAGTTAACGCGATAAACAACGGCCAACGTAGCCAGAAGCAGACCAGGCAAAGTGCGGCCAGCAAAGTAAAGATCACGCGTGACTCAATGCTCTGCAATGGACGTGACACGCCAAAACCAAAAAAGGGTCCCAGAAACCAGATCGCTGCAATCAGCAATCCGATACAACACACAATCAGCAGCGTCTTCATAAACCGCGCCGCGAAGACTCTATTTAAATAGGACATTGTTGCTCTCGTTAATACGTGACAAAAAATTCTACACGGCGATTCTTTGATCGACCCTGAGCAGTGGCGTCGGAAGCCAACGGCTGGCTGCTGCCTACACCTTTGACTTTTACTTTGTTACTCGGCAAACCTGCTGCAATAAAATAGCGGCCAACTTCTGCCGCACGTTTTTCCGACAACACTTCGTTATTCGGCAATAAAGGCCGGTTGATTGGCGTCGCATCCGTGTGGCCGACAATTAGCACCTCACCTTTCACGCGCTGAACCTCACGAGCAATGCGCTGGATAACTTTGACCATGTCGGGCTCAAGCGACGTTGAACCTGAACGGAACAACGAGTCACCTTTGAGCACAACTTTGCTCTGGGTTTGAGTTTCATCTACGCTGAGCAGCTGCTTCTGGATTTCGTTACGCAGCAAAATGGCCAGCCTGAGACGAGTTTTAGTCTGCGGCATGACAACGTTGATGTTGTGCATAGCATTGATATCGCTTGTGATGCCGTCGAGCCGGGTCAGCAACATGTATTTCGAACCGATAAACGCTGAGGCGACTAGCACACCTACGCACAGAGCCGTAAGCCGGACAGGCAGAATGTTCTTTTCACGCTGTATAGGACCGCCAGGCAATAAACCATGCGGTGAAAGGGCTGGCTGAGTCGTATTACGTGCACTCTGAATTAACGTCAGCAGTCGTTGCCGGATTTTAGTCAGCTGTCGATCGCCATCCTCAATAATGCTGTAGCGGCCTTCAAAACCAAGGCCGAGAATGCGCAGCAGTATCTCCAGTACATCGACAAATTCGGAGGGATTCATCGACAAGCGACCTACCAGTAAGAAAAACTTATTACCGCCGTCGTTATCCCCTTCAAAGTGGTTTAGCAGGTTGCTCTGCGACCAGCCCGCGGCCAGTCCCCACGTTGTGGTGTGCGCAAATTCGTCAAGCGCAGTACAGAGGCAATAGCGTACAATCGCCATTTTTTTCCAGGGTATATTCACTTCGTCACAGACAACACTGAATAAATTTATCTGGTTTTTAAGCGTATTTTTCAGTATCTCAACATGCGTCATGTCACTGACGTGGTCAGGCATATCGCCCAGCGCCCGTAACAGAGGCTGAGCCGCCTCCAGCAGCGGATTATCCGCAGCTCTGACCTTCAGAATACGTTGCTGTACGCTCTCACTACCAGGCATACGCTCTTGTCTGGAAGCCTGCCCGCCTTTTCTGGTGCCTTCGTTATGACTGTCATGTGGCGGTTCCGGCGGCTCGATCCAGTCACCCTGCTCATCAAGAAGAAACTTACCCAGTGCCTGCGGCGAACGACTCTCGCCGACTTCGCGTTCTGATGAACGCGCGTCCGGAGAATTGGTATCGTCTTTCATCAGCTCCTGATTCCCCACAATTCCATCTTAAGCCCAGGAAATTCACCTGCGATGTGCAGCGCCAGTGCGCCGGTGGTCGATATTTTGTCCCAAAAAGATCCGTTCTTAAGCAGCTCGAAATAGACATAGCCAGCGCTATAGGGGATCTGCCGCGGTGGAACCGGCAAACTCTGCAAAGTAAGTCCAGGCAGGTGTGAACGAACCAGTTCGTGCAACTGTTGCGGCGCACTGATTTTGGCCTGAGCATGAAATTGCTGCTGCAAAACGTCCATCGGCAATTGAGCGTTGACGGCCAGGACAATATTTGAGAATGACTGCAGTTCACCCGGCAGCACCGATGCTGACCAGACACCGTTACCTTTCGCGCGGAGATCAATAAGCTGCCCTGCTCGTACCAGAATTTGATTCATGAGATCGTTAACCTCTTCAACCAATGGCCGAATAGAGGAATAGAGCCCTGCATGATCATATCCCGGTGCCGCTTTCGGACGTCGGGTCTTAACACGAATAAAGGTGGAGAGTTCCCCTGCCAGTTTTGCCAGCTCTTCATACAAAATAATCGGCGGCAGTTCAGGTATATGCCGCAAATGATCAAGAATGGGTTCATATTTATTGAAGATTTGCAGCAGCAGATAATCCACAACCTCGGCGCTGGCGCTTGCCTTACCGTCGGAAGTTGAAAGACGCGCAGCCAGCATCTCCGCGCGTATTTTGACCAGCCCATTCAGGTGCGTCAGCCACTCTTTAAGTAATGGATTTGCGGCATAGCCGGTTACCGGAGGAATATAATCATCCACATGTAACAGAACGCTGCCGTCTGGCTGAATAGCTTTTACCCGGGTAAGCGGCAGGCCAATCCATGATTCGGTCATCTCAGCTTGCGATACCAGTTTCAATCGAAGCATCGCCAGCTGAACCGGCTTAGGTCCCTGCCTGATTGAATTGGTATCGCAGAGCTCAGCCTCTTCAGCCCGGAAACGCGCCAGCGAACTGGAGTCATTCTGGCTGAAAATTGTCTCGTCGCTATTATCAAGCCGCAACGGCACCGCCAGATAAATCATCTTGTCCAGATGCTCTGGCAGTATTGTCAGCGGCTCAGGCAGATCGGCGTGATCGGGCACATCAAAGGGCGTGCCGTCCTGAAGCACGCCCCGGGCACTTCGAAGGACCAGTTTGCCGTAGGTCAGCGCTTCACGGTCAATTTCATATTGTGAGAACCCCCAGTAAAAAGGACTCAGCGTGGCAGCCCGCTTATGTGCGTAATATTCAAAATAACGTTCTTGCTGTTGAAATAGTTGCGGGCGAAGAAACAGTCCTTCACTCCAGACGACCTTATTTGTTCTCATGGTTTAATCCATTTTTCTAATAGTTATTGCTGACTTCTTAAAATTCACATTCAACGCAATGGCATCATCGCTAAACATTCTTTTCCACCAGGAGCTGACTGGTGGCGGCAACTCATAAATTTTCAGCCATACCGCATCGTTAAGATCCCGATATGCTCCAATGACCCCTAATGCCTGGACTTTATTTTCTGTCGACAGGAAAATAGATCGCATCTCGCCGGGTTTTAATATTGCTTCGTACATTTTTGATGAAGTTGACGCTAAAGATTTATTGCTACCTTCAATGATTTCAAAAAAATCGGCATTACTGAAAACATCCGTATCGCGAATGTTATAAATGAATATGTTCAGCGGAGCAGGATGGCCCTTCTCGTTTGGGTTGATATCTTTATCTGCAATCAGATTTATTTTTATCTCACCATCTTCAGGCATCCGGTCTTTTTTACTGCTGCAGGAGATCAAAAAAAGAGTCAGCAAAATGAGTGCTAATGTATTTCGCATTTTCCGTTGATTACTTTTTATATCTGTTCTGCAAAACATGAATCTACCTACATTGTCGACTTTTTAGAATTCAATGATGCAACCACCCGGTTGGATAAAAGTTTTGCCGCCGAGGCGGCAAAACTTATTGCTCAGCAGGAAGATTAACTGCGCAGGTTTGCTTTCACATCATAGCTGGTAGAAATGACGCCAGATTTAGCACCTTCAGCATTCTGCATAACATAATCCTGAGTCACTTTGGTAAAGGCGAAAGTTATACGCTCACGTGGACGCATTTCATCAACGCTGGAGCCAGCTGTTTCAACCCGGGTAATAATGACATCAGTGAATTTGATGGTCAGATATTCCAGCGGATCACCACCGGCCTTACGCACCACAAACTCAACATCTTTGATGTGTTTACCCGAGAGGCAGTAGCTAAGTAAATTGGTGCTTGCTTTGTCGATGTAATGCTCAAAGCAGAAATCATCTACCGTTGCCTTACCGGAACCGCCGCCAGAACCACTGTGCATATTAGAATGCTGAGCAGTCGCCCAATTCCATGAAAGCACTTCGATCTCATTCTTATGAGTGGCATCCAGTGACTCGCCTTCGATACCATTAATTTTAATGAACATATCCTGAGCCATAATATCTCCTTTATCAGCTCTTAACGAAAAACGTTACATGTTTTGTAACGGCAATGACTCGCCAGAAATACCTCCCAGCTCGTGGGAAATGATTTCCAACAGATTAAGTGTAAAAATAAATTAAAACCACAAGAATAAAATGATTACTCTTTTTTATTGTCTCAATCAGGCAATGAAAGTTAATTTCCTGATCAGACAACTCCTTTTAAAGAAGGTAATTTAGCAACCATACGCAAAGATACGGTTAATCCTTCTAACTGAAAATGTGGTCGCAGGAAAAATTTCGCCTGGTAATAGCCAGGATTACCTTCCACATCTTCCACAACCACTTCAGCTGCTGCCAGCGGGCGTCGCGCTTTCGTTTCCTGAGAAGAATTAGCGGGATCACCATCCACGTAATTCATTACCCAGTTGTTCAGCCAGCGCTGCATATCCTCACGCTCTTTAAAAGAACCGATCTTATCGCGTACGATACACTTCAGATAATGAGCAAAGCGCGAGCAGGCAAACAGATAAGGTAAGCGTGCTGACAAATTGGCATTCGCGGTCGCATCCGGATCGTAATATTCTGTTGGCTTCTGAAGCGACTGCGCACCAATAAACGCGGCATAATCAGTGTTCTTGCGATGCACCAGCGGGATAAAACCATTTTTAGCCAGTTCAGCTTCACGACGATCAGAAATCGCAATCTCGGTTGGACACTTCATGTCCACACCGCCGTCATCGGTCGGGAAAGTATGGCAAGGCAGATTTTCTACCACACCACCGCTTTCAACACCGCGGATCATGGTGCACCAGCCATAGTGTTTGAATGAACGGTTAATATTTACTGCCATCGCATACGCGGCGTTCGCCCAGACAAATTTACTGTGATCAGCACCGTCTGTTGTTTCTTCAAAGTTGAAGTTATCAACCGGATTGCTGTTAATTCCATAGGGAAGACGAGCCAGGAAACGCGGCATAGCCAGACCAATATAACGAGAGTCTTCAGACTGACGCAGTGAATTCCATGCGGCATATTCCAGGTTTTGGGTAAATATTTTGGTCAGATCACGTGGATTTGCCAGTTCCTGCCATGACTCCATCTGCATTACAGAAGGTGACGCACCAGTAATAAATGGCATATGCGAAGAAGCGGCCACTTTACCGATCGAGGAAAGCAGATCCACGTCTGCTGGACTGTGGTCAAAGTGGTAATCCGCCACCAGACAGCCGTAAGGCTCGCCGCCCAACTGACCATACTCTTCTTCATAAATCTGCTTGAATAACGGACTTTGATCCCAGGCAATCCCTTTATAGCGCTTCATATTGCGGCGAAGATCGTCTTTAGAGATATCCATAAAGCGCAGTTTCAGCTTTTCATCAGTCTCGGTGTTATAGACCAGATAATGAAGACCACGCCATGCGCTTTCCAGTTGCTGAAACTCTTCATGATGCAGGATCAGATTGACCTGCTCAGAGAGCTTGAGATCGATCTCAGCAATGATGGCCGCGATGTTTTTATAGGCATCATCAGCCATGGTGATTGACGTACTCAGCGCCTGTTCAGCCAGCGTTTTCACCGCTGCCTGAACCGCTGATTTTGCCTGTTGAGACTTCGGTTTAAATTCACGCGTTAATAACGCATTAAAATCACTCTGTGTGGCGGTATTTGCGCCAGCCTGTTTAGATGTTACTTGTTGGGTAGACATAGTTATCTCTCTGCATCACTTTTGGGACGCGGCTTCATCAGCCTGTTTTGGCTTCGGCGACGAAGCCAACGTATTCAGCAGCGATTTATCGTTCAGTACTTTCATGACCAGATTCTCTGCCCCGGCTTTGCCATCCATATAGGTCTGGAGGTTAGCCAGCTGAGTTCGGGCTTCAAGCAGCTGTGCCAGTGAATCGACCTTACGGGCGATAGCATCTGGTGAAAAATCATCCATACTGTCAAAGGTCATATCGACCATCAGCTGGCCTTCACCGGTTAAGGTATTCGGCACGGCGAAAGCAACGCGTGGACGCATCGCTTTCATGCGTTCATCAAAGTTATCAATGTCAATGCTAAGAAACTTCCGATCCGCAACCGGGGGTAATGGCTCCAGCGCTTTACCTGAAAGATCAGCCAGAACACCCATAACGAAAGGCAGCTCAATTTTCTTTTCACTGCCGTAAATTTCCACGTCATATTCAATTTGCACACGTGGCGCACGATTTCGTGCGATAAATTTTTGTGAATTACTTTTATTCATAATGATGAATACTCTTTAATAAGCGTTTGTGAATAAACTATTATTCTCGTGTCGTTAACGTTCGATAATCAGCCAGCCTCTTCCCCCCTTTATTTATAAACAAGCTCAATGCTGGCTATTGCCATTACCAACCCTGCGGTAACAGTTGCGTTCCCAGTCGCATAATAGCTTGCAGAAAACCCATGTGTTACCTGCTCCGCTGAGGATGAAATGACATAGTTTTGCCCTGATGTACTATCGTCGATAATTACCTGAGAGCCATCTTCCTTCCTCAGACGAATCTGTACATTATTGCTGTAGCTTTCACCGGTTGCATTTATCAAATTACCCGTTGTTGCATCTGCAGCATTAGCACTACTATTAAAAAAAGCTGTAATTGTACGGCTCGCTGGGCAATCCTTTAGCGTAATATCAAAGGGCACGCTGCCTGCTTCACTGCCACTACCTTGCAATGCTGTGGTTGATATTTTTGGCAACGTCACCGTTTCATTGTTACTGACATTATTGATGATCACGTTACAGGTTTCGTCGTTATACACACCGGTGAAATTAACCGTAATGGCACAATCAGTGGTGCATCCCCAAGCAACAGAGGTAAACAGAGTGCCGGTCAACGCCCCTAACAATTTCGCTCGCAGACATCCGTCACTTTTTATCATAAATTTGATTAATGACATATCACCTCCACCTGCGTAATGGTTCCATGCGCATTTTTCATCTGCCGGGAAATAGCAGCATCTGAATAAATGGTGCACAGGTGTTTACCATTAGAGCGGTTCACATGAAGATTACTTTTTTCCGCCTGCCATCCTCTGACAAATGCCATACCACCCTGACCAATAATGCTTAGGCTTTTATTTTTATCGTCATAGATATCCATACCAATCGGTAATGGACTACCGTCTTTATCTTTAATCTTTAAAACGATCGGCTCACCGATCACCGTTTTCACATTAACCTTAACTATTGCGCCCATTCGCGGAATGACTGTACTTTCATTCTCCAACACATCAACGGTAGCCGGGAGGCCGCGTGTATTAACCGCCACGTTATTTTCACGATAGGGTGTTAGTGATGGCACAATAGCGAAGCCATTAGCATCAATTTCAGAACCATAACCGTTGAGGATTCTTGCGCCTTTCGCCCCTGGAGCTTCCACCAGCGCAAAAGGTGAATCGCCCAACCTTGGGCCGGCAGTAATGCCGCCACTGTGCGCAACCAGACTACCGTTAGCAGATATCGACAATTGGTTTGACTGATTACCCAGTGATGCGGTTGAGCCAAACTGTCCGACAGAGGAGTTATAGTTAACATTGCCGTTTACAGCATTACTGGTGCTATTATTCTGTGTCCTGTTCACCATCGTCCCAACGCCATAACTCAGTTCATTCTGTTCACCCTGAGTACCTATCGCGTTAGCCTGCAGAGAACTGCCTCCATTATTGTCATGTGAGACAGTCGAATAAACTGACGTAAACAGCGGTTTCTCAGACAGGTTACTGCTGCGCCCCAGCGGAACATTGATGGAAAACATCAGACTATTCACATCTTTACCGGAACCGTTATAGGCGCGCGAAGCCGACACAGACCAGTAAAAATCACGTTCGGATTTACTGTAACTCAGCATGTACTGGCTGCTGGATGAACGTGTGTTCCAGTAGTTATAAAAACTGCCGGAGAGGCTCACCCGAGCATCATTCCACAACGGCTGCCCCAGGCTGACAGTCAAACGTTGACGTGTACGATAATCTATCCTGTAATCGTCATTTCTTACGCCATAACGCTCCAGCGCGGCATCTCTCAGACTATAGAATCCGTTTGAAGAGTATCGCCAGGCAGCAAGAGTGACATCCGTTCCTGTCGTTTCCAGATACTTACTGAATCCTATGTTAACGCTGTTACCAGATGAAGATTTTCCCTTGCCCAGATCGCTTCTGGCGTGTGTAACGTCCATGGATATGCCACCCAGAGAGGTATTGAAAGCGTTACCAATACCTGCAGCAGCATAATCCGGAGAAAACTGACCTCCGCCATACAACGTGTACATATTCCCCAGCCCATACTGATAAAAAGCCTGAGCCAGGCTCGGTTTTTCCCTCAGTGAGTCGTCCTGAAGCCTGCCGACGGTGATGCCGAAGCGTGAGACGCCATCGTGCAGCAACATAGGTGGCGCCGAGAAGGGGACGATCTGTGTTCGCTGGCGGCCGTCTGCTTCAATGACTGTTACCTGTAAATCGCCACCATAGCCCATTGCGCCGATATCAGTAATTTCAAACGGCCCTGGTGGCACCGTGGTTTCATAAAGAATCCGACCACGCTGTGTGACCTGCACTCTGGCGTTTGATTCAGCGATACCTTTCACAAGCGGAGTGTAGTTACGCAGACCATCAGGAAGCATGCGATCATCAGACGCTAACTGAATACCTCTAACTGTCATGCTGTCGAACAGATCGCCAGAAGTTGTACTGTCCCCCAGCGTTAACTCACTCTTCAGTTCAGGAACATCGAGCTGGAGATAAGTGGATAACGATTGTGTATGCGACGAATTGCCCCGGCTCCAGTTGGTATTTAGCCGCTTGCGTAAACGCCAGTCATAGAAATTCAACCCTGCTAACAACCCAAGATTGCCGCTGGCGGTGTGTCCGTTATTACTGTCGAACAGGCTGGAATTCTGCTGGAGATAAATATTACTGTTGTAATCAATCAGTGCAGCCGTCACACCAGAATCCCAGGTATTGGGGTCGGTATAACCTCGTGGATGCTGAAGCAGGCTCGCCTGAGGAACCGTTAGTTCAAGAAAAAAGTCCCCTGTTATATAGTTCGCATTCGCTCCCTCAATCCATTGATCAATGGTTCTGCACTCAGCCATTTTATTAAGGTCGGCAGCCAGCAGAGAGCGCTCAGGGCGTTTAATTCCCAGGCGGCTCAACTCTGCTTCAGTAAAGCAGGGCTGTGCCCCCGTACTACCCTCTACTGAATTGAAAACGACTTTATGCATACCCCGGCGTTTGCCATTGATTGAAACCTGTATGACATACTCCCCCACTGGCGCAGGGTTGCCCTGATAAAATCGGGAAATATCTACGCCGGCACCATGAATAAAATCACTGTTAAACTTCACACTTTTCCCAATCTCGCTGGCAAGAGCAGCAGACGGCAACGTAAGAACGCTGCTAATAGCAAACAGAGGTAAACTCGCGCCTAAAGAAATGATCAGTGCATGACGAACTGCAAAAGCAATTTTTGATTCGAATATTATTCGCCGAACATATTTTCTATTAGTTTTCGGTTTCACTTCCCTGCTCCCGACGACAATATGTACTGTATTGATTCAAACAAAAATACGATTCCAGCTTGCAGGTATAGTATTATTTATCAGTTCTGACTGACAGATTATCACCGCCACTCTTTACCAACTGATACTCAATGACGTTACCAAAATCATTAATAACCCGAACCAAAACACTATTGACTGATGTGGGTCGTGGTGCTTTAGGATCTAACAGCATTTCTTTTGTGCTGAAAGGTGGAATCATATCACTTTTAAGTTGCGACTTAGTATTACCAGAAACAATATAAGCTGAATCAAATGAGATGTAATAAGGTGTTGGATTCGTCACTTTGATTCCTTCTGCCGGACTGATAACCTGCCACTTTATACTATTAAACTCCCGTAATGCGCTCGCTTTCAAAATGCTCGGGCGATAAAATATTTTAATTCGCGTTCTGAATGCCAGTTCAAGGCGATCTTTATCAGCCACTGATTCGTTAACTGGTGGTATTTCCAGCATGTTAAACCAGAAAACAGATTCACGATCCTGAGGCAGTGTCATTCCATTGTAGATGAGACGTACACTCTGACCTTTACCTGGTTCAACACGGTAAACTGGCGGCGTAACGGTGAAAGGCACCTTAAGTTTGTTGATATCACCATTTGTCGTACCGTCATCTACCCAGACCTGCACCAGCAATGGAGAGCTACTCTTATTATTGGTCCGCACCATATGTTCACGTTCATTTCCGGGAAAAACAATACGCGTCCCGGATATTGTCATACCGGCTAATACACTCTGTGTAATAAACAACAAAGAGAGTAAAGATGTAATTAGTGTGAAAAAGAGTGCACGTTGATAGTTCATATTACGCCCTGCGCTTCTGGCATTTCGTTTACTTACAAAGCAAAAATTCATTTTTTAAAAGGGCGATTTCTCGCCCTAAAAGAGATTAAAAACCTGATCGATTATGGGTAGGCCAGCGTATAAGCAGCTTTTGCATTGACTTTGCCCGCACCGGTTTTTGCAGTCGCGTAGTAGCCACCGTAGTAACGCATAGTGGCGCTACCACTGGTAACCGCTGCGGCAGCACCGGTCTCACCCAGTTTCAGCGGCTGCTCATCAGAGTTATACAGACGGACCTGTACTGCAGTGGCAGCCGGATCATCAGTAGTACCGGTGTACTGGTTGGTCAGGTTACCGGTGGTGCTGTCCACACCACTGCTGCCAATGGCTTCAAAATGCGCTGCTACCTGGGTGATACCTGCCGGGCAATCTATGACATTAAGGTCAAACCCTTTTGAGCCCGCAGTTGCACCCGCTGCTGCCAGCGTCTGGACAGACACTGTCGGCAGGGTCACCTGGACATCAATAGAATCGTTGGCGATGGTACAGGTTTCAGCAATCAGTTGACCGTTAAAGGTTACGGTACCTTGTCCTACAGCCATTGCTGAACCTGAAGCAATAGTCATCGCGACCGCGCAGACCGACAGTTTTAATTTACGCATAAAATAAACCTCTTAGTTTCCATTATAAGTTTTTAACATTTCCAATATTTTGACTAACTTTTTAACCAAATCCCTGGATAACCACGCTCCCTTACTACTTACTTAATCGCAGAAATTTCAATAACCTTTTCCTGCGATAAACTTACATATAACGTTATCAGCTCACTAGCCTCATCAGGATTGGCCGCCATATTCATTACTGTCACACCCAGTTTTGGCAGAATGTTTTTCTCAATAAACCGGATAAGCATCCTTGCCCCTGTCTCAGCCACAGGGCACTGTTCAACAATATGCTGAACTAATTCATCACTAAAATTCAAATTGATGTCATAATTCGACTTAGCGCGTTGCGCAATACGATTTAAATGAACCCTGACAATATACTGCAGCGACGATGGCGTTAGTGGCAAATAGGGAATAACCGTGACACGCCCCAAAAATGCAGCCGGAAATACTTTTAGTAACGCAGGATTCAATATTTTCAGCAACCCCTCTTCATCAGGCATCGTTTCCTGATCAGCACAGGCCATGCTGATAATTTCACTGCCGGTGTTACTGGTCAGTAAAATAATTGTATTTCTGAAATCAATATGCCGTCCCTCACCATCCTCCATTGTTCCTTTATCGAAAACCTGGAAGAAAAGCTCGTGAACATCCGGATGTGCTTTTTCAACTTCATCCAGTAAAATTACGCTGTAAGGTTTACGGCGCACCGCCTCCGTTAACACGCCACCTTCCCCGTAGCCGACATAGCCCGGAGGTGACCCTTTCAACGATGAAACGGTATGTGCTTCCTGATATTCACTCATATTAATTGTGATCAGATTCTGCTCACCGCCATAAAGCTGACTTGCGATGGCAAGCGCCGTCTCTGTTTTGCCTACTCCAGATGGCCCTACCAGCATAAAAACGCCATGAGGTTTTTGTGGATCAGCAAGCCCAGCGCGTGCAGTCTGAATATTCTGGCTCAGGCAAGTCAGTGCATAATCCTGCCCGATCACACGTTCTGAAAGGCGTTGTGGTAGTTCCATCACCGCGCTAACGTCATCCTTAAGCACCTGTCCTACCGGTATACCTGTCCAGTTCGCTACAATTGAGGCGATCACCGCGGCATTAACCTCAGCCTGAACCAGTGGCTGTTCACCGCGAAGCTCACTCAGCGCTGCGTCCAGTTCATTCAAATGATTCTGCAAACTCGCCGTATCCGTTTTCTCTCGCGTAGCGGCCTGCAGTTGCTGTCGCGTCTCAATAATATCCGCTACCAGCCTGCACTCTTTCGCCCACTGACGATCAAGGATCTCAGCTTCCTGCGTATGGCTTGCAATAACATCCTGCACCGGGCCACGTTGCTTGTTGTCCGCTTTGCCAAAGCCGATCGCCTTTTCGAGTTCTGTCAGCTCAGCCTGGGCAGACTGCCTGCGGAAATTTAATATTTGCAGCTCTGTCGGTGGTGCGTACTGTGCAACAGCAACCCTGGCACAGGCCGTATCTAATAAACTGATTGCCTTGTCAGGCAGCTGACGAGCAGGGATATATCGATGAGAAAGCCGAACTGCAGCCCTGACAGCTTCATCCATAATCCAGACGTTGTGATGCTTTTCCAGTACCGGAATCAAACCACGAATCATAGCTGTAGCGAGATCCTCTGAAGGCTCATCAACCTGTAGCACCTGAAAGCGACGAGTGAGTGCCGGATCCTTTTCTATGTGACGTTTAAATTCACTCCAGGTCGTGGCACCTATCGTGCGAAGCTGACCACGCGCCAGCATGGGTTTCATCAGATTAGCGGCATCGCCGGTTCCCGCATTACCGCCAGCCCCCACCAATGTGTGAATCTCATCAATGAACAGGATGACCGGTTCAGCAGAGTTGGCGGCCTCTTCCAGCACAGATTTAAGTCGCGCCTCAAACTCACCTTTCATGCTGGCCCCGGCTGAGAGTGCGACGATGTCAAGCGTCAGTAATCGCACTTTTTGCAGCGAAGGTGGTACTTCACCCGCAGCAATGGCCAACGCTAAACCTTCAACAACCGCCGTTTTTCCTACGCCAGCTTCCCCGGTAAGCAATGGATTGTTCTGACGACGACGCAGCAGAATATCCACCATGGTATTGATCTCTTTGTCACGTCCTAATACCGGGTCGAGCTTACCCTCACGAGCAAGTGCGGTAAGATCAGTGGAATACTGATTCAGTCCTCCGCCGTTTTGCGGATGACTTAGCGCATGGCTTGCCTCACCGGGAACACCTGCATCTTCAGTTACAACTGCGCCGCCGGAAAGATCGCTTTGCTCTGCCGAGTCGCGAATAATATAGCCAAACTCTTTATTTAAATGTTCCAGCGGAATCTTTTCAAAGAGCGACGAAATGGCGAATAATGCACGACGCAACTCCATAGTGGTCAGAAGCGCCATTAACAAATGACCACTGCGAATGGCCTTATCATGGCATTCCAGGCTGGCCATGACCCATGCACGCTCAATAGCCAGTTCAATATGGTAAGAAAAATCAGCGATAGTACTGGCGCCAGCAGGCAGCCGGGCCAATGCCTGTGAAAAATCACGTTCCAGCATTTCAGCATCAATTTCAAAATGCCGAATTACATGGCGGAAATCACTATCCTGCTGCTGGTAGAGCTGACTTAACCAATGCACCAGTTCAACGTAGTGGTTACCGCGTAGCTTACAGAGCGTTGTTGCACTCTCAACGCTTTTAAACAAACTGCTGTTTAACTTCCCGAACAGATTCTTTCTTGATATCGCCACGGTATAACCTATCTCGTTTTAATTAGAATATTGAACGCTTATTTCTGGTTAACAAAAACTGATAGAAAACCCTTATACTTCACTGCTGCTTTCCACACACTCTAAACGCGTTAAATAAAAACGGATATTGTTATTTATAATTTGAAACACTTTTAAGAATAAAGCCCGATCCTTACTCCTAAATAGTCACACGAGGACAATTAGCGTTGTCGTGCGGTCAACATTTACTTTTACAATAATGCCACTACAGATGTGATAACCACAGCGTAAACCCTACCGTTTCTATGCTGGTGAACGTTTTATGATTCTGAAGTTAGCTTTTCTTTTTGAGTCGTTTTTTACCTAACAGGGTGCCAAGTGGAACACAATTTTCTGGATTACTACAATCGGGAACTCATCTTTATCAGAGAAATGGCGCAGGAATTTGCCAGCCGCCATCCCAAGATAGCCGGGCGTCTGGGTATGAACGGAATTGAAATTGCCGATCCCTACGTGGAGCGGCTTATTGAGGCGTTTTGCTTTTTATCAGCCAGAACACAAATTAAGCTTGATGCCGAATTCCCGAACTTCACTCAGCGGTTAATGGATATTGTTTACCCCAACTATAACTCACCGATTCCTTCAATGGGTGTTATTCAATTGACACCCAATGTTAATGAAGGTGATTTAACCAGCGGCTATAACATTCCCAAACAAAGCGCTTTCTTTAGCCGGCTATTACCGGGTGAGATGAGCCGTTGCGAGTTCAGAAATAATCAAAATGTTACTCTTTGGCCGCTGAAGATTACTGAAGCCCGCTTAACGTCCGTGCCACCTGATATTCCCAATCTGGAACACCATCGCATCAAGCACAATCAGTTGAAAGGTGCTTTACGCATCAAACTGAAACTGCAAGGCGATTTGGCTTTTTCAGAACTGAAGGGTCTTGATGAACTTCCTTTTTACATTCAGGGAGACGAACGTATTGTCTCTCATATCTTTGAACTGCTGCATGGCCATCACGTGGCTACTATTGTTCGCAGTCACGTGCAGGATAAGTCACAATATAGCATCATCAGCCAGCAGCCATTAAAATTTGAAGGGCTGGATCCGGATCAAAGCCTGTTGCCGCTGCAATGGAATATGTTTCATGGCCACACTTTAATTCAGGAATATATTTCCTGTAGTCAGCGTTTTTACTTTTTTTCTCTCACACAACTTTCTGCTGCCCTGGCGGAAAATAACAGTAATGAAGTTGAGCTTATTATCCTGCTCAGCAGGCTCCCGCAGGAGCTCATTCCGCACATCGATGCCACGCGTTTCCTCCTGTTTTGTACGCCAGTGATTAATTTGTTTCCAAAGCGGGTTGATCGCATTGAGGTTAACAGGGCGCTCAACAGTTTCCACATCGTTCCCGATCGCAGTCGCCCCCTGGATTACGAGATATTTTCAGTAAATCAGGTATTTGGTTTACAGGCGGAAACCAGTGAAGAGCTCACGTTTAACCCGCTTTATCAAACGCGCCACAGAGATGGAGGTAATTTCGGACGCTATTTTTCCGTCAGGCGAGAAGCGCGTGGGCAGGAGAACAGTAGCCGTAAATATACTACCCGTACACCCTACACCAGCACTGAAATCTTCATCTCGCTGGTTGATCAGCAAGAGGCACCCTATGGAGAGCATATTCGCTACCTGCTAGTTGATGCCATGGTCACCAATCGTGATTTGCCTCGTCTCTTGTCAAATAGTGGAAGTTTTGATCTTACCATGTCCGATTCGGTTCCCATTGAGGGGGCTCGTTTTGTCAGTTCGCCAAGTGCACCACGCCCTCCGTTCAATACCGGTGAGTCGGCATGGCGGCTTATCCGCCAGCTGAGTTTTAATTACCTGCCTCTCTCAGACATGGAGCATACGCAGGGCGGCGAATCATTACGTAATATGCTGCGGATGTTTACTACCGCAGCCGATCTTGATGCCGTTGCACAGATCAATAGTCTGGTCGGTTGCCAGACCAAACCAGTAATCCGTCGGCTTTCTGAAGAAGGTCTGCTGGTCTATGGACGTGGGGTCAACTGTAGCCTGACCGTCGACGAAGAGGGATTCTCCGGCAAGAGTCCTTATCTCTTTGGTCTGGTGATGGAAAACTATCTGGCGCGCCATGCCGCTATCAATATCTTTACTGAAACCGAGTTACATTCCATGCAGCGCGGACTGATTACACGCTGGAAGGCTCGCCCTGGCAGGCGTGGGGCACTATGACAATACCTGACGATTTACAGGTCTGGTTTGATAATGACGCGCCGTGGGAAGCCGGGTTTATCAGTCTCATGCGGGCTATCGCTGCTCGTACGCCAGATTTACCCCCGCCAGGCATTGCCACGCTTCCCTCACAGGAATGCTTCAGGCTGGGACAGATGGCAAGCATGGCCTTTTCTCCGCGCGAAATAGCGGCAATCAGCCAGCAGGACGACAAAATCAAAGTTCAGCTGTTCGGTCTGGGCATCTGGGGGGCGCAGGGAGCCATGCCGCTCCATATGACAGAGCTCGCTTATTCACGTTATGAACAGCACGATCCTACGCTGATTGATTTCACAGACATCTTTCACCATCGTGCGCTGAGTCAGTTTTATCGTGCCTGGTTTCTATCACAGGATACGGCTTCGCTCGACCGTAAAAATGACGAGCGCTTCTCGTTTTACGTTGGCAGCCTGATCGGACTCGACCCTGCCGAACTAATTTCTTCACCGCTGCCAGTCCATGCCAGACTGGCCTCCTCTGCCCATCTTATTCGTGAAGCCCGTAATCCTGACGGTCTGTTAGGGGCATTGCACTATTACTTTGAAGTGCCTGTCGAGTTGAAAGAGTTTGAGCCGCAATGGATTTTTCTGGACGACCAGGATCAGAGTGCGCTGGGTGATGATCGTTACGCCGCTCTGCTTGGCGATGGTGCCATTCTCGGCAATACCGTACTGGACAGGCAGCATAAATTTAAAGTGCTCATGGGGCCGCTGTCTCTTTCCCAGTATATGCAATTCAGTCCCTGGGGCAGCGATATGGCGGTGCTACGCGAACTGATACGGAGTTTTATCGGATTCGAATATGCCTGGGATGTGCAACTGATTCTGGCAGCCGATCAGGTACCGCAGGCCAGACTTGATGGCCGTCACCAGCTTGGTTATGCCAGTTGGCTGGAGCGTGAACACGCAACCGTTCCAGTATACGGCATGAGTTTCGAACCCGAAATGTATCACCGCCAGCCGTCGCTTTAACCAGGAAATACAGTTCTTACTCAAAATTAAATCTTATGAATCAGAAACCTGTGCTCATCTGTTCTAATTATTATCAGCACCTGCTGCAACCGTTATCGCAGGATAATCCTTGTGGTGAAAATCTGGAGTACGTTCCGGACTTTATTATGCTGCAATCCCGGCTGCAGCCCAAACTGGCTGCAGAATATGGTGACTTTGTTGAAGCGGCAGAACCGATAAACTGGACTGAAACTGAACGAGAGTGTCTGGATTTACTGCAAAAAAGCAAAGATGTCAGGCTGATTATCATTCTGATGCGCTGTCGGCTTCGCAGAATTGGCCTGGCTGCGATTGCAGAGGGCACGGAAGTGCTCGCTGCCTTGTTGTCCATATGGCCAGACGATCTTCATCCTCAACTACTGGACGAAGGTGAATTCACGCCAATTTTACGGGCAAATGCGTTTGCTGAGCTTGAGGATCCTGAAGGCCTGATAACAGATATACGCAATCAGTTGCTACCGAAAGCCGCCGGGCTACAAATCACGCTTAGGGAGTTTGAAAAGGCGCATCTGTTTTCGCGCGAGCCCGGAACGTTGTCGGAAACAGCGGTAGCCGGACTGATACATGAATGGCATCTCAATGCACAGGATGCGTTGCGACCGCTGGTCCAGGCATATCATTTTGTCGTTCAAATTAAGCAAACTCTTGTTGCAACGCTGAAGGATGAGGCTCCTGAGCTGGCGACATTAACCGCTATCCTTGCACTTTTCTGCAAAGAGTTCGGCAGTCTGGAACCGGTGTCCGAACAGGCCGTCGAGGTCACACCCTCTGCCAGCATTATTCATGTTGAAACAAACGCGTCCTCCCTCGACGAAACTTCAGAATCAGCTCCTGAGGTGGTCATTAGCGATCCTGCGCCCCAGGCGCCTATCCAGACACTTCGTCGAGACATTAATAATCGTGCCGACGCGCTGCAAACTATCAAGGAAGTTCGCAGCTGGTTTGGTATGACGGAGCCCAGCAGTCCACTGATTTTATTACTGAAATATGCCGAAGACAGCATCGGGAGAAATTTTGCCGATTTAACAAAAATGTACCCCCCGGAAATCATCGCCATCCTGAGTCAGGAGAAGGAATAATTTATGTTACGGATCTACGTTTTTCTGTTTTGTGCGATCGTCATGTCGCCCGGTGCCTGGGCTGCCTGCACAATAGCCCGTGGTCAACCCACGCAGCTCGCTATCAATGCTCAAACCATTACTATTACTGCCGATGCTGCAATAGATACTACAACGCCAATCGCTCAATTCGACACCCCAGCCACGGGCAGTGCTATTGGCTACGACGCCTGTCTTGCAGGTACAGAGTACGGAAAACGAGTTGTTAATCTTACTGGACAAGATTCGTCTACACGCATTTATCCAACAAATATTTCCGGCATTGGTATCAAAATATTATTCAGCAATGGCAGAGCTTTCGGCAATTTCCCATCAACCAGTACTCTTACCTTTCCCAATGGAGAAACCGAGGGAACCCTTGATCTGCCGGCAGGATCGTTTTTTCGCGTGCAGCTTTTTAAAACGGGTAATATCAAATTATCTGACCCGACGGGCAATACAATTATCCCTGCCGGTTTACTTGCTTACTATTATATTGTCAGCGATAACCCAGCCTCATACATCATTAACCTGACTGTCGGAGAAATGAAACTTATCAGCACGCCGACATGCGCTACCGATGGTACCAAAACCGTCGATTTCAATACCGTAACTCCCTCGTTATTAAAAGCAGGCGTTACACGGGACCTGGGTTTTTCTATTACCTGCAAAAGTGATTACGGCAGCTATGCCGCAAAAGCATCCATGATTACCAATTCTCCCTCATCAGACGGTACTTACATCCGCGTTCTGGATGCGACTGGCAATAGTGACAGTCTGGGAATCCGCATTACGGACGGTTTGAACCAGCTAATGAATGTCAATGGTACAACCACAGAAGATAAAAACAGTACCAGTCAGGGACCAACCGAGTTTACCTGGAAAGCCACGCTTATTCCCGGCAAATCTGCGACCCCGGCGGGAGGAACTTTTACCGCTGCAGCAGAAATATTATTTGATATTCAGTAACCGAAAGCATTATGGGTCAGGCTAATATGAATCAACCAGCAACCATCTTCGTCAGCATCGCCAGTTACCGCGATCCTGAATTACTGCCTACGCTCAGGGATATGCTACGACATGCTGCATATCCTGAAAATCTGCATATCGCAATTTGTTGGCAGGATGACAAAACCAGTGATTTTTTTGAATCTGCCGGCTTTGTACTACAGCAACGTAGGATATTTAATGGACAGGAAATCGTAACATTCCTCTTTAATAAGGCCCGAATCGATATCATCATGGTTCATTATTTTATCAGCCAGGGTGCAAGCTGGGCGCGCAGTCTGGCTGAGGCACTTTTTGAGAATGAACAATATTTCCTGCAAATAGATTCTCACTGTCGGTTTATTCCTGACTGGGATAATGAAATGATAACGATGCTGCGAATGCTACAGGCGCAATCGCCCCATCCCGTTATCTCAACTTATCCCCCGGCTTATACGCCAGGCAATAACGAAGCTGGATGCAAAAAATCTGATGTCAGCCGTCTGATTTTCCGGGAATATGATCGTCAGGGGATTCCCATGTTCAGCTCGACTCCTTTCAAGGCTTCAGCACCGATACGGGGAAGTTATCTGGCTGGCGGATTCATCTTTGCTTCGGGGCACTTTATCAAATCGGTCCCTAACGATCCGCAGATCTTCTTTGCCGGTGAAGAGATAGGTATGGCGGTCAGAGCGTTTACGCACGGTTATGATGTCTATCATCCTCATAAACCTCTGCTGTGGCATTTTTACCAGCGTGAAGAACATAGCAAGGTCTGGAGTGATCACAGTGATGAGGCGAAAAATCAGGGCAACATTGATAAAACGTGGTGGGAAAGAGATCTGACCGCCAAAAGGCGTATCAGAATTTTACTGGGGCTGGAGGCTGAACCGGCTTCCACACTGGCTCCTTATATGCTGGGCAAGAAGCGGGGATTAAGAGAGTTTGAGTATCAGGCTGGTATTTGTCTGCACAGAGGTACAGCTTTGCCTGAAGTTCTGGGCGATGACAAGATTAATTACTTCGCGCAATCTCCGGCTAACGAGATGGAATGGCTTGAGCGACAGTATGCCTGGTTTAGTCAGACCATCACACTGAATGTGACAGACTATATCGTTGATGAACATGAAATAAGTCCGGTTTGCCTGAGCGTTTATAACGCGCAGAATCGTCTGCTTTATAAGCGGATGTTGCAGATCGACGAGCTGGAAACGTTGCGCCATAAGTCAACCAATGGCGATATTCTCCTGAATATTCAGTTTAAAACCGCCAGCATAATTACCAGACCAACAATCATCCGGATTTGTCCCTGGTCAGATATTTCTGGCTGGGGTAAGGTGCTGGAGAAATCGTGGTGAAAAGTAAAACCTTTCTTTGTCGGCTTATTGCGATAGATACCCTTATCGCTTTTGACGGCGTAATTACCTCAGCCGCAGATCTTCAACTCAGGCTCATTTCGCTCATTGAGCAATTCAATAAAGCGCTACTTGTTGAAAACCATGATGAGACGGAGAGCGAGGCACTTTGTCAATTCCTGTGCTGCTATTTTGACCAGCGGCTCACAGATAATGAACGTGGTGACTTACTCCACTGGCAGCGCTATTCGCTGGAACCTCATTTTTACGGCTACAGTGAAAGCAGACAGGATACCGCTCTTTCATCACGACTCAAGCCCCTGCTTTCTAGCGGCAATGAGGTGATGTTCAGTTACGCCTGGAAATTACTCAAGCTGTTGAGGCAAACTGAAGGCCAAAGTGAAACACTTGTTGCGCTTCGCACAGCCTATCGCGAACGTCATTTTTCACATAGACGCGTCAGCCAGCCCACAAAACAGACTGAATTTTTTAATACTCAGCATGAATGCGCCGGTACTGCCAAAATAATGGTGCTCATTATTGGGCCCTTCGCCAGAAAGTGGTTCAGGCAATTCGATCTATTTTCAAACGATGAAGGTCAAATCGTTTGGGCTCTCGCTGATCATGCTCATACCGTAATGGATCGGATCGCTCATATAAAGATGCACCATCCCGAAATGGCAGTGCAGACTTATTTCCCACTGTTAGCAGATGGCTTTGAAAACAGCAGCATCATGATCGAGCAGATGATGGCATGGCTTCACGCTTTTAAATCTGTACAGCTGTCAGAACCGCTGCCCTGTTTTCTCGGACTTTACACACGTCTGAGCCAGCAGCGTGATGCTCATAATCCTGATAAAGCAATCTGGACTGGCCAATTAGCGCCGGCAGCGAATTGCGATATTAAGCTGGAATCTCGACTTATTGACCTGATTGGCGAGCTTGAGGCTAACGATAGTGGTGATGACCTCTACGCCATTCAGCGACATGCGCTGGGTTCAACCCTGGTTACCTGGCTGGCAGAACAGCGAATCATGAGCATGTTACAAAACTTATTCGACAGTACATCACTTAAACTGGCTGGCGTTACACTTGCCGATTACGGGATGGGATTCACCCGACATGGGGCCTGGTCAATCTGGCTGGCTGAGAAATGCGCTATCTTGCCTGGGCTGTCGGCCGCGATTACTCTGCCGCCACTGCCAGAGATCATTCTGCCATTGTCAAAATCTCCACGACCAGAATCGATCACCTCCCGGGTTACGCCAGTTAACGTGCCCTATTCCCCTAGCAAATCCGGTTGGCCGAAGTCTGCGCTACCGCTGGGACTTATTGCCTTTCTGACGGTTGGCGTTGCCTGTTACGTTAAGTTGAAAACCGATCCCGCTTTCCACTTGCTAAGCCAGATCGCCTTACCGGAGAGCATGCTGCAAAAGGATCAACCGCGCGACCCGCCAACCTTTTTTACACCCGCTAATATACCGCTGTTCCACCAAGGCAGCAGCAGGCTTATGCCAGATAGCGAGAAAGTATTGATGGAGGTAGCAGCAAAAATGAAGGAGGCACCGTCCCAGACTTATCTCATTATAGGTCATACGGATAGTTCCGGTACATCTGTCATAAATAATGCCCTTTCAGTTGAGCGAGCCAACGTCATTCGAAACTGGCTGGCTGAGAAAAGTGGTTTGCCTGTCAGCCATTTTATCGTTACAGGGGCTGGTAATTCCCGGCCAATAGCCAGCAACGATTCTCCTGAAGGACGCGCGTTAAATCGCCGCGTCGAGATCATTCCATTGCACATTCAAAGTCAGTAAAAATAAGAGAGAATGTTATGAGCAGCAAACCAACCGTTTATCCACTTAATGAAGGAACGTTTATGACGTTCATGCCACAAGAGGATCAATCTATTAATATCCTCCGTTACATGGATGAGGAAAATAGACCGTATAATATCCTGATTAACCGCGCCACGCTGGAACAGGATCAAACGGTAGATGAATTTTGTGAGCAGCAGTGTGAAAGAATGAAGCGTTTAGTTCCCGGTTTTGAAGTTGAGGGGAAAAACCTTAAGCATGAAATCGGTCCGGCAAAATTGCCGGTTCTGCAAACCGCAAATAAATTCCTGGAAGATGGTGTATGGGTACGGCAGGTTTCGTCTGTGGTCACTCTGCCATGGCATCCTGACCTCAATCCTCACTCACGTCGGTTGATGGTTTTCACTCTGGCCACAAATGATGATTTCAGCGAGGCACAACGTAAACATTACGTTCGTATTATTAATAGCTTCACACCGGTTGAAATCGCTGTTAGCCAGGAAAATTAAAGCAACTTTTTAACCCGACTGTCAGCCTGGTAGTCGGGTTTACAAGATGAACGGTTTGCTCACACAGACTATTACTATCCGGAGAAATATAACGTCTATTTCACATCAGGCAGACAGCAGCATAAGAGTGATGAAAAATTTAAAAGCCATCAGGTTAAAAATAAAAGAAGCATCAACGCAAAAAGCCGATTCATTTCTGAATCGGCTTTTTTAAAGAGATTGGCGGAACGGACGGGGCTCGAACCCGCGACCCCCTGCGTGACAGGCAGGTATTCTAACCAACTGAACTACCGCTCCGCGCTT
>Ga0308166_1000847_pt1 | contig 36498 bp, 37 predicted proteins | sample PhyCR2_2_FD_202137 | JGI IMG/M metagenome (GOLD analysis project Ga0308166, IMG submission 202137) | Phyllosphere microbial communities from UC Gill Tract Community Farm, Albany, California, United States - DLSLCC.R2 | ecosystem: Host-associated > Plants > Phyllosphere > Unclassified | place...
TGCAAGGAGTCGAGATGAACTTGCTCAGCCGCTTATCCAGCATCGCAATCGCAACAGCAATCGCGTCGGGCTCCGCTGGGCCCGCGCAGGCAACCGCCTCTCTGGGCGGCGTCGTAACCGCCCTGTCCGGCCTCGGGGCATGCCATGACACGCACAGCATGCCCGGCGACACCTTGCAGGACACCCTGTCCCTCAGCGCGGCCATCGCATGCCAGGGCGGCTCGGCCGGCGGCATGGTGACGGGCGACGCGGCAACGGGCTCCGTTACCATCTCGGGCTATTCGATCGGCAGTTCACCCATTCCGGGCAGCAGCCAGGTCGCTGCCCAGGTTCAGTACACGGACCACTGGATCATCAATGTGCCGGCGGGTACCGCCACGGGTCTGGTCAATCTCCCTGTCGTGCTGAGATTGGACGGCATGATCTCTCCAGCTGCCCTCAGCGGCTTCAGCCGCTATTTCGACTACAGCATGAACATCCGCGACCTGTACGGTTCGCTCAATCCCGATCCTCCGGACTCGTCCATCCTTTCGTCCAACGGCAGCATCACCGGCACTGGCGCGTTTTCCAGCACCGTCACGGGGAACCTCAATTTCCACTACTACGGTCCCGGTTCGGCCTTGCCCACGACGGCTGAAGTCTCGATAACGCTTGGATATCCTGGCCTGAACGAGGGAATCATCGATTTCAGCCACACCGCGGCGATCTCGATGATCCTGCCGCCCGGCTATTCGGCCATGACATCGTCCGGCATCGTGCTGGACTTCGCACCGGCGGTGCCCGAGCCTGACCGCATCGGATTGCTGCTGGCCGGCCTGGCGGTGGTCGGCTGGACGGTTCGCCGCCGCCGCACGATCTAGCGTGCCGCGCGTCGCGCTCCTCATCCGCTAAGATGGTATCGGATGAACAGCTGAAGGAGCCGCCATGACCGATCGCGATGCCACTGCCCGGCTGCTGCCGTGGCCGGACCTGGTCGACGCGTTACGCACCGCCGTCGTGGAGCTGGCCGACGGCCATATTCGCTGTCCCGCCAGGCAGGTCGAGCCGCTGCAGGGTGGCGGGGCACTGCTGTCGATGCTCGCCACGGCACCCGATTGCGCCATCCATAAACTGATCGCGGTCGTGCCGGACAATCCGGCGCGCGGCCTGCCGACCATTGCCGGCCAGGTCAGCGTAGTCGATGGCGCCACCGGTGCGCTGCGGCTCGTGCTGGACGGTGCGACCGTGACGGCGCGCCGGACGGCCGCGCTGTCGATGCTGGGCATCTCGACCCTGCTGGGCCGCCCGCCGCGCCACGTGCTGCTGGCAGGGACGGGCACGCAGGCGCGCCACCACGCACAGGCGCTGGCCGAGTTATACCCGCAGGCGCTGCTGGGCATTGCCGGCCGCACGGCCGAAGCGGCGGTGCGCTTCTGCGCGGACCTCGATGGCATCGATGCCCGCCCGGCGCTGCTGGCACGGCCTGAGCCAGACGTGGACGTCGTCATCACCTGCACCACCAGCCGGGAGCCCGTGTATACCCAGCCCGCGCAGGCCGGCCGGCTGATTATCGCGACGGGCGTGTTCCACCCGGATGCCGCGGAGATCGGCGAGGCCACCGTGCGCGCCAGCCGCCTGTATGTCGACGACCGCCACGGCGCCGCGCATGAAGCGGGCGACCTGATACGCGCGGGGGCGGACTGGAGCCATGTGCATGCGATTGCCGCGGCCATGGGCCATAACGCATCGGCGGACGATGAGCCGGTGCTGTTCAAGACGGTGGGATGTGCGGCGTGGGATCTGGCCGCGGCCAGGGTGGCGCTGGCGCGCCTCGAATACGACGCCGTCAGCGGCGACTGAACAGCCGCCCGCCAAACATCACGCAGCCCAGCGCCAGCACGATCAGCGCGATGCCGGACCACTGCCAGGCGGTGATGGATTCGTCCAGCACCAGCATGCCGGACGTGATGCCGGCCACGGGCACGCCAAGGCTGAACGGCGCCACCTTGTTGGCGGGGTAGCGCTTCAGCAGCGTTGTCCACAGGCCGTAACCGACGACGGTCGCCATCCAGCCCAGGTAGGCCACCGCGCACCAGGTAATGAGCGGCGCATCCTGCCACTGCCAGCGCGCGGCCGGCGGGTCGAACAGCAGCGACAGGGCGATGAACGGCAGGATCGGCATCAGACTGCTCCAGACGAGGAAGGCCAGCGGATCGAAGCCTGGTGAAATGCGCTGCGCATGGCGCACGACGATGTTCGACGCCGCCCACATGGCCGCGCCGGCCACGCACAGCGCGAAGCCGGCGGCCGTCGTTTCCGTCCCCAGTGCGGCCACGCCCACGTAATTCATGCCGAAGCAGACCAGGCCCAGGGCAGCCAGGAACAGGCCGGCCAGCAATTGCCGGCTGGGCCGCTCGCCCAGCAGCACGAAGCCATACAAGGCCGTGAAGAAGACCTGCGTCTGCAGCAGCACGGAAGCGAGCGACGCGGACATCCCCACTTTCAGCGACAGGAACACGAAGCCGAACTGGCCGACGCCCTGGAACAGGCCGTACAGCACCATCCAGCGCGCCGGCAGTGCCGGTGGGCGCACGAGGAACACCAGCGGCAGCACGGCAAACACGTAGCGGCCCGCGCCCAGCTGGAATGGCGTCAGATGGCGCAGGCCGTATTTCATCGCGACGAAATTGGTGCCCCAGATGAGGACGACGGCCAGTGCCGCCAGCAGGTCGCGAGGTGCCATGCGGTCGGCGCTCATGTTCACTTATCCCTGCACCACGTTGCGTTCGATGGCTTCGCTGTGCACGATGATTTTTTCGGCGTCGGCCTGCAGCAGGCGGATGCGGCGCTGCACGACGGGCCAGCCGGGCCATGCCACCGAGCCTGCATCCGGGATGACCGGTTCCGTCGTCGCCGTTTCCGGCAACGTAACCGTCACGCCATGGCGCGCCAGTGCCGCCGTCAGCGTGCGGCTGACCTGCGCGTGGCTGGTCTCCAGCATCGCATTGACCTCGCGTGCCGGAATGTCCTTGACGTGGCGGCGCAGGATCGCGCGCAGCGCCGCCACGTGCGCCACCAGCAGGTAGTTCTGCACGATGAACAGGTTGATGTCCTCCACCGCGCGCTGTTTGCTGGCCGGTTCGTCCAGCATCCGCACCAGCGCCGCCGACAGGCCGGCCAGGCTGTCCATCAGTCCCTTGCGCTGGATGCGGTACGGGAAGTCGTTGCGGCACTTGCCCTGCAGGAGGTCGAAACTGGCTTCCACATAGCGCATGTTCGCCGCCAGCACCTGCTGGATCAGTTTCGGCAACGTCTGGTATTCCCAGCTGGCCAGCACGAAGCTGAACACGGTGGCCACGGCCGCGCCGATGAACGTGTCGATCAGCCGCTCGGTAATGACGTTATGGCCGCCGCCGGCCGCCATATGCATCTGCAGCAGGATCATGATGGAGACGGCGATGGCGGTGTAGCGGTAGCGCAGGTAGACGAACGTCGGCGTCGCCACCGTGGCCACGATCAGCACCGTCAACGTCACGGCCGGATAATCGAACCATTTCAGGATGACGGCCGTGATGACGCAGCCGATCACCGTGCCGACGATGCGATCGCCCCGGCGCTGCTTCGTCATCGAGAAGCTGGGCCGCAGGATGATGACGATGGTCAGAATGATCCAGTAGCTGTGCGCCGCATACGGCAGCAGCGTGCCGATGGCGAGACCCACGGCAATGGCCATCGCCACCCGCAGCGAGAAGCGGAAGATCGGCGAATCCATGCGCAGGTGCGACAGCAGCACCTGCAGCTCGTACTTCTGCTGCGACAGGAAGGGCTGCATGTCCGCGTCGATCCAGAACGGCGTGCTGTCGTAGGCCTTCTGGCTGGCCACGTGCAGCTCGCCGATCATGTTGATGATGGCGCGCACCTTGTTGCGCTGCGCGCGCAGCACGGCCAGTGCTTCCTGCTGTGGCCTGCCGGCATCGATCTCGTGCTGCAGCCGCGCCAGTTCCGCCTCGATGGCTTCCAGTTCCGGCGCATAGCTGATCGACGCATACGACACGCGCTTGCGCGTCACGGCATACGCCACCGACTCGATGTCGCGGGCGGCCTTGAACGCCAGGTCGTGCAGCGATTTCAGCGCCGGCGTATCGACGAGGTGCACGCGCAGCTGCGCATAGTCGGTATGCGTGGACAGGATCAGCTCATACAGGTCGAGCATGCAGACGTGCACCTGCACGACGATGGCATCCTTGCGGTTCTGGTGCGCGCGCAGGATCAGGTCGCGCGAGGCCTGCTGGCGATCCGCCAGCAATGCCTGGTGGCGTACCAGCTTATTGAATTGCTCCGTCAGGTTGTAGCGCGTGTCGTAAAAGTCGGCCTTGATGTCGATGTACGCGGCCAGCTCGAACAGCGCCTCGGCCAGCACCTGCTGCTTGATGCGGTGGCGCAGCAGGTACGACACGCCCATCGCGTAAGCCAGATAAGCCAGGCCGCCAACCGTAAACAGGCCGGCGTGCGTCAGCGCCTGCAGCGGCGTCAGGTGGTGCTCCATCGACATCGTCATGATGAACAGCGTCGCCAGTTGCAGCGGCATCGACTTCTTGCCGTAGACGACCATCATGCTGGCAAAGAAGCTGAGCGACACGAGCACGACGATCAGCGGCCAGAAATACGGCGCGCACAGGCTGACGACCAAGGTGACGATGCTGCACAACAGCACCGATGCCAGCATCTCGTTGAACTTGTGGCGCAGCGGGCTGGGAAGGTCCATCAGCGCCGTGCACAGCGCACCGATGCCGACGGACAGCGCCGTCGGCATGTTCGATAACGCCAGCGTCAGCCAGATGATGCCGATCAGGCCTGCGCCGAAGCGCAGGCCGAGGTGAAAATAATGACTGTAAAAGAAGGTGCGTGGATTTAAGGCGTAGTGCATCGGCTGATGCAGGTTGTCACGTGACGCGGCCATCTCACGCGATCGCCAGGACCGGATAACGGCGCCATTCGGGTTCCGCGTGGCGCGCGCAGTTGTGCAGGATGAAGTGCAGCACGGCGTCCTGGTCGGACAGCTTGTCCGGATTGGCCGCCTTCCACGCATCAAACTTTGCCTTCAGCTCCGGCTCGGTGCGCAGCAGCTCCACGGCGGTGTCCTCGAACACGTAATCGGAAATGGCTTCCTTCTTCTCCAGCACGGAGTTGAAGAAGCCCCAGCGGAAGAAGCTGTCGTGGCCTTGCGGTTCCAGCGTTTCGACGGCGTAGCGGGCGTTGTCCTGATCCAGCGGCACGTACCAGTCGCCGGCTGCCAAGGTGAACGTGCCCGTGCGTTTTTCCACCTGCACGTCGTCATGGAACATGTGGCCCTCGTACGCGGTCGCCCGCGTGGACAGTTCGCCAATATGGTAGTACTGGGCGGTGACGGTTGTCGGCGCCTCGATGCGCGTCATCGTCACGCCGTTCCACTGCAGCCGCTCGACGACTTCGCGCCAGGCCTGCGGCACCACGTACGCCTTCGGCACCGTCACGACGGTGTCGGCGACGAAATTGCTGAAGTACGGGATATCCTTCTCGAACGGCTTGCTGCGGTCGTACGACAGGCGCGTGTAGTTCCCCAGCACGCTGGCGTGGCGGCGCGCTTCGTAGCCTTTGAAACGGAACGTCGTCGGATTGGCTTCGTCCATCTTCCATGTGACCGGCCATTCCTTCTGGCGGCGCTGCAGGGCCTTCGCCTGCGCGCGCAGGGCGCGGATCTGTTCTCCGTGCCGGACGGTGAACTCGCGCGTCACGTCGATCAGCGCGCGCATCGACTCGTAGCGGTCCCTGTACGGCTTGAGCATGTGCGTTTCCGGCATGAAGCCGATGATGTTGTGCAGCGCCGTGAAGCCCGTCGAGAAGCGTGGCACTTCGAGGAATTCGGCGATGCCGTCATCCGGCGTGTCCTTGACGGGGTTGACGTACGGGCAGGTGGGCCAGCCGCGCGCCGCCATCTCGCTGAAGATATGCGGCAGCATCGTCGAGCGCAGGAACGGACCCAGAGGGGCGCCCAGCTTGTCGGCCTGCGTGTGGATGAGCGTCATCGTGTACGTGTAGTCGGCGCCGTTGGACGTGTGCGTGTCGACCATCACGTCCGGGTCCCAGGCCGTGATCAGCTGGTTGAAGAAGCGCGCGTTCAGCGTATCGCACTTGACGAAGTCGCGGTTCAGGTCCAGGTGGCGGCTGTTGCCGCGGAAGCCGAACAGCTCGGGGCCGTCCTGGTTCGGGCGCGACGTGCTGGCGCGGTTCAGGCAGCCGTCCACATTGTAGACGGGGACGAACAGCAAGACGGTGTCGCCCAGTGCCGCCAGGCGCTCCTTGTCGAAGCACAGGTCGCGCACGATGGCCATGCAGGCGTCGATGCCTTCCGGCTCGCCCGGATGGATGCCGTTGTTGTTGAAGAAGACCGTGCGGCCTGCGCGCTTGATCTGCTCGCGGTCGAACACGCCGTCCGCGCTGACGATCCCCACGTGCAGCGGAATGCCCCCATCCGACACCCCGGCCTGCTCGAATTTCAGTACGCTGGGAAAGCGCCGTGCCAGCGTCTCGTAAAAGGCGATGCAATCGGCCCACAGCGTGGTCTGGTTCTGGTTGCCCTGTTCGTAGGGCGTGAGCATTTCTGGGTGCATGTTCTGGATCTCAGGTGCAAGGTGGAAGACGGTCCGCCGGGTACGCGGCCGAGAGCGCGATTGTAGCACTGGAGCATTGTCCGGCCGGCGGTGGAACCGCCCGGAAACGTGCTGCCGTACGGGGCGGTGTCATGATATTAGTGCTGCATTCAATCGAGGGAGGACCGATGAAACGCATCCTGATTCTTCTGGCGCTGCTGACGCTTCTGGTCGGCAATTTTGCTCGGGCGCAGCAGGTTGCCGCGCCGCGTTACACGTTGACCCTGCCTGCCGCCGAGGCGGCCGCAGCGGAAAGTACCGTCCAGTTCATCGGTACGGCCACGGTACTGATCCGCTACCAGGGCCTGACGATCCTGACGGACCCGAACTTCCTGCACAAGGGCGATCACGTGCACCTGGGCTATGGCCTCACGTCCGAGCGGCTGACCAATCCCGCCATCGAATTCGAGGCCCTGCCGCCGATCGACCTGGTGCTGCTGTCGCATCTGCATGAGGACCATTTCGACAAGCTGGTGCAGGAAAAGCTGGACCGCAACGTCCCCATCGTCACCACGGCCTCCGCCACGGGCAAGCTGCGCGACCTGGGCTTCACGAAGGTCTACGGGCTGGAGACGTGGGAGGCGCTGCAGGTGACGAAAGGGGCGACGTCGCTGCGGCTGACGTCGATGCCCGGCCGGCATGGCCCGCTGGCGGTGGCCGCGCTGCTGCCGTCCGTGATGGGCACGATGCTGGACTTCGACGGCGCCGGCAAATACCGGATGTATGTCAGCGGCGACACGATGGTCTACGACGATATCGACGAAATCCCGCGGCGCTTCCCCGGCATCGACCTGGCGCTGCTGCACCTGGGCGGTACGCGCATCCTCGGTCTCGTCACGGTAACGATGGATGCGAAAGAGGGCGTGCGGATGCTGCGGCTGATCGCGCCGCAGCGGGCCATCCCGATTCACTACAACGACTACACGGTGTTCAAGTCGCCGCTGTCGGAGTTCCAGCAGGCCGTCGAGGAAGCGGGGCTGGCCGACAAGGTGAGTTACCTGAAGCACGGCGAAACGTACCGATTCACGCCGCGGCGCTAGGGCTTTGCGCCAGCGCACGCCGTGGCGGACCGGCGCGTGCTATCACGGCTGCTGGTCCACCACCGGGAGCGGCAATGAAACGCTGGACGATTGCAACCCTGTTGTTGCCACCGCTGTTGCTGTGCCATGCGGCCGACATCACGCTGGTGACGATACCCGACGGTCCGGCGCGGCCGCCGGCCCTGACGCCCGGCGTCTCGGGCGCACTGCTGTCCGTGCACGGGCTGGCGCTGCTTGTCGATCCGCCGTCCGACGCCAGCGTGACGGCCGATCTGGTCCTGCGCACGCAACCGCCCGCATGGCGCGCAAGTACGGGGCAGGAGGGCCCGCTGCAAACGTGGGACAGGCTGGCAGTGCGCAAGGGCCGCACCCGTCTGCACGTCACGGCGCTGCCTGATCCGCACGGAGAACGGGCGGCGCTGATGCTCGATTTCGGTCCCACGTGCCGCATTCTCGTCCACGGCGGGACGCTGGACATGCCCGCTATCGAAACGATCCCGCGCCACTATCCCGGCGCCCGGCTGGCGCTGCTGCGCGATGCGGACGGCCCGCTGCTGATGACGATCGCGGCGGATGGAACCCAGGCGACACTGCAGCGCGGGCCGCCGCTGCGCATCGGTCCTGCATGCGGCGGCAAAGCGCGCTAACATGATCCTTTGACCACTCACCGCAAAGGACTCCGCATGAGCAATTCCATCCTCGACATTCCGCTGCAACGCATCGACGGCAACACCGACACGCTGGCCAGCCACCAGGGCAAGGTGCTGCTGGTGGTAAACGTGGCATCGAAATGCGGCCTGACGCCGCAGTACGAAGGGCTTGAAAAGCTGTATCAGGAGAAGCGGGAGCAGGGCCTGGAAGTGCTGGGCTTCCCCGCCAATAATTTCAAGGAGCAGGAACCGGGCACGGATGCGGAAATCAGCTCGTTCTGCTCGCTGAACTATGGCGTGACGTTCCCGCTGTTTTCCAAGATCTCGGTGGTGGGCGCGGACCAGCATCCGCTGTACACGGCGCTGACGGCGGCGCGGCCGGTGGCGGAAGGCGACGGCCCGTTCCGCGAGAAGCTGACGCAGTACGGCATCCAGGCGGCGAGGCCGGACGACGTGCTGTGGAACTTCGAGAAATTCCTGATCGGCCGCGACGGCACCGTGGCGGCACGCTTCGCGCCGGATGTGACGGCCGACGATCCGCGTCTGCTGGCCGCCATCGACGCGGAACTGGCGAAGGCGGCGTAAGCGCCGCCGCCAGCGCCGGTCACGCCTTGCCGGCGTGGCCTCCACCCATTTTGCAAAGGCGGCGCCGAACGTTGTCAGCAGCTCCGTGGTCTGCTCGTTGTTGACGGTGCCGTCATCCGCGAGGAACTTCGCGGAGCCGCCGATGTACATTTCCGGCCCCGCCATCACGGGCGAATTCAGGGCGACCATCGTCTGGCGCACGTGGTGGTTGGCGCCGAAGCCGCCGATCGCACCCGGCGACTGCGAGACGACCGCGGACGGTTTCTTGTCCCAGATACTGTGACCCCATGGGCGCGAGCCCACGTCGATGGCGTTTTTCAGCGCGCCCGGGATCGAGCGGTTGTATTCCGGCGTGACGAACAGCACGGCGTCCGCGCCGCGCAGCGCGTCGCGGAACGTCGTCCACGCGGCGGGCGGCGTGCCGGCGTCGTCCAGGTCCTGGTTGTACAGCGGCAGCTCGCCCAGTTCGACGAATTCGCATTGCAGCGACGGCGGCAGCACGGCGGCGATGGCCTGGGCGTATTTGCGGGTCAGCGATTCCTTGCGCAGGCTGCCGACGAGGACAGCGACTTTTTTGGTCATAGAGCCTCCAGTGTGGTGGGTGTGATCTTGCAATGTACCCGATGTCGGCGCAATACGCAGCGCTCGCACTGCCGATGTATCTCCTCAGCTCTTCAGATGCGCCGCAAAACCGCTCATTCCCGGCGCCACGTCCGCTTGCAGCGTCAATGCGGGGATAGCGTAGTCGCCCCCGTTCTGCGGTCGAAACGGTATCGGTGGTGTTGTCGCCAGCGTATCCAGGCGTGCGCCCAGTTCGGCGCAGATGGCGCCATAGCGCACCTCGTCCATACGCCCGGTCCGATAGGCCACGAACGGCGGCAGCACGTCGAAGCCGGGGTAGTACAGGATGCCGTGCTGGATGGGGAACAGCAGGTCGTCGATCGGGCCGTTGATGCCGCGCGCGCTGTAGTGCGATTCCCAGCCGCCCGTGGTGACGACGAGCATGGCCCGCTTGCCGGCCAGCGTGCCTTCGCCGTAGCGGTCGCCCCAGCGCGCATCCGAATGCTCGCCCACGCCGTACGCGAAACCATACGCATACACGCGCTCCACCCAGCCCTTCATGATGGCCGGCATCGAGAACCACCACAGCGGGAACTGGAAGATGACGGCGTCGGCCCAACGCAGCTTGTCCTGTTCGGCGGCGATGTCGGGACTCTGGCGGCCGTTCGCGTACGCGCGCTGCGAATCGAGCGACGGGTCGAAGCGGGAGCCGGATGTGCCATCGAGGCTGTCCCGCGCATCCAGCTGCGGCTTCCACGCCATCGCGTACAGGTCCGAGACCTGCACGGCGTGGCCGGCCGCTTCCAGATGGCGCACGGCGAAGTTTTTCAGTGATCCGTTCAGCGAACGGGGCTCGGGGTGGGCATACACGATCAGGACGTTCATTGGCAATCTCCTTGGTCAGAGCCGACAAGATAGGGCGGCGCGCGGTATAGTGGAAATGAATACTGCCAATACGACCTATCAGCCCCACTGATGCCGATGAACCAGCTGCGCCGCCTCGACCTGAACTTGCTGCTGACGCTCGACGTGCTGCTCGCCGAGCGTAACGTCACGCGCGCGGCGGAACGGCTGCATTACTCGCAGCCTGCCATCAGCACGCATCTGGCGCGCTTGCGCGAAGTGCTGGGCGACCCGCTGCTGCTGCCGGGACCGCGCGGCATGCGCCCTACGGCACGGGCAGAGGCCTTGCGCGAGCCGCTGCGGCTGGCGCTGGCGGCGCTGGAGCGGGCGGTCGCCCCGGCAGCACCGTTCGATCCCGCCACCGCCACGCAGACGTGGAAAGTGGCCGCCACCGATTACAGCGAATCGACGGTGCTGCTGCCCGCGCTGGCGGCGCTGCGGGCGCGGGCACCCGGCACCCGGCTCGCGGTGGTCGAGCTGAATCCGCCCCGTCTGGCGCGCCAGGCGGAGCAGGGCGATATCGACCTGGCCTTTCATACGACGGAGGGTGCCCCGCCGGGACTGCGACGGCGTGCGCTGTTCACGGAACGCTACGTGCTGGCCGGCCGGGCAGGTCATCCGCAGCTGCGCCGCAAGCCGACGCTGGCGCGATTCTGCGCGCTGGAACACGTGATCGTCTCGCCCGATGGCGGCGGCTTTCATGGCGTGACGGACGACGCGCTGGCCGCCGTCGGGATGACGCGGCGCGTGGCGCTGTCGGTACCGCATTTTCTGTTCGTGCGCGCCGTGCTGGAATCGACCGACCTGGTGGCGATGTTGCCCGAGCGGCTGCTGCGCGGCAGTACGCTGCGCACGGTGGCGCCGCCGGTAGAGGTGCCGGGCTACGAGATGTCGATGCTGTGGCACGAACGCGTCCACCGCGACCCGGCGCACCAGTGGCTGCGCGAGACGATCGCCACCGCCGTATAAAACCCCAAAAAAAACGCAAAAAAACCACGCCCGAAGGCGTGGCTGCATGCGAAGCGAAGAAAACTTATTCCGCGCCCATTTCCTTCAGCAGGTTGTCGGCCTTGTCGACGTGCTTCATGTTCCACAGGATGTAGCGCAGGTCGACCTGGATGTCGCGCGTATTCGCCTTGTTGAAGTCCCAGTCCGAGATGATTGAATCGAGCGTGCCGTCGAAGGCCAGGCCGATCAGCTCACCCTTCGCGTTCAGCGCGGCCGAACCGGAGTTGCCACCGGTGATGTCCAGCGTGGCCAGGAAGTTGACGGGCACCGTCTTCAGTTTCGGATCGACGAACTTGCCGAAGTCACGGGCCTTGATGGCGGCCAGTTGCGGCTGCGGCGCGTTGAACTCGCCCTTGCCCGTCGCCTTGGCGGCGACGCCGTTGACGGTGGTGAAGGCGGTCCACGTGGTGCCGTCGGCGCCCGTCGGGCGGCCGGCGATATTGCCGTAGGTGACGCGCAGGGTGCTGTTGGCGTCCGGGTAGACGGCCTGGCCGCGGCTCTTCATGAACGCGATCTTCGCTTTCATGTAGCTGCCGTACGCCTGCTGCAGCTTGCCGGCCAGTTCCTCTTCTTCCGCTTCGTCCTTCATGTCGGCGTCGAACGTGGCGACGGCGGCCTTGATGAAGCTGTCGCCGCTTCCCTGGAAGTCGGCCGGCTTCTTGTCCAGCCATGCGCTGCGCTCGGCGTCGTTCCCCAGCTTGCTGCCGGCGTACAGCTTGTCCAGCGCGGCCGACAGCTCGGCATCGCTCATGCCCGGCTTGATGCCCAGTGCCGCGTTGAAGGCCGTTTTCTGCTCGGCCGCAGGTTGCGCCAGGTAGTTTTTCAGGTGGTGCATGGCGATGGCCTTGTCGACCTTGGCGTCATACGTGCGCACCAGCGAGGCCACGCGCGCCTTGATGCGCGGCAGGTCGCGGGTCTGGTAGCCGGCCTTGCGCTCCGCGTCCGGCTTCTGCGATTCGACGGACAGGCGGTACAGCATGTGCGCCATCGACAGCAGTTTCGGTTGCGCGTAGCCGAAGTTGAAGTTGCGCTTGACGGCGGCATCGCGCTCGGCGATCAGGTGCTCGACCTTGCCGATGTCGGCCGCGTATTCGCCCTTGCGTTTCGCATCGGCGTTGACCCAGGCCTTCAGCTCTTCGTGCTGGGCCGTCTTGCGAGCCAGGAAGTCGCTGCCGGCATAGGAGTCCAGCATGCCCTGGCGGTTCTTGTAGTAGTTGTTGATGCTGGCGACCTGGCCGGCGTATTTCAGCGCGACGTCCTTGTTGTCCTTCGTTTCGCGATCGATGATCGCCAGCGTCTCGCCGGACGCCTTGACGAAGGCCGGGTAGGCCCAGTCGAACGTGAACTGCACTTCCGACGGCAGGCGGTGACGGTTGGTGCGGCCCGGGTAGCCCATGGCCATGACGAAGTCGCCTTCCTTGACGCCTTCCTTCGCCAGTTTCAGGAAGTGCTGCGGCACGTAGGGCACGTTGTCCTTGCTGAAGTCCGCAGCCTTGCCATCCTTGCTGACATAGGCCCGGTAGAAGCCATAGTCGCCCGTATGGCGCGGCCACATCCAGTTGTCGGTATCGCCGCCGAATTTACCCACGCCCGATGGCGGCGCGTGCACAAGGCGCACGTCGCGAATTTCCAGCTGCTTGATCTGGTAGAACTCCAGCCCGCCGTAGAACGACGGCACGGTGCAGCGATGGCCGGGGTCCTTCTCGCAGGCGGCGACGAGGGCCTTCTGGTTCTTCTCGATCGCGTCGCTGCGGGCCTTGCCGGACAGCTTCGCCACGTCCGGCGTCACCACCTTGTCCGTCACGTTCAGCACTTCCTTCGTGACGAACACACGCGAACCCGGCGCGGCCGGCAGTTCCTCGGCCAGCGAGTGGGCCACGAAGCCATTGGCCAGCAGGTCGCGTTCCGGCGTGGAGTTCTGCGCCACGCTGTCGTAGACGCAGTGGTGGTTGGTGATCACGAGCCCCTGCGGCGAGACGAACGACGCGGAGCAGCCGCCCAGGCTGACGATGGCGCCAGCCGGGAATTCGGTCAGTTTCGTCAGGCTGGCGGGGTCGAGTTTCAGGCCGGCGGCCTTGAGCTGCTTGGCGATCTGGGGCAGTTGCTGCGGCATCCACATGCCTTCGTCCGCATGGGCGGACGTGGCGGACAGGACGGCAAGCGCGAGAAGGGATTTTTTCATGCTTATCTTTGAATGAGTGGAGTGGCGCGCCGAAGTATCCGCACGACGTGCCAATTCGTCAATCTCAAAATATGGCCGGGAAACTGAAGGAAATTCGGCGGCGGGGTGCTGCGGTGCAGCATGACCGGATGTGAAAAAGCCAACGCCGAAGCGTTGGCTTTTGTATGGGGCTGGGGTAAAGCTTGTTTGGGTTAGGCTTTTTTAGCGCGCTCGTCCGCGGAACACCAGATTCACGATCGCCAGCAGGATGACGGCGCCCAGGAACGATACCAGCAGAGACATCGGGCTGAAGTCATCGCCGTTGATGGTGCCCGTGCCGAACAGAGGCGAGAGCAACCAGCCACCCAGCAGTGCGCCGACGATACCGACAACCACATTCAGGAACATCCCTTGTTGGGCGTCCGTTTTCATCACCAGGCTGGCGAGCCAACCGATAATGCCGCCGATCACGATCCAGATAATAAAGTTCATGCTCATTCCCCTTATGTCGTTGAACTAAGAAGACCGGGCACTTTGCCCTGCCGTGAGAAAAAGTGTAGGCGTCGCGGCATGCCCGGTCCGTGCGCCAGCGAACGAAGAACACAACTTCGGTTTGCCTTGCAATCCGGCAGCTATGTCCTTGATTCCAATAGTAAATAATGCCCCTGTGGAAGAGCACCGGTAGGTGCGGAAACGAACAGAAGGGGGGTATGGCGGCAGGTATCGTAGTGCCGTACTTCCAGCCAACCAAGAAAGGAACACCATGAATAACGAGACAAAGAATTCCCGCCTGGTTACGGGCCTGTTCAACGACCGCGACAGCGCGGAGCGTGCCTATCAACATGTCACCTCGCGTGGTTACGGCAAGGATGACATCAATGTGCTGATGTCCGACGACACCCGCAAACGCCACTTCGGCAGCGACGGTGTCGAAACCGAACTGGGCAGCAAAGCTGCCGAAGGCGCCGGGATCGGTGCCGGCGTGGGCGGCGCGATCGGTGCCGCGCTGGCGGCCGTTGCCGCCGTGGGCACGACGCTGGTCCTGCCGGGCCTGGGCGTTGTCGTGGCGGGTCCACTGGCTGCCGCCCTCGCGGGTGCCGGTGCCGGTGGCGTGACGGGCGGCCTGCTGGGCGCGCTGATCGGCGCGGGTATTCCCGAAGAACGTGTCAAACACTATGAAGAAGGCCTGAAATCCGGCGGCATCGTGATGGGCGTGAACGCGCGCTCCGATGAGGACGCTGCCCACATCGAGTCGGGCTGGAAGGACAGCGCCGGCCAGCACGTGATCGGCACCGGTGTCGGCGCGGCCGGCGGTGCGATGGCGGGCATGGCGGCGGGCACGCCGGGCGGCCCGGTGGGCATGGCCGCCGGTGCGGTGGTCGGCGGCATTGCCGGCGGCCTGGCCGGCAAGGGCGCGGCCGAAGTGGTCAATCCGAAGAGCGGTGACGACCTGTCCGACCACCACATGGCGACCGGCGTCGGCGCCGGCGGCGGCGCGATGGCCGGCATGGCAATGGGCGCCGCGGGCGGCCCGATCGGCATGGCGGCAGGCGGCGCGATCGGCGCGCTGGCGGGCGGCATGGCCGGCAAGGGCGTCGGCGGCCTGGTCAACCCGGCGGACGAAAAAGTCTACTGGGAAAACAACTTCCGCAACGAGTCGTACTACAACCCGGCATACCAGTACGACGACTACGACCCAGCCTACTCGCTGGGTTACAACAGCCGCGCCAACTACCGTGGCAACTGGGACACCAACGAGTCGTCGCTGCGCAACGACTGGGAACGCACGAAAGGCAGCTCGCGCCTGACGTGGGAAGAAGCCAAGCACGCGTCGCGCTCGGCGTGGGACAAGGTCGAACGCGCACTGCCGGGCGACTGGGATCGCGACGGCAAGTAATCTCCGCAGTTACGTCTTTATCTGCCTTGAGCCCGCATTGCGGGCTCTTTTTTTGCCGGTCCCGCCCGCTTTCAGGCAATATTGCGCGCACAGGCCGACGCGGCCTGGCCCTCATCGTTATTGACAGGAGACCGATATGGAATTCGTGAATCGATGCGCGCTCGTGACGGGCGCGGCGACAGGGATCGGCGAACAGGTGGCGCGGCGGCTGTATGCGAGTGGCGCCGCGGTGGCCCTGGTCGGGCATGACGGGCCCGCACTGGAACGGCTGCGCCGCGAGCTCGACCCGGAAGGCCGGCGCGTGCTGGCGGTCGAGGCGGACGTGCGCGACGAAGCCGCCATGCACGACGCCGTGCAGCGCACCGTCGACAGGTTTGGTGCGCTGCACCTGGCCGTCAATAACGCCGGCCTGACAGGGCCGCACGACACGCCGCTGGAAACGCTGACGCTGGAGACCTGGAACACTGTCATCGGCACGGACCTGACGGGCATGTTCCTCAGCCTGAAGGCGGAGCTGCCGGCCATCGTCGCGGCGGGCGGCGGGGCGATCGTCAACCTGTCGTCGGCCAACGGTATTGTCGGCGTGGCCGGCATCGCCGCGTACACGACCGCCAAGCACGGCGTGCTGGGGCTGACGCGCGCGGTGGCGCTGGAGTACGCGGACAAGCACGTGCGCGTCAACGCCATCGGTCCCGGCTACGTTGCCACGCCGCGTATGCTGGAAATGCCGCAGGAGGCGCTCGATGCGATGGCGCAAGCGCACCCGATGAAACGGCTGGCCACGCGCGAGGAAATCGCGGAGCTGGCCGCGTTCCTGCTGTCGGAGCGGGCGTCGTTCTGCACGGGCGGCTTTTATGCGGCCGATGGCGGCTATACGGCGCAGTAGTTGACCTCATCGCCCGCCGCTTGGCCGCTTGTGCCCGTATTCGGCCTGTGAGCAAGGTCACCATCCTGTCCAGATACCGAAGGGCGGGAAGATCAGGCGGACGGCCGTGCAGGCAGGCTTGCCGAAGGCACGGAAAGGTCTGTTGGTGGCGGAGCAACGGCTTCCGGCGTGCGACGCCAGCCCAGTGCCAGCATCAGCAGCGCCGCACCGGTGCACAGCCAGCCGAACAGGTCGCCAGTGCGCTGATATAACGTCTGCAGCGGTGCCTGCACCGGCAGATGTGCCAGCAGGACGGCGCCGGGCAGTGGCGCGGAACGGGTCTCTGCGACGATCCGGCCATAAGCATCGGTGACGGTCAGCAGCCCTTCGCGCGCCGCGCGCACCATCGCGAAGCCGCTCTCCACGCCACGCAGCGCCGACAGCCGCGCTGCGTACACGCTGTCCTCGCCAAAATCCCAGGCCGGCACGAGCATCGCCTGCGCCCGCTTCTGACCGTAGGCGCGCCCCATCGCGGCAAAATGCATGTCCTTGCAGATCGCCAGGCCGTAGCGGGTGCCGCCCACCGTGCGCAGGTCGAAGGCGACGCCGGGCGTGAAGTCGCGTTCGGGCGGCGCCATGTGGTGCTTCTGGTAGTTGGCGTCGAGGCTGCCGTCGGGGGCGAACAGCCAGGCCAGATTGCGCTTGCGGCGGCCATCATCGATGCCGATGCCAACCACCAGCCGGACTTTCGTGCGCCTGGCCAGCGCCGACATGCGCCGTTCGATGCCGGCCGCGTCGTCCGGCGCCATGACCGCGATCTTTTCGGGCAATACCACCACGCGGGCACCCTGCGCGGCCAGGGTTTCGACATGGCGTTCGTATTGCCGCCATACGTGCTCGGCCCGTATCGCCGGCGTGCGCGGGCCGATGAAGTCGTCGATGGCGGCCAGGCCCACCAGGTCGCCTTGCGCGGGCGCCGTGGACGGCACACGCAGGAAACCGAAGATGACACTGGCCATGACCAGCGCCAGCGTGCAAAGCGCCGGAATGCGCATGGCGCGCCAGCCGCGCACGACCGCCAATGCCAGCACGGCAGGCACCAGCGACAGCAGGAACACCAGCGCAGCGGTGCCGCCGAGCGTTGTGACCTGTACCGTCGGCAGGAAGCCGGCCTGGGAATACGCCAGGCTGCCCCAGTTGGTGTCCGGGTGCAGGTGCGCCAGCAGCGTATCGATCGCGCACCATACCACCGGGTAAGCCAGCACCGCCCAGGGCGACGCATGACGCGCCATGATCCGCCGTGCAACGCCTATCGCCAGCATCCACGGCAGCGCCGACAGTACGGTGATCAGCAGCGCCAGCGGCATCGGCGCCAGCAGCGAAAAATAATGCAGATTGCCACTCGATCCGATCAGGGCCGCGACCATCGTGAGCACGAACGCGGCGAGTGGAGTGCTGCGGAGTGCGGCCAGCAGCACCGGCAGCGGCGCCAGCCAGGCCAGCCACCAGATCGGCTGCAGGCCGAAAGCCCAGCGTAACGCCAGGCCGCCGGCCAGTGCCAGGACGACATCGAGAATCCGCTTGTGCATGGCCAGGCCTTTCATGGGAGTGTCACCGGAATCCAGATCTCGACGCCGCCGGCGCCAGTGGTCACGTCGAAGCGTTCGTCGTAGCGTTCGAAGTCGGGGCCGCCCGTGGCGCGCCAGCCCGAAGCGGGCAGCCATTCGTCGAAGATGGTGCGATAGCTCATGCGAATCGCTGAAATATGGCCGGCATGGAAGAACACGGCATAGCGCTGCGGGGGGATCCGCAGCAGCGTCAGGCCCGCGGGTGCCGCGCCGGCGACTTCGACGCCGCAGGTGTAATCGTAAGCGCCGTTCTCGCTGTGAACGCAGACGCCATATTCATGGGGAGCGATCCGGTGAGCCGCTGCGCCACGTGCGGCGAAACGCTGCCACTGCGCAGGTATGCCAGCCGCGGTCTCGTGGGTGTAGCGTGCGCACAGGCCTGCCACCGCAAAGGCCTCGCGCTCGACGGGACGCGGCGCCACCGACAACCCCGGTGCCCGGTGATCAAGCCGGATCGGGTGCACCAGTGCCCATGCGTCACAGTGGCCCTGCTGGCGCACGGCCTCGGGCGTCCGTCCAAACTGGTCGCGGAAGGCACGCGTAAAGGCCTCATGCGAGCCGTAGCCCGCGTCCAGGGCGACCGCGAGGATATCCGGCGCGCCGGCGGCCAGCGCCAATGCGGCCTCCGTCATGCGGCGCGCACGCAGGTAGCGCATCAACGACAGGCCGGTCGCGACGCCGAAGGCGCGCGTCAGGTGAAACCGCGAGACCTGACAGGCAGCCGCGACGTCGTCGAGAGACAGTCCGGGCTGGCCGTAACGGTTTTCCAGATACCACAGGGCTTTGGCGACGATGCTCATGCGGCAATCGATTCTTGAGAATGAATGGCAACTCTAGCATCGCCCGCTCGCCTGCACTTGATTGGAATTGCGGTGGCGATACGTGCGCCCGGCCGGCACGGCTGCCGATGCCGGTCGCGAAAATGCAATGCCGCCTCGCGGAGATCGTGGGCAAAGGTCAGTCCACCGCTACCCTTGAGGGATCAACAACCCGTCGTGCCGACGCTTAGCCTGCCGCGATCACCGCCTTCGCGGCAGCCGTCACCCGCTCGCCATCCAGGCCCAGTACCCGCAGCGTGCGCGCCGCCGTGCCCTGTCTTGCCCCGGCGATCACCGCCAGCACATGCGCGCCTGTCAGCGACTCGGCGGCGCTGGCACGCGGCCACGCCGCCAGTTGCCGCATCACGCCCTGCATCGACCCTTTCGCCCGATACGGGCCGGCAGAGGGGGGCAATGGGGCATCGTCTTCCAGCAACCCCGCATCCGCGCCGACGCCCGCCAGCGCCGCCCCATGCGACGCGCCGATCGCCGCCTGCACGCCAGCGGGATCGACGCCCAGGCGAGCGAACACCTGCCGCGCCAGCCCATCCGGCAGATCAAGCGCGGCCAGCATGAAATGCTCCGGTCCGGGCTCGCGCTCGCCGCCGGCCAGAGCGTGCCTTTCCGCCGCCTCGCACAGGGTTTTGATGGTCCGCATATCGGCCAGACGCTGTCGGATTCGTTGCAGCATGAGAGCTCCTTCAGGATTGGATCAAGGGGGCAAGGCGTTTGTGCGCGGCCTGTTTCGAGACGCCGAGCGCCTCGGCGATCTGGGCCCACGACCAGCCCTGGGCGATGGCGTGCGCCACAGCCTTGCGTTCGAGCTTGTCGGCGGCCAGCCGTAATGCGACCACGGCGGCCAGGGCCTCGGCAGGGTCGTTCGCGCGGGGGAGGGATTTGAGATCGAGCATGCGTCAATCTTAGTTGACGCATGCTGATAATGTCAACAGAAGTTGACGAAGGGCTGGGACGATGCTGGGGACAGGCACCTTTCTTCGGGTCGGAGACCCGAAGAAAGGTGCCTGTCCCCGACGTTGACTAGCGCTTAGTTGGCGGCAGGCGTATCCGCCGCGACGGCCTCCACCTGAATCGCCAGCTTCACCTCGGGCGAGAAATTGGGCAGGCCGAAGTTCAGGCCGAAATCGGAACGCTTGAACTCCGCGCTGGCATCCGCACCGCACACTTCACGTTTCAGGCGCGCGTCCTGCGCGCACTTAAAACGGTTCACTTTCAGCTGCAGCGGTTTCGTCACGCCCAACATCGTCAGTTCGCCGTCCACTGCCACCAGCCGGTCGCCTTCGAAACGGAACGATGTGCCCTTGTAGGTGGCGGTCGGGAATTTCTCGACGTTGAAGATGTCTTCGGCACGGGCGTGCGAGTTCATCTTGTCATGGCCGAAGTCGACGGACGCCGTGTCGATGACGATTTCCATGTTGCCGGTCTTCGCGGCGCGGTCCATCGTCACGGTGCCGCTGGACTTGTTGAATTTGCCGCGCCACAGCGACATGCCTTTATGGTCGGCTTCGAAGCTGGGGTAGGTGTGGCTCGGGTCGATGTTGTACGTGGTCGCGTTGGCGACACCGGCGATGGCGAGCAGGGCGATCAGCAGCGTGGATTTCATCATGTCTCCGACAGGGTAATTATTGCGTGACGACGTGGAACTTGATGGTGACTTCGTCGGCCACCATGCCGGTATCCTTCCATTCGCCTTCACCGATATTGAAGGCCAGGCGCTTGATCGGCACGGCGCCGTCGAAGACCTGCTTGCCGCCTTCCGTTTTCACGGTGACGGGGAAGGCGACATCGGTGACCTTGCCCTTGATCGTCAGCTTGCCGGCGACCGTCAGCTTGCCCGCGCCGGCGCTCTTGATCGACGACGAGACAAAGGTGGCCTTCGGATATTGCGCGGAGTTGAACCACTCCTTCTTCGCCACTTCCTTGTTGTACTCCGGGTCGCCCATGTCCAGGCTGGCCGTGTCCACTTCCACCGTTGCCTTCGAGCTGTCGATCGCGGCCGCGTTGTAGTCGATCACGACGCGGTGCTTCGTGAACTTCGATTCGACCGGTACGTTCATCTGTTTGAACACGGCCGAGACGCTGGTCTTGGCCGGGTCGGTTTTGAGCACGACGGCACTGGCGGCCAGGGACACGCCCAGCAGGGAAGCGAACAGGATGCGTTGGGTGATTTTCATGGGACTCCGTCAGGGTTAAGGAAGCATGCGTTTCAGGACATCGTCGCGGTCGACGAAGTGGTGTTTCAGTGCGGCGGCCACGTGCATCAGCACGATGGCGGCCAGCACCATGTTGAGCCAGTAGTGCACGGGCTTCAGCAGCGCCTTCAGTGCCGGGTCGGCACCGAAGGCGGCGGGGATGGGGAACAAGCCAAAATAGACGACGGGGACGCCGGCCGCCGTGGTGTACAGGTAGCCCGAAAGGGGCACGGCAAACATCAGCACGTACAGCGCGATGTGCGTGACGTCGGCGGCGCGGATCTGCCACGCGGGCATGCCGGCGGGATGCGCGGGCGGGCGGTTGGCGCGGCGCCACAGCAGGCGCAGGGCGGCCAGCGCCAGCACGGTCACGCCGGCCCATTTATGCCACGAGTAGTATCTGAGTTTGGTGGGCGTGAAGCCGGGGATGTCCGTCATCACGAGCCCCATCGTGAAGGCGCCGACGATCAGGATCGCGATCAGCCAGTGCAGCAGCATGGCGGTTTTCGTGTAGCGGGTAATGGGCGTGGCGAGCGGCATCCTGGTCTTTCTTCGGTTCGTTTCGACCGATAAATATAGCAAAGAACCGTACTGGACGCCGGCAGAGGGCCGGAATGCATTACGGCAGCCCATACCTTAACGGATATGGCGCTGCCGTAACAGTGGACCGAAGTTAGAGCGGGCTTAAGAGAGCCGATCAGATGGCCTTGGCCAGCTGTGCCGCGATGCCGATGTAGTTCGCCGGCGTCATCGCCAGCAGCAGGTCTTTCGCTTCCTGCGGGATGGCCAGCTTGCCGATGAATTCCTGCAGCGCTTCCTTCGTGATGCCCTTGCCGCGCGTCAGTTCCTTCAGCTGCTCGTACGGGTTCTCGATGCCGTAGCGGCGCATCACCGTCTGCACCGGCTCGGCCAGCACTTCCCAGCTCGCATCGAGGTCGGCGGCGAGGCGGGCCGGGTTCACTTCCAGCTTGTTCAGGCCGCGCAGGCAGCTGTCGTAGGCCAGCAGCGTGTAGCCGAAGCCGACGCCGATATTGCGCAGCACGGTCGAGTCGGTCAGGTCGCGCTGCATGCGCGAGACGGGCAGCTTTTCCGACAGGTGCTTCAGCACGGCGTTCGCCAGCCCCAGATTGCCTTCCGAGTTCTCGAAGTCGATCGGGTTGACCTTGTGCGGCATCGTCGAGGAGCCGATTTCGCCGGCTTTCAGCTTCTGCTTGAAGTAGCCCAGCGAGACGTAGGTCCAGATGTCGCGGTTCAGGTCCAGCAGGATCGTGTTGGCACGGGCAAACGCGTCGAACAGTTCGGCCATGTAGTCATGCGGTTCGATCTGGATCGTGTACGGGTTGAACACCAGCCCCAGGCGCTGTTCGATGACGTTTTTCGAGAAGGTTGGCCAGTCGAACGACGGGTAAGCGGACAGGTGCGCGTTGTAGTTGCCCACCGCGCCATTCATCTTGCCCAGGATTTCCACTTTGGCGATCCGCTCGACGGCGCGTTGCAGGCGCGCGACGACGTTGGCCATTTCCTTGCCCAGCGTGGTCGGGCTGGCCGTCTGGCCGTGCGTGCGCGACAGCATCGGCACGTCCGCATTGGCGTGCGCGATCTCCGTCAGCTTCGCGATCAGGCCCTGCAGCGCCGGCACCATGACGCCGTCGCGCGCGGCTTTGAGCATCATGCCGTGCGACGTGTTGTTGATGTCCTCGGACGTGCAGGCGAAATGGATGAATTCGGACGCGGCGACGAGCTCGGGCACGCCCTGCACTTTTTCCTTCAGCCAGTATTCGACCGCCTTGACGTCGTGGTTCGTGACCGCTTCGATTTCCTTGATGCGGGCCGCGTCGGCTTCCGTGAAGTCCGATGCCAGCTTGTCGAGCAGGGCGCCCGCTTCGGCCGAGAACGGCTTGATCTCGGCAAAGCCAGCCTGCGACAGCGCCTGCAGCCAGGCGATCTCGACCTTTACACGGTGGTGCATGAAGCCGGCTTCGGACAGGATCGGGCGCAGCTTGTCGGTCTTGGCGGCGTAACGGCCGTCCAGCGGGGACAGGGCGGACAACGTGGAGTAGGGAGTCGTCATAATGGAGAAGGAAGGCAGGAAAAAGACAGATTTTACCATCGCGCGCAAGCGTCAAACGTAGCAGGACGCGGGGCGTCGCCAAGCCTGCCACAACCCGCTCTGAGCGCCCACGGCCGGTGCTATACTGGATTCCAACCCCTCACTCCGGCTTCCTATGAAACTTATCGGTTCGCTTGCCAGTCCCTATGTGCGCAAGGTACGTGTCGTGCTCGCGGAAAAGAAGCTTGATTACCAGATCGAGCTGGAGAACGTGTGGGTGCCGGAAACCACCATCCATCAACTCAATCCGCTCGGCAAGGTGCCATGCCTGGTGATGGAGGACGGCTATGTCATGTACGACTCGCGCGTGATCGTCGAATATCTCGATACGCTGACACCCGTCTGCAAGCTGCTGCCGCCGAACGGACGCGAGCGGGCGGACATCAAGAACTGGGAAGCGCTGGCGGATGGCGTCATCGACGCTGCGGTCGTCGTGCGCATGGAGCGCACCCAGCGGCCGCCGGAATTGCAGAGCGATGCCGTCTGCGATCGCCAGCTGATGAAAGTGGCGCGCGGACTGGAGACGATGTCGGCGCGGCTGGGCGATTCATCCTGGTGCGCGGGCAATCATTATTCGCTGGCGGACGTGGCCGTGGGCTGCGCGCTGGGCTGGCTGACGTTCCGCTTCCCCGAAATCAACTGGCGTGGCGATCACGCCAACCTGGGCCGCCTGCTGGACAAGCTGATGGAGCGGCCGTCGTTCCGGGATTCGATCCCGCAAGCATAAAAACGGTGACAGACACCATTTTCTGAAAACCGGTGACAGACACCATTTCTGTCACCGGCGCTGGCTACCGTACCAAAGGCATCAAGCGGTTCGGGTACACTGTTTCGGACAAACCATCGAACGGGGCGGCCATGGAACATGCGGTAACGGTATTCGGCGAGGCATTGGTGGACGACTTCAGCACGCGCAAGGTCGTCGGCGGGGCGCCGTTCAACCTTGCCCGTCACCTGGCCGGGTTCGGCCTGCCGGTCACGATGATCACCCGCATCGGCGATGATGCCAATGGCCAGCTGATCCGCGATGAATTTGCCCGTTTCGGCGTGCGCGAGTCGGGCCTGCAGACGGGACCGGGCGAGGCGACCGGCAGCGTCCACGTGGAAGTTGGCGCGGACGGCAGCCACCAGTTCACCATCGTGCCCGACCAGGCGTACGACCATATCGACGGCGCCGCCGCACTGGCGGCCAGCCAGGCCACGCAATCTTCCATTTTCTGCTTCGGCACCTTGGCTCAGCGCGACCCGCAATCGCGCGCGGCGCTGCACGCCCTGCTGGAGCAGACGCAGGCGGTGCGCTTCCTCGACCTGAACCTACGCGCCGGCTTTGTCGAAGAAACCATCGTGTTCGATTCGCTGCAGCAGGCCGATATCGTCAAGGTCAACGAAGAGGAATTGCAGCAGCTGTTCAAGTGGTACTGCCACACCTGCCCGGACACGGTGAACATGGAATGCATCTCCGTCGATACCGAGTGCCGCGCGATGATGCATAACTTTTCGCTGTCGGCCCTGGTGGTGACGATGGGCGCGCGCGGCGCGCTGTACCTGTCGGCGGACGGTGCTCACGTGGCCGATCACGGCGCCACCACGGAAGGCGCGTTTGTCAATTCCGTGGGAGCGGGGGATGCGTTCAATGCCGTCTTCCTGATGGGACGGCTGCGGGGCTGGACGATGGAGCAGACGCTGGCACGCGCCAATGCGTTTGCAGCGTCGTCATGCGGTCACGCCGGCGCAGTGCCACAGGATCTGTCCTGCTACGCACAGTGGATGGAAGAATGGATGCGGTCGGGGACGACCGATGAATTGTTCAGCGCGCCTGGGGTGACGAGTTGAATGTGGCGGGCTGAACATGATGGGTCCGCCGCGGCGGACCCTGATGAACATTATTCGCTGGCCGGTGCCATCTGCGATTGCAGGTAGTTCTGGATGCCGACCTTGCCGATCAGGTCGATCTGCGTTTCCAGGAAGTCGATGTGCTCCTCGGTGTCTTCCAGGATTTCCAGCAGCAGGTCGCGCGAGACGTAGTCGCCCACTTTTTCGGATTGCGCGATGCCTTCCTTGACGGTCACGTGCGCGCCGCGTTCCAGTTTCAGGTCCGCTTCCAGCATCTCCTGGGTGTTCTCGCCGATCAGCAGCTTGTGCAGCGCCTGCAGGTTCGGCAGGCCGTCCAGCATCAGGATGCGGTCGATCAGCTTGTCCGCATGCTTCATCTCGCCGATCGATTCCTCGTATTCCTTCTTCGCGAGTTTTTCAAAGCCCCAGTGGCGGTACATGCGCGCGTGCAGGAAGTACTGGTTGATCGCGGTCAGTTCGTTCGTCAGCTGTGCATTCAGCAGACGGATGACGTCGGTGTCGCCCTTCATGGGTGTGCCTTTGTTCGTTGTGGTGGTCAATCCCGCCATTCTGCCACGTCATCCCCGCGAACAGAAGGGAGGCACTGTCGATTGATACTACGAATGAATACCATTATCATTTGTGTCCTTCTTCAAGCAGGTTAGCCACATGATGCTGCATATTCCCGGCGTGTTGACGCCAGACCAGGTTCGCCACATGCGCGCGCGGATGACGTCCGACGACTGGACCGACGGTCGCGCCAGCGTCGGCTCGCAGGGGGCGCAGGTCAAGCGCAACCGCCAGCTGGCCGAGGGCTCGCCACTGGCCCAGGAGCTGGGCAGCATCGTCGCGCGGGCACTCACCGCCAACCCGCTGTTCTTTGCCGCGGCACTGCCGCTGCGCATCCTGCCGCCATACTTCAACAGCTACGCTGGCGGCGAACATTACGGCCTGCACATCGACGGCGCCATCCGTACGCCTGCCAACGGCGGCCAGACGTTGCGCGCGGATGTGTCGACCACGGTGTTCCTCAGCGAGCCGGACGAATACGAAGGGGGCGAGCTGGTCGTCATGGACGCGTACGGCGCGCACGAAGTCAAACTGCCCGCGGGAGATGCGATCGTCTACCCGTCGTCCAGCGTCCACCGCGTCAATCCCGTCACGGACGGCGAGCGCGTCGCGTCGTTCCTGTGGACGCAAAGCATGGTGCGCGACGACTGGCAGCGCACGATGCTGTTCGAGCTGGACCAGAACATCCAGAAACTGCGCGGAGAATTCGGCGACAACGAAGCCACCGTCGGCCTGACGGGGCACTATCACAACCTGCTGCGGATGTGGGCGGAGACGTAAAAAACCGGTGACAGGCTCCGGTTTTTTCAGTGGGGTCAGGTCCGACATTCAGACACGGGCTGGGCTGTGCCATCGCATCCCTCCGACTTCAGGGCATATGCTCGGCGGTAGTGCTGAGCTGGTGTCCGAATGTCGGACCTGACCCCGACGGTCGAGCTGGTGTCCGAATGTCGGACCTGACCCCGACGGTCGACCCCGACGGTCAGGGCCGCCTGAATAGCAAAACCCGGGACAGACCCCTGTTTTGAGGAAGTTTCCTAAAACAGGGGTCTGTCCCGGGTTTTTTATTCTGGGCTTTTCAAACCGGTGTCTGTCACCGGTTTTTGATTGTTCAGTTTGTCAGCGGCTGGCGCTTCAGCACGGTTTCGTTGATGGGCGCGTTGGCCTTGGTTGCCAGGTGCTCGTCCAGCACGTCCACGGCGTACGACAGGCAGTTGCCGCAGACGGTGGAGACGCCCAGCGCTTCGCGCAGCTCGTCCATGGAGTTGATCCCCAGGTCGATGGCCTGGCGGATTTCACGGTCGGAGATGTTGTTGCAGACGCAGACGATCATGGGCTTACCTTCAGAATAGTAGCGATCTCATGCTTGAAAACGGGGCAGCTCGACTGGTAATTCTGGCAAACTTAACGTTTTCTTAATGAGAATCATTATCATTACGTTTCCTATTCTGCCCCAACAAGGCGTACAATGCAAGCGTCTCCTGCAAATACAAACCATTCGCATTTGCCTTTATAATGACCAGATTGATTTTCCTCAGAGAACTGCCATGACCCTCGCCCCATCCCTGATCAATCTCGACACGCTGGCGGCCGGGAAGAGCGGTACGGTGGTGCACGTTGCGCCGACCAATGGCGACGGTGGCGAAGGCGCGGACCTGGCGCGCCGGCTGATGGAGCTGGGCTTCGTGCCGGGCGAAAAAATCCGCATGCTCAAACGCGGCATGCCCGGCGGCGAGCCGCTCGCGATCAAGGTCGGCAACGCCACCTTTGCCCTGCGCCGCTATGAAGCGGCCCTCGTGGCGATCCAGCCGGAATAACGGAATTCATACAATGGGTGTAACGGAAAAAGTGGCGCAGGCGATTTCGCACGCGCCGATGATCGCTCTGCTGGGCAATCCCAACTGCGGCAAGACGGCGCTGTTCAACCGGCTCACCGGATCGCGCCAGAAGGTCGCCAACTATGCCGGCGTGACGATCGAGCGCAAGGAAGGCCACTTCATGTCGCCGGCCGGGCATCCGTACCGCGTGCTGGACCTGCCGGGCGCCTACAGCCTGACCGCGCACACGCCGGATGAAGCGATCACGCGCGACGTCGTCGGCGGCCTGCGCGCCAACGACGGCTCGCCCGACGTCGTCGTCTGCGTCGTCGATGCCACCAACCTGCGCCTGAACCTGCGCCTCGTGCTGGAGATCCAGCGCCTCGGCCTGCCGATGATCCTGTGCCTGAACATGGTCGACGTGGCGAAGAAGCGCGGCATCGAGATCGACGCGGACAAGCTGGCGCAGGAACTGCGTATGACGGTCGTCGAGACGGTGGCCGTGCAGTCGGGCGGCGAGAAGGGACTGCTGCGCGCGCTGGACGAGATGTGGCCCGTGGTGCCCGTCAAGCCGCAGCCGCTGGCGGCAATCGACGCCGTCTCGGTCGAGGACACGCAGCGCGAGGTGCGCCGCATCCTGTCGCTCGTCGCGAAGAACGTCCACAACACCGACGACCGCTCGGAAAAGATCGACAACGTCGTGCTGCATCCCGTCGCCGGCCCGGTCATCCTGGCCGTGCTGATGTTCCTGATCTTCCAGGCCGTGTTCACATGGGCCGCGGTGCCGATGGACATGATCTCCGGCGGCGTCGAGCATCTCGGCGCGCTGCTGTCCGAGCATATGGCGGATGGCGTGCTGCGCTCGCTGCTGGTCGAGGGGATCATCGGCGGCGTCGGCAGCGTGCTCGTGTTCCTGCCGCAGATCCTGATCCTGTTCTTCTTCATCCTGATCCTCGAGGATTGCGGCTATCTGCCGCGCGCCGCGTTCCTGCTGGACCGGTTGATGGGTGGCGTCGGCCTGTCCGGCCGCGCCTTCATCCCGCTGCTGTCCAGCTTTGCCTGCGCCATCCCCGGCGTGATGGCCGCGCGCACGATCCAGAATCCGCGCGACCGCCTCGTCACCATCATGATCGCGCCGCTGATGACGTGTTCCGCGCGCCTGCCGGTCTACGCGCTGGTGATCGCCGCGTTTATCCCCGAGCGCGAAGTGTGGGGCGCCGTCAGCCTGCAGGGGCTCATTCTGTTCTGTCTGTACTTCGCCGGCATCATTTCGGCGATGGGCGTGGCGTGGTTCATGAAGCGCAGCGCCGGTTCGAAAGCCAAGCAGGCGCTGATGATGGAACTGCCAAGCTACCACTGGCCGAACCTGCGCAACCTGGCCATCGGCCTGTGGGAGCGCGCCAAGATCTTCCTGATGCGCGTCGGTACCGTCATCCTGACGTTGATGGTGCTGCTGTGGGCCTTGTCCAGCTTCCCCGGCGCCCCCGCCGGCGCCACGCATCCGCCGATCTACTACAGCATCGCCGGCATGCTCGGTCGCGCGCTGGAAGTCATCTTCGCGCCGATCGGCTTCGGCTGGGAGATCTGCATCGCGCTGGTGCCGGGCATGGCCGCGCGCGAAGTCGCCGTCGGCGCCCTTGGTACCGTCTACGCACTGTCGCAGAAGGGCGACGACCTGGCGACGTCGCTGACACCTGTGCTGGCGTCCTCGTGGTCGCTGGCGACGGCGCTGTCGCTGCTGGCGTGGTACGTGTTCGCGCCGCAGTGCCTGTCGACGCTGTCCGTCGTGCGCCGCGAAACCGGGCACGTACGCTATGCGCTGTACATGGCCGGCTACATGTTCGCGCTGGCCTACAGCGCATCGTTCATCACGTACCACGTCGCCCGCGCACTGGGCGCATAAGGAGCCGTCATGTGGCAAGAACTGATCGTCGGACTGATCGTCGCAGCCTGCGCCTTCCACGCCTGCACCAAGTACCTGCCGGCCGCCTGGCGGCGGCAGATCGTGCACGCGCTGTCGCAGCGCGGTTTCAATCAGGAGAAGATGGCGAAGCTGTTCAAGACGCAGGCCAGTTGCGGCGATGGCTGCGGCAGTTGCGGTTCATGCGATACGCCGGCCGCACCGGATGCACCGAAGGATACCGGGGTGACGCGGCGGGTGATCCACCTGCACGTGCAGCGGTAGTTAGCGCCGCCTGGCCCTTTGGCCGGCACTGGGACACGTACCTGCCCCCGGCTGGTCCAGCGCCACCGTCCGAGATCGCCAGGGCTGATCCAACGCCGGCGCCGGAGCTCGCTGGGGACTGGCTCCTGGCGCAGGGCCTCCGGCACTGCGGCTGGTCGGTCCGCCGCGCGGCCTGTCCCCGACCTTTAATTCATCCCAGTCATCCTCGACGGCGATTCCGTGACGCAGCAGCTTCCAGGCCAACACGCGTCGGAAGCAGCACGTCGGGGACAGGCACCTGTCAGGAGGCCGCGAGGCCTCCGGACACGTGCCAGTCCCCGGCTGGTCCAGCGCCACCGTCCGAGCTCGCCAGGGCTGCTCCAACGCCGGCGCCAGAGCTCGCTGCAGCACCTGTCTTGTCCAAATGCCCGGTCGCCGCGCGACGTAAGCGGCCTCTCACGCCGCCCGGTCTCCCGCCTGCAGTACCAATCCCTCCACCGCCAGCGCCACCAGCACCAGAGCTGCCACCCATGCCTTTGTCGATGGCACGACGATCCACGACAACATCGCCAGCAATCCCAGCGCGATCAGTGCCGTGAACAGGTGCGTCATGCGCACGCCGAACACCTGGTCCGATGATGGCATGGCCGAGAACCGCAACTCGAATGGCCACATGCCGATGCTGGTCGTCAGGTGCAGCAGCAGTGCGCCGATCGACAGTGCGAGGGGTTCCGTCCCGGGCCAGCCGGCGAGCGCGCCGGCCAGTGCGGCGATAAGGAGCAACTCGGCGGCATACAGTGCCAGGCGGTGACGGGTTCTCGTCTTCATGGAGCGATGACAGCGCCGGCAGAGGCAAAAAAAACGCCACCGCAAGCGGTGGCGCAAACTGAAGGAGACCTTCGTCTCCGGGGAGGGTTCTTTGACAGTCGATCAGAAGCGGAACGTTGCCGTCACGCTGGCCGAGCGGGGCTGGCCGGGCGTGTAGCGGTAGCCGCTCTTGTTGATCGCCGCGACGTATTCCTTGTCCGTCAGGTTGTAGACGTTCAGGCGCAGGTCGATGTTCTTGTTGATCGCGTATTCGGCCATTGCATCGGCGACCCAGTAGCTCTCGGCGTAGGCCGGCGTGCCCACGGCGCCGTCGGTGCCGCGCATCAGCTTGCCCTGGTAGCGCGCGCCGCCGCCGATCTTCAGGCCGAACGGCAGCGTGTACGACGTCCAGCTGGTGAACGCGTCCTTCGGCGTGTACGACAGCTGGTTGACGCCGGACGCCGTGATGACCTTGCCGCTTTCCACTTCCGTCTTCATGTGGGTGTAGCCTGCGCTGACCAGCCAGTTGCGCGCCAGCTCGCCCGTCACGCTGATCTCGACGCCTTTTACGCTCTTCTTGCCGGTCTGGTAGTAGATGCTCGTGTCGGTCGTGTCCTGCTCGATCTCGTTACGGACGGTGGTGTCGTAGATCGCCGCGTTGAAGGCCAGCTTCTGCTTGAAGAACTCCCACTTCGTGCCGATTTCCTTCGTCGTCGTCTTCTGCGGGTCGTAGTTCGGATTGGCCGCGCTGTTGGCCGAAGCGGACAGGCTGAAGTTCGAGCCGCCCGGCGGCTGCTGCGACGTGGCGACGGTGGCGTAGACGCTGCTGTCCGGCGTCGGCTTGTACAGCACCGACAGCTTGCCGTTGACCAGCGTGTCGTTGGCCTTCAGCGACGTCGGCATCAGCGTGCCGACCGGCAGTTGCGGCTGGGCGGTGGCCGTCGACAGCGTCGTGCCGAAGAAGTCCGTGTTGTAGTGGTCGGCGCGCACGCCGCCATGCACCATCCAGCGTTCGCCGATCTTGACCGTGTCGAACACGTACAGCGCCTGCGTGTCGGTGGTGCCGCGGCTGACCACGCCGCTGCGCACGGGATTCAGTGCCGTCGCGCTGGCGGCCGGGTTCGGGTGGTACAGCAGCGTGTCCGGCAGCGTGCCCAGGCCCAGGTAACCGACGCTGGTCTGCTTCTCGCTGATGAACTCCAGGCCGGCCACCAGCGTGTGGCGCAGCTCGCCCGTGGCGAATTCGCTTGTCAGCACCGTCTGGTTCGTCATGACCGTGTTCTCCTGGTCCTTGACGGTGCGGTTGGTGCGCTTCATCAGCCAGGTATCCGGATCGGCCGGGTTGGCGACGGGACGCTCGGTGATCAGGTTGGCGGCCGACCCCATGAACGCCGTCAGCAGGTAATCCTGTTTCGTCTTGCCGTAGCGGGCCGTGTTCTGCAGCTTCAGCGTCGGCGAGAAGTCGTGTTCGATGCGCACGGTGGCCATGTCCGCCGTGACGTCATCGTGGTCGGTCAGGACGCCATAAAAGCCTTTCGGATCGACCATCGGCGCGCTGTTCAGGTATTCGCGACGTTTCGTCAGGTCCTTGTTCGCGCTGTCCGGGCTCGTGTAGCCGGGCAGGCCGATCGTCGGCACGCCGCCGTCCGGGATGTTGTTCTGCTTGACGTGGAGGTACGACAGGTGCAGGCGCGTCGGGCCGTTCAGGCCGAAGGCCAGCGTGGGTGCGACGCCCCAGCGCTTGTTTTCGACCACGTCACGCGCCGCGTTGCCGCTGTCCTGCGCCATCACGTTCAGGCGGAACGCCGTGCCGCTGTCCGCGTTCAGCACGCGGTTCATATCGGCGGTGACGCGTTTCTGCTTGCCGCTGCCGGCCTTGACGCTGGCGGAGTAGCCGTCCTGCATCTGCGCCTGCTTGGAGTTCATGTTGATGGAGCCCGTCGGCGAACCACGGCCGCTGTCGGTGCCGGCCGGACCTTTCAGCACGTCGATCTGTTCGACGTTGAAGACGTCGCGCGAGATCGAGCCGATGTCGCGCACGCCGTCGACATAGATGCTGCCGGACGAATCGAAGCCGCGCATGAAGATCGCGTCGCCCGTGTTGGTGTTGCCGTTCTCACCGAGGAAGAATGCGCCGACACCGGGCGTGTTGCGCAGCGCTTCGGTCAGCGTCTGCGCACCTTGCTGTTCGATCAGTTCGCGCTTGATGACGGTCAGCGTCTGCGGCGTATCGACCAGCTTTTCCGTGTACTTGAGCGAGCCGGCCCGGTCGGCCTTGAATTCGTTGACCTTGCTGCCGCCGACAACCACTTCGATCGGTCGCGCCGCCGCCGCATCATCGGCCGCCGGGGCGCCGTCGCCCGCCTGCGCCGCCATCGGCAGCACCAGCGTTGCCAGCACGGTACTCATCTGGAGTCGGGTCGGGGCCAGCTTGCGGCTCTTGATATGTGCCATTCTTGCTCTCTTCAAATGTAAGTTCTTGTAAAGATCGCGATCATAGCAACGGCCGACGGCAAAGTAAATAAGAATTGTTATCATTCGCATTCGTTCGGAAGACGAGTTACCGAACATAGCGGTGGAAATGTTAAGCTTGCATCTCTCTGATACCGCAAGGAATGCGCATGATCGTCGTCCACCACCTGAACAATTCCCGCTCCCAGCGCGTGCTGTGGCTGCTGGAGGAGCTGGGCCTGCCTTATGAAGTGGTGCGCTACCAGCGCGATGCGAAGACGATGCTGGCGCCGCCGGAATTGAAGGCGGTGCACCCGCTGGGCAAGTCGCCCGTGATCGTGGACGGCGAATGCAAGGTGGCGGAGTCCGGCGCGATCATCGAGTACATGCTGGACAAATATGACCAGGGCACGCTGCTGCCGGAACGGGGCACGCCGGAAAAGCGTCGACTGACGTATTTTCTGCATTACGCCGAGGGCTCGATGATGGCGCCGTTGCTGATGAAGCTGATCTTCGACCGCGTCGAGAGCAGCCCGGCACCGTTTTTCGTCAAGCCGATCGCCCGCGGCATCGCGCAGAAGGTCAAGGGCAGCTATATCCAGCCGCAGATCGACCAGCACCTGGCCTACCTGGAAGGGGAACTGCGCGAGCGCCCGTGGTTTGCCGGCGACTCGTTCACGGCGGCCGACATCCAGATGAGCTTCCCGCTGGAAGCGGCGGCCGCACGCGGCGGACTGGACGAGCGCTATCCGAAACTGAAGTCGTTCCTGGACCGCATCCATGCCCGCCCCGCCTACCAGCGCGCGCTGGCGCAGGGCGGTCCGTATGAACTGCTTCGTTGAAATTGCTTCGGTGAAATAGGGCGGCCAGGGCCGCTGCGGTAGAATGGCGGCCACCAAACCACCGCATCATGTTTTTTCATGGGTAGACTGCTTGCCATCGACGGCCTGAACATCGTACGCCGCGTGTACGAGGCCAGCCCGGAACCCGATTCCGACCTGAAGGCGGAGATCGCGCTGCGTCACGCGCTCAATTCGTTCCGCACGCTGATCAACGGCCACGAGCCCACGCACGTGCTGCCCGCGTTCGACTTCGGCGGCAGCACGTGGCGTCATGCGCTGTATGGCGGCTATCGCGAGTCGCGCGCGCCGATGCCGTCGCCATTGCGCGCCGCGCTGCCGGGGTTTTACGCCACACTGGAGAAGTTCGGCCTGAAGCCCGTGTCGCTGCCGGAAGTGGAGGCGGACGACGTGATCGGCACCGTCGTCACGCGCTGGCTGAACGAAAACCGTGGCGAGGCGGTGGTGGCCAGCACGGACAAGGACCTGCATTGCCTGATCGCCGATGGCGCCCGCGTGTGGGACCATTTCCGCAGCGAGTGGCACGATGCGGCATGGGTGGAGAACAAATGGGGCGTGCCGCCGGCGCAGCTGCCGGACCTGCTGGCGCTGATGGGCGACGCGACCGACAGCGTGCCGGGCGTGTCGAAAGTGGGACTGAAGACGGCGGCGCGACTGCTGCGCACCTACGGCACGCTGGACGGCATCATGGCCGGCGCCGGCATCCTGAAGGACACGGTGGGCGAGGCGCTGCGCAAGGAACGGGATATGCTGTATCTTTCCCGTCAGCTGGTGCAATTGAAAACGGATGTGCGTGTCGGCGTCAGCTGGAATATGCTTGTATGGGACAAGAGCTGAACCCGGAGCTGAACCCGGAGCTGACCCCGGAGCTGAACCCCGCACACAACAGGAACTGAACAATGCTCAAGGCAGTGATTATCGACAGCAGCGCGGTGGCGCGCGGCCTGCTTCAAACGGTGCTGCAGGATGGCAGCTACGACGTGGTTGGGCAGGCGCATACCTGCGCCACCGGCACGGTCCTGCTGATCAAGCACCATCCGCAGATCATCTGCATCGCCCGCGACGTGCTGGAAGCCGATATCAAGGGTGCGGAGGAAATGCGCCGGAATTATCCGAAGTCGCTGATGTTCATGATTTCCAGTGAATTCGACGCGGACACCGTGCAGCGCGCGCATGCAATGGGCATCAACGGCTTCATCGTCAAGCCGTTCAACGGCGATACGGTGCTGAAGACCATCCGCAACACCGTCATCGCGATGGTCAACCGGCAGAGGAAGGCGCTGGCCGAGGCGCAGGCGGCGCAGCAGCCGCCCGCCGCACCGTCAGCCGGCGACGAAGCCTGAGCTGTCGATAATGCCGCCGCCGAGGCAGACGTCGCCGTCGTACAGCACGGCCGACTGACCCGGCGTCACGGCCCACTGGGCATCCACGAAACCGAGGCTGAAGTTGTTGTCGCCCTGCGGCGTCACGTCGCACGCCACATCGGCCTGGCGATAGCGCGTCTTTGCCGCGATACGCGCCGCCTGCGGCGGCATGCCGGCGATCCAGCTGGCCTGGTCGGCCACCAGCGTCGACGACAGCAGCCACGGATGGTCGTGGCCCTGCACCACCCATAACGTATTGTTCGCCACGTCCTTGCGCGCCACGTACCACGCGTCGCTGCTGCCGTCGGCGTTCTGGTACGTCTTCACGCCGCCGATGCCGATGCCCTTGCGCTGGCCGAGGGTGTAGAACGACAGGCCCACGTGCTCGCCGACGACCTTGCCGTCCGGCGTCTTCATCGGTCCCGGTTTGTACGACAGGTAGCGGTTCAGGAATTCGCGGAACGGGCGCTCGCCGATGAAGCAGATGCCGGTCGAGTCCTTCTTGGCCGCATTCGGCAGTTTCAGTTCTTCGGCGATGCGGCGCACTTCCGTTTTCGGGATTTCGCCCAGCGGGAACAGGGTTTTCGACAACTGCGCCTGGTTCAGGCGGTGCAGGAAATAGCTCTGGTCCTTCGTGTGGTCCAGCGCCTTGAGCAGCTCGAAGCGGCCGTTCGTCTCGTTCTGGCGCACGCGCGCATAGTGCCCAGTGGCGATCAGGTCGGCGCCCAGGTGCATCGCGTGGTCAAGAAAGGCCTTGAACTTGATCTCGGCGTTGCACAGCACGTCCGGATTGGGCGTGCGGCCGGCCTGGTATTCGCGCAGGAATTCCGCGAACACGCGGTCCTTGTATTCGGCGGAGAAGTTGACGGCCTCGATGTCCACGCCGATCACGTCGGCCACGCTGGCCGCGTCGATCCAGTCCTGGCGCGTGGAGCAATATTCGGAATCGTCGTCGTCTTCCCAGTTCTTCATGAACAGGCCGATGACTTCATAGCCCTGTTCTTTCAGCAGCCATGCCGCGACCGAGGAGTCCACGCCGCCGGACATGCCGATCACGACTTTTTTCTTGCTCATTGATGTTCCAGTCAGTACTTAAAGCTCTTCGTAGACGGAAGAGTGGGTGTGCAGCAGTTCCAGTGGCGCGCGCTTGCCCGCCAGGTATTCATCGACGCAGGTCAGCAGCAGCGGGCTGCGGTGACGCTCCCGGCACGCGGCAATTTCGTCGCGTGTAAGCCACAGTGTGCGCAGGATGCCCTCGTCCAGCGGGCGGTCCAGTTCCTGGCCCACGACGCCGCAGAACGCGAAACGCAGATACGTCACCAGCTCGCCGGTGCGGGCCGACCGGTAGCGCGACATGTACATGCCCACCAGCGCGGTGGGCGTGAATTCGTGCGCCGTTTCCTCCAGCGTTTCGCGGATCACGGCTTCCTCCAGCGATTCGTGCGGATCCAGGTGCCCCGCGGGCTGGTTCAGGCGGATGCCGTCGCTGGTTTCTTCTTCAATCAGCAGAAACTTGCCATCCCGCTCG